>Ga0207996_1000474_pt1 | contig 35524 bp, 31 predicted proteins | sample AntAceMetag02UKG_FD_184773 | JGI IMG/M metagenome (GOLD analysis project Ga0207996, IMG submission 184773) | Saline lake microbial communities from Ace Lake, Antarctica - Antarctic Ace Lake Metagenome 02UKG (SPAdes) (version 2) | ecosystem: Environmental > Aquatic > Non-marine Saline and...
GGAAAACAACTTCTGTAGAACCGATATCAGCATCTGAGAACGAATCACTTTCAGTCAGTTGATCAATTTCAATATCTTTCTTTGTCCGACTTTTCCCGGTCATAACTACCTCCTGTCAATGCCTATGGCTTTCATATATGCTTTCTTTTCCCCCTTCTTCATGTCCCGGGCATGGATTGGCCTACAGTAAATTTTCGACAGATGTTGAATGGACATGAACAAGTATCGTCCCCCGTGTGTCACCCCAAGCACTATCTTTCGATCAGGAAACCGTTTATGTTCCATGATAACGTAAGGATTGCTAAAAACCTGCTCAATTTCAAGGTCGCCGACACCATGTTTTTGAAGATTCTTACCCGAGTTAAAGTCATCCCATTCGAATTCGTAATATCTATTAGGCATGTATTTCAGTGTACATCGGTTGCTTTACATTGTCAACCAATATGCCTTTAAAGTCCAAGGAAACGCCAAAGTCGGGATTTGTGCTTCCATATCATAGCTAAGAATATCCCGGCCCGGTGTTACCCTGGTCTGGTACCCAACGAACAGGACATCCTTTCTCCTGTCGCCCAAGCCGCTTTTTAAGTTTTCCATACCCCTGCCCAGCATGCTCCACCGACACACTTATTGTCTCCACAATAGGGCTTGAGGAGAGGCGCGCTTTTATTTCGGCTAAATGCGTTTGAGCAAGCATCAATGAGACTCCCCGGTAAGCCGATTAAGATGCTGCTGGACAGATTGAGCCATGTCATAAAACGAACTCCATTCCATGAAATCAGCGGTGTCAGCAAGTTTCCCCTGCTCATACTGCCGATAAAAATCAGCCGACGACATCTTGTACCGCGATTCAAAGGCCTGCAAACAGGCCCTTAATTTGGACGACTCATGTCGTACGCGATCCTGCTCAAAAGCGATCAATTTTTCGATGGTACGCTGAATAACATCGCTCTGATACCCGGATCGACATTTTCCAACTCAACGACTCAACCATTCAACTATTTGACAATCTCTGATCCCTGCCTGCCCCGTTAAATCTCTTTGGCTTCTATTTAATTAGGGTGCCTCTGTGAGATACACTTTTGCGCCTCTTGCGCCTTTTTGCGGCTATTTGTCCAGAGCACATAAGTTCACAATGTAATTACGTCCCCTATTCACATTCCAAGCCTGCGTTGGCTTTAGCATGTTCAATGGTCATACTGTCCCATAATAAACTTCATTGGATTTGCAGTCGCCCGTCAGAGCCCGGCCTGTTCTGGTATTGATTTTTCTTTCAGCATCAGAATAAAACCAACAAAAAAACCTTAGCGTCTTGCGGTTTACCCGGTTCAATTCCGAAAGACAGCGCAGCGTATTGAACCGGGGCGGCTATTTGTTCAGAGCACATAGATTTTTCATAATGTAACCATGTCCCTCATTATTACGGATTCAAGGGACTTTGCCTGCCCTTCTTGTAGTCCCCTACTGAGAGCCACTTCTCAATAAGGCAGTATAAAACAATGAACAGATAGCGACTGCCCATTTCCTTCAATTTCAGCTTTGACTCCCCGCTCTTGCGATTTGTCCATGAATTGGGGAGAACAGCGTAGGAATATCCCCTCGTAATTGCCTTGAGCGGCAATTCTACGGTTAAATTGAAATGATGACTCAAAAAAGGTCTAAGCCCTGCAATGGTTTTACGACGATACATCTTGAATGCATTGGTGGTATCATTATAGCGCATGCCAAAGACGATCTTGATGAAAAAATTGGCGAACCGGTTCATGATCAACTTAAAGGCTGGATAATCGTACGTCCGCCCCCCCTTTATGAATCTCGAACCGAACACACAATCATACCCCTCCTCCAGTTTCCGAAAAAACCTTACAACATCTCTCGGATCATCCGAGGCATCTGCCATCACTATGGCAACCGCATCCCCGCTAAAATTATCTAATCCAGCTCGCACTGCAAGTCCGAATCCATTGGAATATCCGTTATCAACAAAAGCTACTTCAGGGTATCTACGTGTTAGACGCTGTAAAATATCCTTTGTGGAATCCGTACTATGGTCATTAACGACCAGGATTTCAAAATCGAGGGATTCCTTTTTCAGTAGATCGAGCATATTGAGAACCGTGTCCTCAATACACCCCTCTTCATTATGGGCGGGAATTACAACAGAGAGCTTCATACCCGTTCTCTCATCTGGACATATATCTGTTCCAATATATCGCTCATATTGTACGTAAAATCCCAATCTGGATAGTGTTTTTTGAACTTAGAAACATCACTGATCCACCAGATGTGATCCCCAATACGATTTGTCTCTGAATAGGACCAGTTCATCTTCTTACCGACAATCTTTTCACAGGCATCAATTGCCTCCAGCATTGAGCAGCTACTGAAGCGGCTGCCGCCGGCGTTATAGACTTCGCCGATGCGGGGATTACAATAAAAATGCCAGAACATGTTCACGAGATCATAGCTATGGATATTATCCCTTACCTGCTTGCCCTTGTATCCAAAGACGGTATAGGGTTCACCCGTAACGGCACATTTCATCAAATAACTCAAAAACCCGTGCAATTCGGTCCCGCTGTGCTTTGGCCCTGTCAGGCATCCTCCCCTGAAAACCCCGGTCTTCATCCCAAAATATCTGCCGTATTCCTGGACCAGGATATCCGCAGCCACCTTACTCGCGCCGAACAGGGAATGCTTCGTCTGATCGATGCTCATGTTCTCGTCGATTCCGTTTTCATAGTAATCATGGTTCTCGTCTATCTCCCACCGGGTTTCCCGCTCAACCAGCGGCAGATAATTGGGTGCATCTCCGTAAACCTTATTGGTAGAAGTAAAAATGAAAACCGTATCAGGGATGTATTTCCGTGTCATCTCCAGCATCACCAGGGTCCCATTCGCATTAACTGTAAAATCCTCAAAAGGCTCTTTTGCCGCCCAGTCATGACTCGGCTGTGCTGCCGTATGGACAATTAGTTTTAGGTCTGTCCCGTATTCGGCGAAGATCTTCTCCACACCTTCTTTATCTCTAATGTCCACCTCATAATGCCTGTAGTTACTAATTTCCCTCTCTAATCGCTCCCTGTTCCATACGGTTGAGGCATCCGGTCCAAAAAAATACTCTCTCCTGTTATTATCAATCCCCACAACGAGATCAAATTGTTGGGAAAAAAACTCCACTGTCTCACTCCCAATCAGGCCCGCTGAGCCCGTAATTAGAACACTCTTCATGCAAGTACCCCTCCAAGTTTATCTTTATTTTCTTTTATCCATTCAGAAATATCTTCTATAATACCTTCCACGCCTATCGCCGGCTTCCACCCCGTGACCTTAAAGACATTTGCATTGTCTGTAATGTAAATCCTGATGTCTCCCTGCCTGTTTTCTTTTATCCCTTCAATGGGAATGGAATTCCCCGTATATTTTTCGCTCAGCTTTGTCAGCTCTCTTAAGGAAACACTGACGTCTTTCCCTCCGCCAACATTAAATGTACTTCCACTCATATCTTCAAGGCTGTTCATTTGAAGGTCAATCAACCTGAAGAGGTCATCAATGTGCAGGATATCGCGAACCTGTTTCCCCTCACCGCCATATCCGATGTAATTCAACGGTTGTTTCCAGAAATGCCTGGCAACCCACAAGACAACAACCCCCTGGTCTACCTTCCCGAATTGCCACGGCCCGGTGATGACCCCACAGCGATTAATGACCGCATCAATTCCATACATATCCGCATATTCGAGGATCAAGAGCTCAGATGCCAGCTTTGTGGCGCCATACAATGACCGCACCCCGGTTAATGGAAACTCCTCCGTGATCCCTTCCCCACTGGATCCCGGAAGTGTCTGTTCATGTGACAATTCAAAGCGTGCCTCAGCTTCTGAAAATTTCAGAGAATTAATTGGATTGATCGGGTAGACGCGGCTGGTTGAGAGCATGATAAACCCTGCTTTCGATTTCCTGGCAAATTCAAGACAATTAACCGTGCCAAACAGGTTTGTATTGATAACATACCCGGCCGAGGAATTATACCCAGCCAAAACCGAAGGTTCTGCTGAACATTCTATTATTACGTCCACCTCTCCGATTCCGGAGAAATCTTCCTTGTTTCTTATGTCCCCATGGATGAAGTCAACACCCTGTTTTCTCAGCCTGGGAAGATTCAGTTCACTTCCCCGCCTCTTTAGATTATCGAGACAAACCACCTGTGACTTAGGATAGTTGTCCTTCAGCCGAATCGCCAAAGACGAGCCCACAAAACCCGCACCCCCGGTTATTAAGTATTTCATTGATCCTACCTTTATCCCTCCTTAACTAAGCTGACCTTTTTTCTTCTGAAGACAATCCTGTCGTAAAGAATAAAGTCTATAATCGCAGCTGTTCCAATTCCCAAACAAACATTAAGAATATAATTAAGTCCATAAAACTCGAAAAGACCGAAAAGGCCGATTCTCACCACCACACCGGTCAAAGCGGCTGAGTTAAACAAGAGGAACTGCCCAATAAGGCTTTTCCCTTGTCTTCTGGGTGCATCGCCCCATGTCCAGAATCTGCTGAGGGTAAAATTAAACGCAATACTGATTTCGATGGACACGATGTTGGCAATATTCTTAAGTGAAAAGCTCGTAAACCCCAAGACCTCAACAAGGAGCATCATCACCCCAAGGTTCACCGCAGCGGCGCTGAAGCCCACAATTAAAAATTTCCTGATCCTGGCAATCAGCGTCGCTGGAATATTAAATTTCGATAAGAATATTTTAGCCCGTGACATCGTTCATCACCATAATATCCACTCCCATCCAAATCCCACCACTCCCTCTCTCAATAAATGCTCCCATCCTTTTCCAGCACATTACCTGCTTTGGGGATTCTTATCAACAGTGATCTTCTCTTTCGCCTTAATATGATTGATAAATTCACAATAACCAGCACCGACGTCCATGACGGTACTCCCCCTCGGGGATATATTTACATAATACCTGCTTACATAAGTGATCGGATAAAACTACTTTGTTTTTAAATTGATTCGAACATCGCTACTATTTCCAATGACGTGGGCCTATGTTTTCGATTTGGACAAATTAGTAATGGGACCAAATTTGTCAGATTCTCAATAAAGGCTTTTGGATGAAGGTCTTTCTTTAAAATGCACTTTGCCAAGTCATTCGCTATTAGAGAAAAGACAAATGTTATTCGTTGCGCTGTAACAGATTTCAATTCTATTTTGGCAGAGATAACAGCATATTCAATTATTATTGAATTTCCAATAAGAGAAGCAAGAATTGAGCTATAAGCAGTGACCAGAACTATATTTTCATTTCCAGATGTTATTTGGTCAGCATGCAGCATTGACTTAATGGATTTGAAAAACAGCTCAATTTGCCATCTTAGTCGATAAATAGGGTATATCCATTCTGCTAATGCCATTGAACTTGGCATATTTGTAACGTACCATCGGTATTTTTTTGTTAGAGGAAATCGAAAACCAATAAGACGAACCTCAAGGGATTTTGTTCCGGGGAGATTCAACTTTGCCCAGACCTCGACAATCATGCCTCTCAGGTTGACATTTTTGTCCAACGGTCGCCCAATGTGTCGCTTCGCCACACCCTTGACGACCTTTGTTATTATTGGGACGGAGTTTGCTTTTAGGCGGCATACAAACCAGACCCCAATTTCACTCAGTTGATACAGAAAAGCATGACTGAAGTAGCCGAGATCAAATAGAAACAAAGACCCCTTTAATTGATTCAAATCTGGAAGGAACTTGCTGTCGTGTGGCTTTTGAGCGCTAATTGTAATCCATTTTGTGCTTCTTACGCTCAGTCTGTATAGGGCGCTTAATTTTAAGCAGGCAGGGCTGTGATTTTTTCGATTGCCGGGAAATATATCTGATAACCTGGCAGGCAATCGTATAGGAGATGCATCGTACATAAATACATCCTCAAATACAGAAAGCCATGAAAGTTTTGAAAGGGCCTTTTCCTGGATATGAAAGGAGAATGTAAGGACAGCTTTTTCAATGAACTCCAAGAGTGTTTTATTTGCGATTCGTTCCCAGAAGCTGCTTCTGGAAACATACTTTCCGGTGTGTGTTCTAAAATTTCTATGGGCATCAGCAATGCTCTTCTTCTTTCCACAAACGGAGAAGGTGGTGATTAAAGATACCACGATTTCAAAAAGAGAAATTTTTTTCCCCGCTGGAAGTGACCATTGATGCCTAAAACATTACGCAACGTATTCAACTTATGAATAAAACTCATAACGCACCTCCTTCTTCAACTGCTTCTGTATTGATCTTAAGCGCAAAAGTATTGGGTGCAACGCGGACGAAAAGTTTTCCTGCATTAATCTTTTTTATTAACGCAGAGACGATAGAGTCTCTATCCAAATTGACACCATAGTCTTTTTGAGCAATCTGGATAATTTTTGAAATGTGTAGAGGCTGACCGGAGTTTTGAAGTATGTCTTCAACGATAGTTAGATTAGATGTACGTTTTACTTTTTGCCCATGTGGTACAGTTTTTCGTTGATGGCGATAAACGACCTTAAGCTGAGCTTGCAACAATTCCCGCTTAATTTCCAGATATTGGCCTATATCAGTCATTCGATCCTCCTTTCAGTGTTAGAATTTGAAAGGAGGATATACCAAATAATCCAGTATGTCAAGTCTTTTTTACGTACATTTAATAAAATATCTGGTTGCTATTTTTAGCTTATTATTCCACAGCTTAAACATTAATGTATAATAATTAGGTACGTCTTATCCGATCACCTATGTACCTGCTTACAGACTATTTCCCATATTCTATTCTTTTTTCTCAATTCTTTTGAAGAGAATCTGTGCTGGTATAAGTTCATTATTTCCTTTTCTTTCATCATTACGCTATCGCTCCCTCACAAAATTGCGACGAATCGGAATCTTTAAATCCAGACGTCAGGAATCATCCCGCCTGACAAAGGCGGGGATTGCCTAAAAACCATGAGGTTTGTAATATCTCCTATTGAAAAGGGCATGGAACCGACGATTTTCTGGGGTCTGTTAAACAGACCAGGGGCCGTGCTTTCAGCGCTCTGCATACCAGCCTTGACCCCGCCACGGGACGGATCAGCATTTATCAGTATCCATCAGGATACATATAACAAACCTGACCGAGAACCAAGCAATGGGAAATAGCGGGCGCGAATTAGAAGGTTAAACAAAGTCGTGCTGGTAAACAGTTTGAAGCCAAAAAAAGGGGATTTATTTAGGGAGAGGTGTTTTTTCTCTGACTCCCCCTTTAGTGGATGTCCCTATTCCTTATTTCAACATGGAAAAACCTGGTTCTCCCACCGACTTCCAACTCGCCTGCCCAATTGCAACCATCTTGTTGATCTTGGTTTCGGGCTCCTTCCTCATTTCTTGCCGGGGGGGGCGTAATGGACGAGCATTTTTTGACAATCGAGCACGAAAGGTCTTGCCAAGCCATTTGAGGAATGTTACGATTAGTCCAAGAATACACTTCATGTTCCCTGACTCTTGGGCACGCAGGTAAACAACATCTGCAATCATGAGTGGCACCTGCTTTTGACTCTATTTAAGTTCATTTTCATCAAGAAGATGATTACAATTCAAATGCTCCTTTGTTTGATAGGAAGAGCTACATGGAATGACGAGGAAAAGAGCCTCGTTTTTGAACTTTACCTGTTACAATTCAGATAAATCGGAAAACCCCATTAGTGTAACGGGTCATTGTACCTTTTTTGAACTTTTGCTATAATTACCTTCTATTTGGCTCCGGCCCAAAATCAGAATCAAGAACACATTGTCTTAGACATCAAATGATCAACAGAGGCGCATCCACAATACGTATCAAGAAGTTTTTCTTTTCTGCTTTAATTCTGGCCGCTCCCTTTTCTATAGCATATAACATCTACTGCCATGGTATAACCGTCCCGTTCTGGGATCAGTGGGGGGGCATAGTCCCGTTGTTTGAAAAGGGTTATGCGGGGACTCTCACTTTCTCGGATATTTGGGCTCCACACAATGAGCACCGGATGTTTTTCCCCCTAATAATAATGCTTACGTTAGGCTTTTTGACCGACTGGGGTATCATTTATGAGCTTTACCTGAACATGGTGTTTGCTGGGTTCACCATGTTCTTCCTGTATCTGCTTTTGCGTAAAGCAGGCGGCAGCTGTTCTTCACCATGGTTCACTGTTCTACTTTCCTTCCTTATATTTTCACCCGTACAGTCTGGGAACTGGTTGTGGGGCTGGCAGCTTGCGATTTTTCTAAGTGTTCTGGCGACAGTAGTCTCCATATGGTCGGTCATCCAATGGCCAGGGCAGATCAAAGGACTCCTGTTTGCAATTGCTGCGGCCGTGGTGGCCACTTACTCATTCAATACAGGGTTGTTGACCTGGATTGCTGTTGGAATTCCAATGATATTTAAGAGAGAATGGAAAAAATACCATATTGCACTCTGGACGGCAGCATTTCTGGCAACTCTATTTTTTTATTATTATGATTACCCTAAGTCCCTCAAGAATCCTTCTAGTCTTTTATTTGTTATAGACCATCTCTACGATTATGTATTGTACGTGCTGGCGTATCTGGGTTCACCGATCGCTTTCGGCAAAAAGGAGTTCTCGATCGCCATAGGCCTCTTCTTGACGGTTGTAATGACCTTTTGTACGTTCTGGATTGGGCAACACAAAAGGGAAAGCCTTGGCACGCTACTGCCCTGGCTGTCACTTGCCTCATATGCTGTCCTATCGGCTGCCGCGACAGGAATTGGAAGATTACACTACGGAGTTGCACAAGCTTTGTCAAGCAGATATACAACTATTTCGACACTATTTCTCATTTCAGTGTTAGTCGTATCGGTTTGTTGTATTGACAGTTACTTTAAAAATAACAAACACCTACCGACAAAGTTGCTCGTCATAATTGCTTCCACCTTGCTCGTGTTTTCTTATACGATAACCTACTATAAAGGCATCAAAACTTTTAAACACAGTACGAAACGGCTGCAAAATGCAATATTATGCCTTGAAAATGTTGACGACGCTTCCGATGACTGTCTGAAGGTTCTGCATCCCAGGGTTGGGTTGCTCCGGACACGCGTTAAAAATCTCAGAGAAATGGGCTTACTGAAGACCCCTCATACCAAAAAGCGTGGTAAGAGTCCTTTGCAGATTCAAACCAATTCGTGGATAATTGAAGGGGGATGGGCCTTAGACGCCACCTATCACGGAAAAGCACCCAATGATCCGCTAATTAAATACTATTACGGATCATGGTACGGTTCCGACAATAGCACCGGGAAAATAACTTCAATGCCTTACAAAATCACCAAACCGACATATTTGATGATTTATGTCGCTTATGGGCCCGACAGAAAGAATCAAACTCTGGGAATACATGTCGCAGGAAACAGAATCCCATTCGTAAAGCATGCGCGCAGATCCTCGCAAATATGGGAGAAATGGATTGTAGACCTTTCACATTATATTGGGAGCGAGATCTTGATTGTTGCGGCCGACAACGGAACTGACTGGGGAGAATGGATGGGAATTTCACAACCAGTATTCTATCTCAAATCGCACGGTAGAAAATAATAATATTCTGATCTTAAGTCCGGCCATCTATGGAATCAAGTATCTGGAACCCGTTAGCCTACATACACTACCCTCTTTTCAACAATCTTCTGTGAAAGAATAAGCTCAACACGAGAAGACCACATAGTGACAACAAGATGGCTTCTCCAAACCGCTTTATTATTGGATACTCCAGGAGGAGTCTTAAGAAAGGGAATTTCTCCTCCAGTTTACCATAAGCCAGCTGATAATCCGATTCCTTGATTTGCCTAACAAGAGATATATTCTTAGACAAATCATTCTGAATCGCCTTCTCTATGCGAGTCATTTCAAGCGGAGCAACGGTAGAACCGAGCCCGGCATCCGGGATAAATTTCAGAATACAGAATAGCGATTCAATCCCAAACCTTTCTGCATTTACTTCTTCCAAATAGATTCTTCCGATTGGAATATCCTCATGGATAATTTCAAACCCGGCCCTCCTGCTCTCCACATTTATAACGTTTATAAGACGAAACGGATTCTCGATGCCGATTTTTTTTACGACATCCTTAAAGACCGGTCTGACAGCTCTTTTGATGACACCCAATAAACTATGCTTTTCATCGGGTGAGGTGGTCACATTGTAGTGGGCAACCTCGAATTGGATACTATCCCCGGAGATTATGCCGAAATTGCTTATCCCCGCCAGATCAAGTCCATATCCCTGAATGTTATGGATCAATATCTCGGCCACTTCATTCTTTATCCCGGGTTTCGTTCCATTGTTACCCACCCAGATGGAATATCTGATCGCATTATCACCACCGAGCAACGCCAGGTTAGACGTATCAAAGTATCCCTCATACCAGAGTTCGGAGAAAAACTCAGACCTTAGGGAAGGATCAACTTTTTTTAGAAAAAAGTCCTTTCCGCCATATCTGTCCCGCAGATAGGTCCATGCATTATCAAGTTGGTCATTCTTAATCTGAAATTCCAGAATATCCAGGTCACTAACGTCGTCGGCAGCCCAAGATCTACCAGCACCCAAGGCAACGCAACAAAGCAATATAATATGACCAAATACAAAAAGAGGAGACACGAGGCTATTCCTATGAGGGGCTTTCTGCAAAATTTTGAGTCTCACCATGACAAAGGTTTATCTTGTTTTCTCCCACTGGGCATGACATCCAGCTATCATTTCTCGTGCTTCAGCGGCTGATCCATAGCCCATGAACACCATTTTACCCGGATCCTTATATCCGTCAAACCACAGCTTAACTATTTGCACGGCTCCTGGAAAACTTAATATTAGACCGGATATGTCTCTAATATTGCTAAATGTTCCCTCAAGCGGTACTGCAATCAGTTTATCATCGATTTCTCCCTTATCGAGGTATTTCAAGCATCCGATAATCCTTATTTTTATAGTGCCCCTCTTAACGCTTGGAGATAATAATATCACATCTACCGGATCACCATCTCCCCCTTTTTCTTCAGAAACAATGGTCTGGGGGATGAAACCATAGTTCCCGGGATATGGCAGATACTTTATAATCCTGGGCTTTCCCTTCTTTAACCGGATTTTCATTACGCGCTCATTTTTCTTCGCGACCTCCCATTTTTCAACGGTCCCCGCAGGTATCTCCACGACCATATTATAGTTGCCATTCCCATCCTTAAACGGGATATCATCTATAAGGCCCATTGAAAATATCAGGGTATGATTTGATTCCTTTTTCCTGACTTCATTAGAACCGATTTGACCGTTACAAAATGTTACGGATACCAATAGGAATGCTGTTATTAACTGGATCAGCAGCAGCAAACAGAATTTTTGAAACTTATGAGCTAATTTTCCGTGATTATGGCGTTTCATTGGCTGGTAGAAGTCGGATGTATTACGATAGGATTTACATGATGTTCAGGATACTTATAGCCTTTTTCTGTAACTTCTCAATAAGTCCGGGCGAATCAACTGGATTCCCGCTTTCGCGGGAATGACTAAATGAGCTAAGTTCCCGTCATTCCCGCGAAAGCGGGAATCCAGGAATGTGGCATACCAAAGCACTTACCCGAACTTATTGAGAAGTTACCTTTTTCTTTTATCCAGTTAATCCCGTTGATCCTGTCAAAGTTTCGAGGTCTGATCAGACCGATGCCAGATCACCGCTGTATGAGATCAGCGTAGCCTTTGTCACCTTCATCTCATCGCGCAATGTTTTCAAAAAACCCGTATCCCCATCTTTTAATCTCACTTCAAAAGTCAATTCCGCAAAAGCGGGGTTAATGCTTTTGGATTTCAGCTTTACCCTGCTCACGGAACTTGAAATAAGCTTGTTAATATCATCATCATTGGCGTCAGCAGACATCTCCAACACTAACAGATATGGATTATCAGTCTCTTCCTTTTTTGTAAGCCACAAGATTATTATACTTACAAATACGGACCCGATAATGGAAATATTGAAGTAGTTGACCCCGTTGGCGATCCCCACGGTTATGGCCCAGAAAAGAAATGCCAGATCAATAGGATCCTTAACGGGCGTCCTGAACCGCACAATGGAGAGTGCCCCTACCATACCAAGGGAAAGGACAAGGTTCCCGCTGATGGTCATGATAATCAAGGTTGTAATGGTACACACGATGACCAGAGTGATATTAAAGCTTTTCTGATAGAGGACGCCCCGGAAGGTCTTCTTGTATATGTAGAATATGAACATGCCTATGGCGAATGACACCAATATGTTCAGCACCACATCCAATGATGTAAAACGCTCAAAACCCCCTGACAGGTTAACAAAGCCTTTCTTGAAAATATCCGGAAACGTGAGTTGATTCATTTAGGTATCCTCCCAATAACTTGTTTTGAGAAATCTTCTTGACAGTGCATATTTGCTGATAGCCGATCTTTCCGAAGAGTCCAACTGTATCATACTTCTGATGAAGTCAGGCAACACCGTGTTGTATTTTATCTCAAGGATGTCCTTTCCCTCTAAAACGACAGGCAATGAATGAAAATCCCTTGAGAACAGATCAAAACAGGTGTTATTTGACCTCAGGTTATTGTCAATGGTTATTCTCAGATTGAAGTGGTGAAAAATAAAGGCATCCCTTTCGTATTCGACCATGACCTTTGGTTTGAACATTCTTGTCTTAAAGGCTATGTAGATCTTATTCAGAACGGGATTATTATACTTGAGCATTTCTTCATAGTTGCCGGCAATGATTTCACAGGCGCTCTCCCTCCCAATGGATGCCGTCTCTTTGAAAATCTGATTATTCGCCTTGTTTTTTATCTCAAATTTGACGGTTTCGGCATCCGGATCATAGCTTCTTAAACGATATTTCTTTCGAAACTGGATTCCCGCCAGTTTTTCATGGAGACACTCGTCGTCAAAAGAGTCAAAGTACAGGCTCCGGATAGAATACCCTCTATGAGGAACGCTGTGCGGGTCAGCCCTTAGCGCATGTTTCAGACGATTCACCAGGGAATGATTCTCCACATGATTGATGAAATACTTTAACTCATAGCGCTCAACATTCAAGTTCCACATATGATATCCTTGGAAGCATTACTGACTTTTCCTCTCACGGAGCCACCCCAGTTAAATAGAAGCCAAAAAGATTTAACGGGGCAGGCAGAGATCACGGAGTTTTTTCACTCTGCATCATAAGAACCCCTGATCGAAGGCCTGACAGCAGCCCAGTAAGGTGTAAAAAGCGCTTTGGCAGGTTCCCTGTCTTCCGGATAGAGCCATCTTGTGTTCACCCTTGCCTTCCGGCTGCTTTTTGAATCCACGGTTGGATCCACCACAATCCGTTTCTTATCTTTTATCTCTCCATCCACAAAAGAGTCATAGATGGATATCTTAGACTTTTTGTCGGCCGTAAAATTCGAATCATTATCATATAAATGGCCTTTATACAGACGCACCGTTCCGCCACCGTCGTAACGCCAGTTCTTCTTGTATGCATCCACGGCCATCCTGTTGTTGATAAATTCCGCATTATAGAGTGTACACTGGGAACTGTCTTTGGCCTGAACACCGATTTTGTTTTCCATGAATTTCACATTCACGGCGAGGAGGTTTGAGCCTTCACCTACCGATATCCCCTTATCCCCACTTTTCTTGAACAACGTATCGTTTACCACCACATTGGAAGTCATGAGATCCAGGGAATCGTTTCCGTTGTTCAAAAAACTGCAATCTTCAACCACCGCGGTACAGATATCCAGATCTACCGCATCGAAAGGGGCTCCCTCAAAGGCACAGTTCTCAAAACGAATTTCAGAATAGACCGCATGAACCATGTCGTCAACCACCCGGCTATCCCGAAAAAGACAATTCCTGACCCGGACTCCTTTGACGTCATGGATAGAAAACATGGCACTGTATTCATATAGGTCGCTTTTCAGCCCACTTCCACTGGAAAATTCACAGTGGTTAAGTATCGAGCCTTCCGCTTTTGGCCCCCTCAAGGCAAAAACGCCCCAAGGTCTCTGCTTTTGATCTTGGGCCAAAATACGAATAGGTTTTTTTTCGGTCCCGTTGGCTAAAACCCGTCCCTCAATGATTAAAGAGGCTCCTTTACCCATTCGCAAAATTGTTCCAGGTTTGATCGTAATGTCATTCTGGATTCTGTTAACACCTTCAAAGGACAGAGAACCTCGCCAGGTTTTCTCTTTTTTTACCGGTTTTGGCAAAACAATGCCATAGGTATCCTTGAATTCAATCTTCGCTATATTCTCCACCTTCTCAGCGCGTAACCCATGAGCAGAGCCCTGGCTCACATAGATGTCCTGAATGGAGTTGCTATTGCCCAATATGCCGTTCAAATGCAATTCATAGTAAGCGGGCTTAACCATAACGCTTTGTTTCATCACAGGGTACTTTTTTTCACCCCTTTCACTAAATCGTGCTAACAAAGGCAGGTCTATATTTATTGATTTGCCGTGCAACGGAATTGCGCCGCTGATTTCCACATTTCGCTCTTGCCCATCTGCCCAGTACAAAATATGAGCAGAAACTGGCCCTTGAAGCGGATAAGCACAATCTATCTGCAAACCGTCAATAGGCTGGCGACCATCCACTAAAAGCTGAATTGATTTCTTATCTTTTGGGTTTACCGCATATTTAAGGCTTCCTCGGTCACCAAGGAATACTTCACGAATATCATCGTTTACAGCCTCGATATCATTTCGTAGCCGTCGCATAGAAGCGACAACCTCGTCCGGAGTAAGGCTCTTATGCATGGAAACAAGAGATGGATCATTTTCAACGGCGATTCCCACGGAATGCATGACATCATTCACCTCCGCCAAAAACACATTATCCAAACCAGAGGAAAAGAATTTTTCAATGGCCTTATGCCGCGCCAATAGAAACTGCTGATCCTTCCAGAGGACTTCATCAAGAAGAGAACCGAAAATGTCAGGATTTGCGCCTTTTCCACCTTTTGGTATCCAGTTTGGGTGCCAACCGTCGGGGTCCCAGACGACAGGTTCAAATGCATTCCGCCAAGGGTCATAATAGAGCCGCCAGTTGTGTGTATTGCCATAGTGATAACTCTGTATAAGCATTCTAAAGGCTGAAAATCGACCAAAAGCTTCTAAATCGACCAGATTTCGCAGCTCAGCCATGACCTCTTTATTTCGTTTTGAGGCCAATAAGCCGCATAATTTTTCTAACGGTGCATAGGCATCTTCCGCATAGTGATTGTTAGTGGAAATCTTGTTCCAAAGCCTTGGGTGTTTAAATACATGGTTTACTATGCCCAAATAGCTATCTCTTCCTATTAATTCCCCGGCATAAAGGTCTCCGGGCATTCTATCATTGTAGCGGAGCGTCATCTCCCTCAATTGCTCCACCAAGAGATGGACACCCCTGTTCTCACCGTTGATATACACATTCACCATCTGAGCGCGCGGTGACAGGAGACCCAGATACGTTGCAAGCCGATATGCCAGATAATTATTTATCTGCGCCGGGAACTTCGGGGCGATCAGATTAAAAGCACGCATTCCAAGGAAAAGCTTTCCCTTTTTTGTCTTCACTCGTATAGATTTTTTATAAAAGGCCCAGTGCCAGTGAAAATCGCCACGATATTTTATTCTTACTTTGTAGAGTTTCCCGTCCGGGTACATCAACTGTGCTTTGACGTAATTACGACCTGAGTGCGGGAGATTCGCGTTTAGTTTGGCTTCAACAGCATCCACTATGAACAAGTTAATGCGAGGCAATCCCCGCTGGTTGTTGCTTACGGTAGGAGTGAATTTTAGTTCTAACTTCCGCAGCAAATGTTTGAACTCCATCTCACCTATCTTTTTCAGCTTGGCTGAATTTCTGAAAGTGGCATATCGCATCCCAAAATCCCCATATCTTGGGATAACGCCCATTATCCAGACCAAAAACAGCAAAGTCACTGGCACGGTCACAATCCAGCTCCAGTGAAAAGCCTTGCGAAACTTATCAAAAAAACCCTTCATCAATGCAGTTTCCTTTGATGACGTCCTATCTTGGCGCAATCGCTCTCAAAAACTCAAGCTCGCCTTCATTCCCAAGGCGTGCCACCTCTTTTCCCAGGTCCTGAACAGAAAAGGGATTTTTAAGCATCTTCATAAGATTCTTGTTTAGATTTGGGAGGATTCGAGCACGAAACCGAATTTCAATCTCTTGATCCATTTTTAAGCCCTGTGCCAAAACAAAATGGAAATACGGATCCGTTTTCCCGTTGGTTATCAAAACTCCTTTTCGGTCAAGATCTATATCATGACACTTCAAACGCGTATTTCGATAGTCGTTAGAAAACTTTTGCCTGTCCTTAACAAAGGTGACCTTCCAGTCTTCGATCCTTAGATTGGAGCGTGGCGCTGGATCAATCCGAAACCTTTCGAGTTTGGCTTGGGAGGGAGGGAGGGTAAGCATGAAATGATACCCATAGGCCTCGCTACCGGGCTCAAGAATCATCCATTTTTTGTGTAGGCTCAGGGTCTTTCCAGTCGAATCTGTAAGGTTCTTTCTTTGATGCCAATAGACACACCACCGCTGCCCTGCAAATTCCTCAACTTTTCCATATCTTTTGTAGGCGCTTTGAAAAACTCCATACAAATCGCTATCACTGCTAATAAGATATGCATAAACATCTGCCACCATCGGGACGGAGGGAAATCGTTCATATAGCTTTTTTACCACATTCTCTGCTTCCTCTTTTCGCCCCACATTGTATCTCAAGAATTCTGCCAGTTTAATCTGTACACCAAGATCCCGTTCGTCAAAATCAATGAGGGTCTGGAAATATTTTAATGCTTCGCTCTCTTGTCCACCCATGATTTTTTGCTGGATCAGCTTGTTTAAAATATTTCGCTTCAAAGGATCCAGGCGATCACCTTTTTTGACGTAATCAATATCTTCCAAAAGCCTCTCCAGCTTTTCCCTGGCTTCCTCTCCACGGTTCTTGGCTAAGTCATTAATCGCTCTATTATAAGAACTTCCGTAGTGCTTGACGTATCCTGATACGATCTTTGCATCCAAACTATTAATGATGGAGGGGGCAAGCACCCAGATTATGATAGTGCAGATTGCACAACACGCACTAAAAATAAAAAAGATTCTAAGGGCCATCAGTGCGGCTTTACGGACTCGGAGCATCAATGTCCTTCTTGTTCTACTGTTAATCATCAAGACAACACTCTTATCTGCGGCAATCAAAAAAAGCTATTTATCTTTAAACAAATAGGCCTCGACATGCGCCTGCTCAGGCGATACCTTGAGACTTTTTCGCGGCTCAATTCTAAGGTAAATTTCATCGAGATTGTATGCTTTCTGGCTAAGTGGGTCTACGGAAGGTAAGGGGATCAGGTATTTGTTTGTTTTTTTAGCTTTCACCGAAAGCACCTGCTCTCGAAAATAGCGCTCACCAAGAAGCTTCTTTTCCGATGCCGGTGCCCAACGGATCCATAATCGCGCATCTGAATCAGCGTTCCAGTCTATTATGAGACCGAGCCCATCAAATTGTTCGGACGACAGGCTAATAGATCTAAAGTGGACTACAAGGTTCGACGATTCTCCTTTAGGTAGTAACACTCCATCACGTAGAATCCGGACGACTTCCTTTTCCCGAGATGAATAGAACTGCCAGAATCCTTTTCTACGTTTACCGGTAGAGTCAAATAGTTTTACTCTAAACCGATATTTTTCGAACTGGGCATAATAGAACTGATGGGGTTTTGAAAAACTGGTCCCCGCGAAGAAAAAATTGATACCATCTATATTATCCTGGAATACATTCGCTCCATCACCACCGAAAACCAGATCAACCCGGTGTCCAACCATAGACTTGAACAGCAATGTCTTGTCGTAATATCCATCCTGCGCACCGCCAAGGAACACGATATTAAATTCAGACTCGCTGGAATTCAATTCTTTCAACAACCACTCTATTTGCTTTTGGAAATCTTCCCTCTTGGGCATGACATACGAAAGTGCGATGAATTTGGTGTTCTTATAGACAAAACTATAATACGCACCATTTTCGCTTGCGTAATTATAAGGAAATAATGCTCGAAAGGAACTATAATTGATACCATAGAGCATTGGCCACCCGCAGTCATGATTACCGGGTGCAACGTAAATGGGCTTTGAGGATAAAAATCCCCCAAAAGGGTAGAAATAGTGTCGCGCAAACCCGGGAACAGTTGAGTAGTAGGTAATGTCACCCGCACAGAGGGCAAAGTCAGGATTGATATCACACATTTTCTGGGCAAGTAATTCCGTCGGATACTGACCCTGACTTTCAGTGCCGGCGGGATGGCCGAATACAGCAACTTGAAATGCATCGTCTAATGATGCTGTTGTAAATTCTCCATGATAAACGCCTTCACCCTTGTACCTATATCGCGTTCCAGGGATTAGACCAGCCACGTCTATTTTATGAAACCGCGAAGGGTTGTCTTCCACGATTGTGCGCTGATCGGAGATCGAATACAAGGTGAGTTTGCCGCGCATTTCATCATTAGACACCCAACAAATAGTTGCAGCAGTACGATTAAGGTTGAGGATGTATGGCGGAATTGACTCTGCCGAGACATTGCTCCCTGCACCCAAAAGTAACAGAAAAATCAAGGTTTTGCACATTGTATTCGCTTCGGTCAATAAATTGATTTTTATATTTGACTAACTTCGATCCCCTATTCAGCAGCCGTTATCATTCTGAGTATACCACTCTTCAAACACCTTAATCCTTCTTGCCCCACTTATACCCTTTGGGATAATATAGTTCACAGGCCACCCCTTCTTTTGAAATGGCAAATACACGCATCTCGAGATCTGATACATCTTTGAAAAGCGACATAGGCAAAAGGTACTTAAATCCAGACCCTTGTAGCGCAGAATTGTTTCCGAATGCCTTGGCTACATCTGGCCTAAGCGCATTGCAGCGCCCTGCATAAACAAACTGGCCGCCCTCAAATATTACAATGGCCTCTGGAAGCTCGAACCGTTTCACATCGGCAGCCCAGCCTGCAAGAAAAACGTGATCGCTTCGCATATCAACAATGTCTAGGTATCCTTTTAAAGCGCCTGGAGTTACAGTTATCGATGCACCTGAAGACGTCGTGATAATCTCACTGGCCCCATTAGCCGACGGAACATACGAATATGTCGTAACGGCGCGCCTCCTGGTACGTTCCAGACAAAGCCTCTCACCATTCTTAGATATGACGAACAACTCGATGTGATTCTTTCCTTCTCGAAAAGATGATTCAGGCACGATTGCCGAAAATTCTTGTACACCACTGTTTGGCGAGTAACTTCTCATCACCGCTTGAATAGTTCTGTTAACTGAAATTGCAAGATCCAACTTTTCTTCACCTAGCTTGCCGGGTATGATGACGCCGGCAATCTGGGCAGGAATGAATGGGGATTCCGGATCGAACTGTTCGTATAGTCCTGCTTGATCAAATTCAACGGCAACCCCTGAATCGCCTGAGAGAATCAACTCATTTAAATGTTTTCCTACAAGTTCACTGTGAGGACCGATCTTGAATAGACCATAATTCCTTGCCCCAGAGCCGAAGAGATCCAGCTTTCGCTTGAGCCCAGAATATTTGACCCAGAAATTAGAATCGAACATAAATCGTTTCTCGGCATTATTATAGTAAATGACCTTCTTTTCTCGCTCCGGTTGGGAATGGTCGATCGCTGAGCGTCCATCAGCCTTCCAAGGCAAGTGGATATCTAAGATATCGGCAATAGTGGGTAAGATATCGATAGACTCCACGTTCCAATCGCTAATCACACCTTGGCGTTGATTAGGTTCTTTGATGAAAAGAGGCACCGCCGCAATGTCGCCGTAATTTGTCTTTGTGAGGGGCCTACGGAAATCGTTGGGACGGAAGCTGACACCATGATCGGCAGTTATAACGATCAAGGAGGGGTCATATAGGCCCACGCTCTTTAAATGGGCAACTAACTTCCCGATTAGGAGGTCCATAAAGCCTACTTGTAAAAGAAAACGTTGGTAAGATTTGATGACTTTGCTTTCATCGGCACCCCATTTGTCTGAAATCAGCCCATGCAAACCCGAATCCACGGCATACCTCTTTCCGGAAGGAAGGTAGATAAGTGGCGAATGAGGAAGAAGGATATGGAGAAAATACAATGCTGGATGTTCACTGGGAGAAATCGAATGAACAAATTCCTCAAATTGACGAGCCCTGTTTTTCCTTAGCTCTTTCAGCTCTTGTTTGACAATGAGTTCGACCTTTTTATTCTGATTACCCTCGGTTGGATCTACCATGACCGGACCAAAAGCCATCCAATTCTTCGTAATATCTGGCAAATCTGTTGTGAATTCCGTGGGGAGAATGAGGTGAAGGTATACTATGTACAAATCCATTAGAAGTGAACCCACCCTGTCGCCTACGTCTGGTTGATCACTTCCGCACAGTCGGATGGGGCACAATTGAGTTACCGGCTCAAATACCTTCAATTCATATGTTCCCCCTAAGAGGGTAAAGATAGTCTCAGGGTATTCGGCAGCGTTTGGGAGACGGAATCCTTCTGGATACCTCCCGGTCAATATGGCGGGTATTGCTATATGAGTGTTCTCTCCAACGGTGGTACCATTACGAAACCAATACGAATCCCGGGCCAGGTCCGCAAAATTCGGGTAGAGGATCGGATCAATCAGCCGGCGTTCATCCATCAAAGAGGTCACGGGGAATTCATCAAAGACCACCATGATGATGGGGGCGGGGTTATCTATTTTGATCTCAATAGCGAAGGGGTCTTTTTCGGGAAAAACGACTTTATGAACCGGCGAGTTGAAAAGGAATAGGCCTGGAAAAATGACTATCACCGGGCAAAGTACCGTGAGGAAAATTTTTGCCGGACGTAAACGGACATAAACGATAGTGGCTGATATTCCCAATACCGCTGATAGAATCATAGGGAAAATCCCAGGGAATCCAAAGACCTTCTTCAGTACCTGCAGGGCAATAACCGCCACCAAAGTCGCAACCATACACCAATGGACAGCCTTTCGGAAACGTCGACCAAAAATTCCGCTCGCCGCCTCCAACAAAACGGCTATTCCCGGAAGGAAAAGACACAGAGTAAGAATAAAAAGGATAATGTCTATCGGTTCTGATTTGCGGGCAACAAAGAATTCCGGATATCGGGACAAGAGGTCAAACAGAGGCTGGGCCAACGCAAAACTGAAGAGGACAAAGATGTGAAGCGCATCCACAAGGAAATCGCTCTTCTTGTTTGTGAGTTTGTCTCGGGTGATATTGGAGTCAGTTGTACTGTTGCTATTCATTTCCTCAACGGCTGTGTCCATGATCAGTTTGCTTTCTCCTTCAGATAGTTCCCTTTATGAGAAATCCCCTTGATCCCCCTTTGCAAAAGGGGGAAGTGTTCAGAAATGCTTGCTGCCTTCGTGTAATACGGAAGCGTCATTCTGATCACAGAGGAGGTATTCATGATAGAGGGAAGAAATGAGGTGTTCCGGAATTTGTCAGAACAACCCTAAGGACTTCAGGAAAGTTCCCAGCGCTCCGAGAATAGAAATACCGATGGCAATCGAAAACATACGCAAAGTGAAACCCCTTTGCTTTTCATCCCGATAATCCAATTTGTCCGTTAACCGCTCTATGGATGCGATAACCTGATCGAAGCGTTTGTCCACCTGCTCAAAACGCTTGTCCACCTGTTCGAAACGCTTGTCCACCTGCCCGAAACGTTGATCCATATCCGATTTGATCGTATCAAATCGCTTATCCACGTCGCCGCGAAAGTCCTTGACATCGCCTTTCAGACCATCAATCTGACTCTGCATGTGGTCAAAACGGGCCTCAAAGTATTTGGACGTAGGAATGATATGGGCCACCAAGACATCAATGGTCTTTTTCATCATCCATTTAAAACTCCTCACCTTTACGACTGCAGCTTTGGTTAATCGGTGAATCTTTATTCATTATCATTTTCTCATGGATTTTTCAACAATATTTCGGCTTGGTTCTAACCTGGGCCATTAAATCTCTCACAGAGCTCGCGGAGTGCACAGAGAAAAGCAAAAAACTCTGCCTGCCCCGTTAAATCTCTTTGGCTTCTATTTAACTGGGGTGCCTCTGTGAGAGGAAAACAAGAAGTGAAAATAAGAACTGACTCACGTCCATTGTTCTTGCAGCGCTTCGTAATGGCTTTTCAGCGTTTCTGCCTCTTCCCACTCCCAAAAATCCCGTTCCGTATCAAATTCATAGCTATCTGTACCCGGATAAACCGAAAAAGAAAAAGTCTCGCGCAAAGACGCAAAGGCGCAAAGTTGAAAGCTGAAAGCAAAAGATATAACGTCTTAATCTGGGCGGGACTCAACTATTTAACGATCTCTATTATTACCATTTTCTCATGGATTTTTCAAAAATATTTGGGCTTGGTTCTAACCTGGACCATTAAATCTCTCACAGAGCTCGCAGAGTGCGCAGAGAAAAGCAAAAAACTCAGTAATCTCTGTGAGAGATTTCTTTTGCGCCTAACTGCCCTTCATAACACCCCTCATTTCGCTAAAGCAGGCTTACGCCAACGCAGCTTCCATCTCATCTTTGAATTCTTCTAATGATCCGGCATGGAGGGCTTTCTTATGCAGGGACTTAAGCACATCAGGATCATTTATCTTCTTCAGCCTGTTTCTAAGCGTTTGGGAAACCGTTTCAAAACGGTCCTCCAAAACTTCCTCGATCCCTTTTTCGATCTCCTCTTCCCTAATATGATCCGAGCCCGAGGCGACATATCTTAACACCGTCTCAAGATATTCAAGACCGCTTCGCTTGTTCCAGATCTCAAAACTTTGACAGGATCAACGGGATTAACTGGATAAAAGAAAAAGGTTACAAATATCCTGAACATCAAGTAAATCCTGTCGTAATACATCCGAGAAAAATGGGCCGTAAGAGCGAAATTGGACATTCATTTGCTTTCGGATGCTATAAATATCAAGCATTTATGCCTACAATGAGCGGATGTGAGAGCGTTGTGCGCTACAAAATGTCCATGTTTTGTGTCTCAAAATGAGACGAAATGACGAGGTCTGTTGTCAATAAAGCTGTCTTTCCTATCGCAACAAGCTGCGGGGAATTAAACCCTACAGATTTCGCATTTAGGGGGTTATAATATATGCCCCTCCCACTTCAAGTAATTAGAGTATTAGAGTAATCCGTGTAATCTGCGCCTGCCCCGTAGGTTCGGAAAATCGTACTGGGGAAATCTGTGGATTAAATTCGCTTTTGCCTTTATTTAACCGGGGTGGCTATTCGTAGGTCGATTTCTCAACATGAGTCAAAAGCAAAATGACCCCCAAATCAAGATCGCCAAATGGCAATGCTCTCTTCGGCAATCCCTGATACGACAGGGGCCTTAAATTAGCCTCTGGAAAAATTTAATTTTATGATGTAGGATAAATCAAGAAGGAAAATAGAGCTTTAGTTGAGGAGCAAAAACTGATAATTTAAGGTCCTCACCATTTTGTTTAAATTGAGTTTCGTTTTATGGATAAGTCCGATAAAGAAAAATACTGGATAGAAACAGCGGAAAAAGATTGGGAAGTTGCTAACCATTTGTTTCAAAAAAGAGACTATTCTTATGCTCTATTTTTTGGCCATTTAACAATCGAAAAAATTTTGAAGGCTATTTTTGTTCACAAAATAAATGAAACCCCACCATTCTCGCACAACCTTGTATATATAGCAGAAAAAGCATCTATAGATCTAAGCAATAAGAAAATTGAATTGTTAGAGGAAATATCTGATTATAATTTAGAAGCAAGGTATCCAGACGAGAAAATGTCGTTTTATAAAAAATGTACATTGGATTTCACAAAAGACAAGCTGCAACAGATTGAGGAGATGAGAGAATGGCTTCTTCTACTAATCAAGCCATAGAACTGGTTAAAAAGTACCTCCTTATACTTAAGGGGAAAAATATTCCCGTTCAAAAAGCCTTACTGTTTGGGTCATATGTTAAAGGTAACTACAGGGAAGATAGTGATATAGATCTTGCTATCGTGTCAAGTCTCTTTAAGGGCGACAGATTTTTAGATAGAAAAATGATTGTTCCGCTCAGAAGAGGGGTTGATAGCAGGATCGAACCAATTCCTTTCACTCCTGAGGATTTTTCGCGGGGGGGCGTTTTGATAGATGAAATAAAAAAAACAGGGCAATCCATACAACTTTAAGATTTCATCAATTGGAAAATCAGATCGGGACCTCCAATTGAACCTGTGAACCGTCACTGGACATCATATCCACGCTCGAAAAGCACTTTGCCAAGCGCTTTCTGTGCATTTGCTTCGCCGTGTACCAGTTTTATTTTACGGGGTTTTTCGGGTATAGATCCCACCCACTCAACCAGCCCTCTCTGGTCCGCGTGGGCCGAATACCCGGCCAGACTGTGCACCTTTGCCTTTATCTCGAATCTCTCACCTTTTAGAATCACATACCCGCCGGGCCTCCTCGAATATCTGAGAATATCCCTACCCGGTGTCCCCCGGGCCTGGTATCCAACGAACAGGACGTCATTTCTCCTGTCTTCCAGGCCCCTTTTTAAATGTTCCACAATCCTGCCGCCGGTACACATACCGCTGCCGGCCAGTATAATCACAGGGCCATCCACATTACACAGTTTCAGGTGATCCTGGTGGTTTCTGACCGCATACAAGTGATCAAAATCCATTGGATGATCCCCCTCTTTTAGAAGATCCCGGGCCTCCCTGTCCCAATACTCGGAAAGCCTTTTGTAAATTTTGGTGATTTCCAATCCGAGGGGTGAGTCGATGAATACGGGTATCTTGCGTTTTGGGTTCTGAATTTCCAATGGAGGATCTGAAAACAGCCGGTCTATCTCATAGATCAGTTCCTGTGTGCGGCCAAGGGCGAAGGCGGGCACAAGGACTTTTCCTTGATCCTTCAAGGCCCGAGTCAAAACCTCCCCGAGTCTGCGGGTTCGATCCTGCCGGTCTCCATGCAGCCTGTCTCCGTAAGTGGATTCAAGGATTAACAGATCGCACCCTTCGGGAATATCCGGATCACAGAGGATCGGGGTGTGCTTCGCGCCAAGATCACCCGAAAACACCACCGATCCCTCGAACGGGATGTCAAAGCGGATCCAGCAGGACCCCAGAATGTGCCCGGCGCGGCCCAGTCTGAAGCGGACCCCTTTTTCGAGATCAAAGGCGTCATAATATTCAAATCCCCAGGAAAGCCGGTCAATCTCTTTAAGAAGGCTTTCTGTCTCTTTCTCACTCAAGTCCTGAAAGCCTAACGCATCTTCGAGCATGGGGCCCAAGAGCGCCTTTGTGGCATGGGTGGTAAGGATCTCTCCCCTGAATCCCCTCCGGATCAGTTCCGGGACCCTGCCCATATGGTCGATATGGGCATGCGTCAAGAAGAGGTAATCGATCTCAGAGGGCTGGAGGGGCCATCTCTCCATGGGCAGGACAGCATCATCTCCCTGAGCCATCCCGCAATCCACTAAAATATTAAGACCCTTGGCCCGGAACAGATGACAAGACCCCGTCACCGTAGACTCACCGCCAAGATGGGTGATGTTCACTCCAGTATCCAAAAACCCTCCGTTACACCCGTCCTTTGTGGCCCAGCCAGTTCAATCTACCCAAAATAGCCTTGGGCTGAAATGGGTAAGGGTAACCCCCTGTAATCCCTGCCTGCCCCGTTAAATCTCTTTGGCTTCTATTTAACTGGGGTGCCTCTGTGAGAGGAAAACGAGAAGTGAAAATAAGAACTGACTCACGTCCATTGTTCTTGCAGCGCTTCGTAATGGCTTTTCAGCGTTTCTGCCTCTTCCCACTCCCAAAAATCCCGTTCCGTATCAAATTCATAGCTATCTGTACCCGGATAAACCGAAAAAGAAAAAGTCTCGCGCAAAGACGCAAAGGCGCAAAGTTGAAAGCTAAAAGCAAAAGATATAACGTCTTAATGTGGGCGGGACTCAACTATTTAACGGTCTCTGTTATTACCATTTTATCATGGATTTTCAAAAATATTTGGGCCTGGTTCTAACTTGGGCCATTAAATCTCTCACAGAGCTCGCGGAGTGCACAGAGAAAAGCAAAAAACTCCGTGATCTCTGTGAGATACACTTTTGCGCGTCTCGCTTACGCCTTTTTGTTTACCCAGATGAACTACCCCGCCGCAAGCAGCGGGGAATTAGACAGATTTTCAAAGCTCTTTTAAAAATAGTGACACTGCATAAAGAGGATAATTTCTAATTTTGCCGTCCTCTTTGAAATTCATAAGAGTTGAACGTGATAGTACCGGAGGTTTAAATTTTTCTCCATAAACACGCAAACTCTTTTTTTGCTTACTTATTCCTGCTTTAACTTCAAGTGGTAAAATCTGATTTTTCAAGGCAACAACAAAATCAACTTCTGCTGTATTTTTGCTTGACCAATAATACAAATCTTTTTGACCATTGACTACAAACTCCTGTGCTACGTAATTTTCAACGAATGCTCCGCTATACTCAATAAACAGGCTGTCTCCATTAATGATTGCCTTTTGTGGAACACTGATCATAGCGCCCAGCAATCCAATATCAAGAAGATAGAGTTTAAACTTATTATCCTGATATCCGGAAAGAGGCAATTTTGCAGTCTTGATATTATTTACTTTCTTGACAAGCCCTGCTTCAACCAACCACTGAATTGATTCATTATACTCCTTGCCCGTGCATTTTTATTAATTTGGCCAAAAGTAAATCTTTTATTTTCCCTCGCCAATTGCCCGGGAATACTTGTCCATATATTAGAAAGTCGGATAGCCTCTGTTCTCGTTGTATATTTGGAAAAATCTATTATATAAGCTGATAATATCTCATCCTGAATATTACGCACCTTGTTCAGATTCTTATCTTGAACATATTGCCCTACAGCTTCAGGCATACCACCAACAAAATAATAAATTTTCAGAAAATCGATAAGTTCAATATGAAAACTTGTTGGGATAGAATGGAAATCAGCTTTATCTTCAATAAACAGCCGTAATTGCTTTTTCCCAACTGCATCAAGGAATTCACCAAATGACATAGGGTGCATATCAAGGAAATTAACTTTTCCTACAGGGAATGGAGCGGATTGACCAACTTTTACTCCTAAAAGAGAACCTGCAGCCGCAATATGGTATTCCGGAGCATCTTACCAACCTGACGTGCCCCTTTAAGCACGAGAGGCTTTCGGGAGGAAGACTGTTTCCATGAAACCAATTGTTTGTAGATATCTCTTTTCATGAGAAACTCATATCATATTTTGTGATAAAACACAAAAAACACATATATAAAAACGTGAAAATATTTAGAAAACTCATTGCGATTTCGTGAAAATTAAGATTTACCTTCCCTCCCGTCTCCCGTCATTGGAGCAACCATTCCCACAGAGGAATGATATTGATCTTGCCATGTGATTCTTCATCATCGGTAATCACCGTAAGACGTACAGATATACATCATTTAACGCTACGAATTTGTGGGTTCGCCTGAATTGCAATTTTTATATTTAGACAGGATTCACAAGATTGATTGGATCTATTGCTTTCTCTGTTTCCGGACGAAACAGAGAAATGGCAATCCCACTTTCAGCGGGAAAGAAAAGCCAAAGAAGCCGATTGTATTATTGCCGAAAAAACTCCCTCAAAGAGGGATTTAAGTTTTTGCCTTTCTTCAGGAAAGGTAAAAAATCCTGAGAATCCTGTAGATCCTGTCTAAGTAAGATATGGAGACCCTTATGTTCAGTGGAATAATTTTATCATATCAAACCCTTACAGGATGTAAATTGGAATATTTACCCACAGATTCTCCAGAGGAGCCAGATTTTTGAGATGGCAGGATGCGTGTACACTCGGACAAAAGGTGATCATCTGATTTATCACTATCCTGGAGCTGCCAGGCCGGTGGTCATCCCAAAATACAAAGAAGTGCCAACATGCCTTATCAAGAACAATATGCGTGTAATTGGAATGAGCAGATTGGAATACCTTCAGTTTCTGGAAAGGGTATGAGTTTTATGTGAAAGAATAGTGGAATAGTGCCAATGTCCCTCATTACTGGAATTGCCAAAGAGCTTCAGCATATTTCCTCAGAAACAATGGCAAATCTATGGGTTCAAGAGAAATTGGATCTATATGGGTTGATGGTCTGATTCGAGAGACCAAATCGTGCCTGAACAGGGTTTTCGTTGAGAGACTAATTACAGGAGAGAAGCGGGCCACTTGACTGACTGAGGGCTTCTCAGGCATCAACATGATTCATCCGCTGAGTTACGCCCACATCACCTACCATGACCCGCTTGATTCGAAGGAAGACTTCTTGGCCGTCCAATCCGGCCCTTGTATCTATGCGAAGCCGTTGTGCATCGTTATTAAGCACTGCCTGAAAAACTACGGTGTGTATTTCGTCTTGTTGCCCCCCGGTGAAGGGAGGGAGATGGCCAATCTTCACATCATCTACAAAAAATCGCCCCCCTAATTCAACGGTCTCCTCGTCCCCAAGGGCAATGATATCGATCCGGATCTCCCGCTCGCCGCCCCGGGCCAGTTCGATATCGTATGCCGCTTCCGCCCCTCCGGGACGCAGCAGCAGCATATCGGCGCCCTGTGGTTCTACAGGTCCTTTGTGCCTTACGGTCATATTGCCTGTGTAATCAAGGAGAATCCGCGGCCGCCAATCCCCTTTTCTGTGAACCAGCGCACGGTAATGGGACGTCAACTCCCGGGCATTCTCATCGATCCCCTTCACCTGAGGCCAGTTCCGGCTCAGGGAACGAATCAGACCGGGCTCATCGAGAAACCGGGCAAGCTTAAGACAGAGGTCTCCGGCGTCACCGACCCTGAAGTGGAGACCGTCTACACCGTCACGCACGTACTCGGCCATGCCGCCGATGTCGCTCGTAACCACCGGGGTTCGCGCTAAGAAGGCCTCGTGAATCGTAATCGGGGAGTTTTCATACCATAGAGACGGCACAATCAACACGTCGATTTCCGTGTAAACCCGGGATATCTCGGCATTGTCAAACCGACCTTTGAAGCGCACATTGCCCGCGTTTGCCATTTGCTGCAGCCCCGCGTGATAGCTGTCTTCCTCAGGCCTGAAATCACCATACACGTTCAGGACGCAGGGTCTCCCTACAAAACGGTTAATGGCCTCGATCATGACCTCGCAGCCCTTGTACCAGATTAGAGAGCCAACATAACCGAACCGAATGCGTCCGTCCGGATCCGGCTTTTTATCCAGGGCCTCAATCAGATCCGTTCGCAGGCCGTTATCCGAGTAGATGAAGGTCTCCGGTTTGAATCTGCCGGTCTCCATCAGTTTCCTGCGCAGGAACCGGCTGGGCGAAATCAGCAGATCCGCGGCACCGTATGCAGATAGCACATATTCATGCCGGGCAGTGAAGTCGGCAAAGCCATCCCAAAACCCGGGATCATCAGGGATACCCTGAACGCTTGTCTGGATGCTATCGCGGACATGGTCTATTTCCTCAGGTGACTTGGGCGAAAATCCGTGGCTTTGATGAATGCTCTCGATCTCATTCATAGCGCATTCCATGACGCAGAAATAACACCCGCACCCCATAGGATATTCGCAGCGCAGGCCATCGGGTCTGATCATCTGAACGCGCGGGCAGAGGGCCCAGTAGTCATGGCAGTGCAACACGGTCGGCAGGTTAAAATCCTTGGCCTGTTGAACGAGCCCGGCAGATGTGTGAATCAGATGTTGAAAGTGCACCAGATCCGGTTTCTCCCTGAGCAAAACCCGCCGAAAGGCCTCGACGGCCTTTGGCTGATCATAGGACTCACGCAGTGATCCGTGTTCAAGACGATGGACCATGCGTAGCACGCGCAGGTCTTGGAACCGATCTTCTGAGATGCTGAAATCGGCCGGACCGCCGTCTTCGACTGACCGATCGGCTGGGGCCCGGGACAGCACCGTCACGCTATGACCAAGGCGTTTCATTTCACGGGCCAGATTCAGCGTGTACACCTCTGTTCCGGCCCAGGTATCGGGAGGGAAACCATGAACCACATAAAGCACGGAAAGGGGATGAGGGTCTGCTCCTGATCGGCGCTGTTGCATGGTTTTTTCGAATTCAGGCCCTTTCATGAGGATACAGCCTTGAGGTATTCCCTTTCGTAAGCATAAGCTTCCTGCTCAATGGTGGGGGTCATTTGATCACTAATGTTGTCTTTCAGCCCATTTAGCTTTTCCGGATGATCTATTATACTTTCAAGAACTGTTTTCAAATGATCGATGTCGCCCATTGGAAAGGTAAATCCGTTAAATCCGTCCTTAATCTTTTCGGCCATCCCCCCTGCATCTGAGGCAATAACCGGCACCTCGCATGCAAGGGCTTCATGCAAGACAAGGGGATAGTTTTCATACCAGAGCGACGGAACTACTGCGATATCGACATTGCTGAGGATTTCTCCAACTTGATTGTCAGGGAATACGCCGCCGAATTGGATCCTCTGGTCTTTTTCAGCCATTTTCCTCAATAAATCACTATATGCTTCATCCGGGCCGGAACCGTATATCTTGAGGGAAACCTCACGATAAGATACTCTCCTGAACGCCTCTATGAGCACGTGAACACCTTTAAAGCGGTTAAAAGAACCCGCGTAAAGGAAAGTAAGCGGGTCGCGTCTTTTATAGATCCTAACATTTTTTTTTATTTTACTGTAGCTCATCCCATGATTTATGATTCCCACATCCAAATCGGTGAATTGCCTCTCGAACGCTTTCGGCAGGAACTTGGATGGAGAAAAAACCCGCTCCGCATGGGACAAGATATCTCTTGCAGATTTTAGCCGTTCTGAAATCAACAGAGCTGAAAATTCAGGAGAACATTTCCGGCATCTATTTCCATTGCCAGGACCTGTGCACGGCTTGCCATCAGGGGTTGAAAGGATGAAGTTCGGGCAGATCAACCAGAAATCCGTGAGCGTTATAACGTAAGGAAGACCGCATAACTTAGCAGCCTCTACAAATTCGCATACCCTCATAGGATGGCCCACATGAACGATGTCCGGGGCTTCTTTGGCGATTATTGATCGAGCCTCATCAACAAGATCACTGTTCTTCAGACTGGTATGCAAATCCTCTGGCGCCTTTATATGCTTGAAGGCCATTACAGGGATACCTTGAAACAAAAATTCCTTGAAAAGGATGTTCCCCCTTGAAATATCATAAAATGCATCCTCGTAATAGCTGTATGATATGACCTTGACTTTGTGCCCTAACCTCTGCATCATTTTGGCAATATTCAATATAAATTTCTCTGTTCCCGTGTAGTCTTGCGGGTAAAACTGGTGGACTAAGTATACGATCTTCATGTCAAATCCCTTTTGTCAAATCGGAGACAATTTTAGACACTTCTTTGGTTTTCTCGTCCGAGACGCTCAAATGGCAGAAACACAAATGCGCCCCCATCTGATAGGCAAAGGCCTTATACAGACACGCATTGAAATCGTGGCGTATATCGTCATCGATTGTTTCGTAGGTCTCGGTCATATAATTGACTGCGATATCCACAAAAGCGATTATTGCATGAACGAGCATGCCATCATACCGTATCCCTTCCTCCACCGAATAGCGTGATCCAATCTTTCTCAAAAAAGACTTGAAGTTTTTGTCCACATATTTATTTTTCGAAATGCCTTCTGATGCAAGACCCCCATATGAATGCGTTGAACAGAGCTTCGTTTTGATGGCAGTGATGAACGTTTGGATATTGCAGGGCATGGTTAAATCATGAAGATCCTCCTTCACAAGACAGTTTATAATGTCATACGTATACAAAATGTCCCCTGCAAATTCGTCTATTCTGATATGGGGTATCTGGAAATCCGGAAATATCTGTCCGAGCGTCAGGTTGTCTACATACGCTCTCTTTAAATAATAATAGGGGAGTCTGTTGTGAGAGTGTATAATCTTGGTGGAACATAGAAATGCAAGCTTATGTCCATCCCGTATGAGTCTCATCCCAAGGTCCAGGTCTTCGGCATAGTCATTCCTGAATTTGTATTTCATAAAGAGATCACCTGATATGAGACAGGCCGTATCCGATAGCTGTGCGTTTTTCCTCAATGTCAGGTAGTCTTCAACATCCGGCATGGACAGGAGTCTGTCCACTTTGTCGAACTCCATAATTCTATGGTGATGCCACGAGCTGATCCTGTAAAAAAGGTCGACATCCTCCCTCGGGAACTCCGCACAGGAGACCGCAACAGCTTCACTCTTTTTCAACGCGCTCAGCATTTCGTGGAGCCATGATTCAGAAGGGGGAAGGGCATCCTGCGTAATAAAGAGGAAATAATTTCCAGAGGCATGTTCAGCTCCTAAATTTCTTGCATAGGAATGGGAAAATGCCTTAGGAGGAATCCTTATGGTCTTTGCGCCAAATTTTTTTGCAAGCTCAACGGTGTTGTCAGTGCTGCCGGAATCCACGACCACGATCTCTATATGTTGGAGTCCTTTCTGGTTTTTGAAAACCGGTAGAAAAGTGGCAAAATCATCTGCGGCATTTAAGGTCGGAACGATAACAGAAACGGTTGCATCTTTCCAAACATCCCCTGATTCCGAGGAATAGACAATTTTTTCGACAGAGTTTAATGGGGCAGACGACTCCGCTGGATCAATTTGTTTGTTGGGTTCAGGCTTTGGATTTCTCCCCTCTTTTGCTCCATATAGAACAAAATGTACCAATGGGTTAATCCCGGAAACAGCTACATCCGGATTGCGGCCCAGGTAATTGTTTGAATCAAATAGGGGACCGGGATTCACCCCTTTTCCCGCACCGATCTCAAGATAATGAGCCACGGGATTCATCCCGCCTACGGCCGCCTCAGGGTTCTGGGTTAGATAATGTCCCACATCGAACAGGGGGTTGGGATCTCTCCCTTCTCTTACGCCGTATTTCACAAAATGTGCCAGAGGATTGATCCTGAACTTAGCCACATCAGGGTTTTGGGCCAGATAATAGTGTGGATCAAATAATGGATGAGGATGTCTCCCTTCTTTTGCACCATATTTCACATAATGCACCAAGGGGTTCATGTTTAGTTTCTTGACATCATGATTTCGATCAATATAGTACGTGGCATCAAATAACCCTGATTTTTTTATGGCCCTGTATTCCCAATCAAGGGGATAGAACTTTGTTGCTATGTTGACCCTCAGTTTTCTGATAAACCGGAAAACCCATCTCGCCGGCGCCATGAGCTTCCATTCTCTTGAATTCAATAGAAGGCTGATACGAATCCTCTCATGCGCTAATTGATCCTCCAGCGAATCACTCTGAATACGAAAACGATCAATGGCATGGTCTTTCTCCCCCAGTAATTTCCGTAGCTGATCCCCCTCTGCTTCTTTTTCCGTCAACATCTCCTGGGCCGCACACAATTCATCACATAACCTGGAAAAAGCCCCGCCCAGACGAGCCTTCTCCTGTTTGACCTCTGCAATATACCTTGCCTTTTCTGCGCGATCATCGAGGAAGTGCTGAATACTAAGATCCTTCACCGCCATCATTGTGCGTAGCTGATCCCCCTCTGCTTCTTTTTCCGTCAACATCTCCTGGGCCGCACACAATTCATCACATAACCTGGAAAAAGCCCCGCCCAGACGAGCCTTCTCCTGTTTGACCTCTGTAATATGCCTTGCCTTTTCTGCGCGATCATCGAGGAAGTGCTGAATACTAAGATCCTTCACCGCCATCATTGTGCGTAGCTGCACCTCCACAGTTTCTCTTTCCGTCAACATCTCCTGGGCCGCACACAATTCATCACATAACCTGGAAAAAGCCCCACCCAGACGAGCTTTCTCCTGTTTGATCTCTGCAATATGCCTTGCCTTTTCTGCGCGATCTTTAATGAACGCTTCTATCTCATTTTTATCCGTGTCATTCACTTTCTCAAGATTCTTTATGTGGACACTTCTCTCTTCACGCTCTTTCTCCAGATTCAATACATGCCTCTTTCGTTCCTTACGATCCTTCCTGAACGCTTTGACCTCAACCCGCCTGGCCTCTGTCTCTTCCTCAAGATTTTTGATGTGAATCCTGCGCTCTTTCCGTTCCTCCTCAAGGTTCGCGATATGCAGGGTGCGTTCCTCACGCTCCTTCTTAAACACCGCGATCTCTGATCGGCTCGCCTTCCTCTCCTTTTCAAGATTCCCGATATGAATCCTGCGATCTTCTCGTTCCTTCTCAAGGTTTTTCAGATGGGCCTCTCGCTCATCTCGCTCCTTTTTAAACGCCTTTATTTCAGACTCTCGTTCCTTCTGCACCTCCTCAAGGTTCTCTATATGCAGGGTGCGTTCCTCACGCTCCTTCTTAAACGCCGCGATCTCTGATCGGCTGGCCTTCCTCTCCTTTTCAAGATTCCCCATATGAACCTTGCGTTCTTTTCGCTCCTTCTCAAGGTTCTTCAGATGAGCCTCTCGTTCATCACGCTCTTTTTTAAACGCCCTGATCTCAGTTTCTCGTTCCTTCTGCACCTCCTCAAGGTTCGCTATATGCAGGGCCCGTTCCTCACGCTCCTTCTTAAACGCCGCGATCTCTGATCGGCTGACCTTCCTCTCCTTTTCAAGATTCCCGATATGAATCCTGCGATCTTCTCGTTCCTTCTCAAGGTTTTTCAGATGGGCCTCTCGCTCATCTCGCTCCTTTTTAAACGCCTTTATTTCAGGCTCTCGTTCCTTCTGCGCTTTCTCAAGGTTCAATATGTGTTGGTCCCGTTCCTCACGCTCCTTCTTAAACGCCGCGATCTCTGATCGGCTCGCCTTCCTCTCCTTTTCAAGATTCCCCATATGAACCTTGCGATCTTCTCGTTCCTTCTCAAGGTTCTTCAGCTGAACCTCCCGCTCATCTCGCTCCTTTTTAAACGCCTTTATTTCAGGCTCTCGTTCCTTCTGCGCTTTCTCAAGGTTCAATATGTGTTGGTCCCGTTCCTCACGCTCCTTCTTAAACGCCGCAATCTCTGATCGGCTGGCCTTCCTCTCCTTTTCAAGATTCCCGATGTGAACCTTGCGTTCTTTTCGCTCCTTCTCAAGGTTCTTCAGATGAGCCTCTCTATCATCTCGCTCCTTTTTAAACGCCTTTAGCCCAGACTCTCGTTCCTTCTGCACCTCCTCAAGGTTCGCTATATGCAGGGCCCGTTCCTCACGCTCCTTCTTAAACGCCGCGATCTCTGATCGGCTCGCCTTCCTCTCCTTTTCAAGATTCCCGATATGAACCTTGCGATCTTCTCGTTCCTTCTCAAGGTTTTTCAGATGGGCCTCCCGCTCATCTCGCTCCTTTTTAAACGCCTTTATTTCAGGCTCTCGTTCCTTCTGCGCTTTCTCAAGGTTCAATATGTGTTGGTCCCGTTCCTCACGCTCCTTCTTAAACGCCGCAATCTCTG
>Ga0207996_1000484_pt1 | contig 35092 bp, 32 predicted proteins | sample AntAceMetag02UKG_FD_184773 | JGI IMG/M metagenome (GOLD analysis project Ga0207996, IMG submission 184773) | Saline lake microbial communities from Ace Lake, Antarctica - Antarctic Ace Lake Metagenome 02UKG (SPAdes) (version 2) | ecosystem: Environmental > Aquatic > Non-marine Saline and...
CGGAACACCGCAGGCCATGGCCTCACCAACCGGCAGGCCAAACCCTTCATATACGGAAGGTACCACGGCAAGGGTTGCCTTGGCGTATTCACGAACAAATTTTTTATCGCTGATATGTCCGGTGAAGGTAATGTATCTTGCTATGCCCAGTTTTCGTATCAGCCTGACGATTCCGCCCTCTTTTTTGGGTGTACCGATTACAATCAATTTAATTTTTCGGGTTCTGGTGATATCGGCAACAGCATGCAATAGATAATAAAGTCCCTTCAGAGGCGTGTCGGCACTGGTGGTTACAATGATCCGACCGGGTTGCCGTCTGATTTCAGGAACAGGATAAAAAAGACGGGTATTGATTCCGTTAGGAACAATGCTGAAACGATGAGGGGGTATCGTAAAATCACGGCTAATATCCTGCCGGGCACATTCTGAAACGGTTATTATTTTTAAAAGGGATCGGGCCACTGTTTTCTGCATTCCGATAAATGAATACCAGCGCAGGTATTTCAATTTTTTCCAAAAGGGTCTGACCGCTTTTATATCGATATCGCGATCCACCGTGATCGGATGGTGAATCGTGGCAATCGTGGGGATGAATTTGCCCATTAGTTGAACTCCGTAACCAAGGCTCTGGTTGTCATGCAGGATATCATAATCGCAGAATCTGTTTCGCAGAAATTGATATGCCCGCAATCCGAAGGTAAACGGTTCAGGGAATCCCATGGTTGATATGCCCAGCCATTCGATGAGGTTGATGGGGTTTTTCAGTTCGGTAAGCGTTGGAATCCGGAAAGGATCTTCAGGGTTATAAAGGTCCAGGCAGGGAATATGATACGTTCGAATATCTTCGTCAAGAAGCGGATCAGGCGGGCCGCAAACGACTTCTACCGTGTGACCCAGATCCTTGATGGCCCGGCTCAGATTTTTCAAATATACTCCCTGGCCCCCGCAATGAGGGTTGCTGCGGTAGCTTAAAAGGCAGATCCGCAAAGGGCGGGAAAGGTGTAACGGCATAGGTTGCTCCATATTTCATCGGTATGTAAACCGCGGCTTATTTTGTTTGTGAATCAAATACAGCCCGATTGTGCTGCTCGTCAAGTTATTTCTATGTATTGAACTTTGGGGCGGCACCGGAAGTGCAGGGCAGTTTTTATATATGCGACATAAAATTGATCCTTGTTAATTTTGTTGGATTCGATATAATATTTCGGATTATAATTCTTTACATTTTATTTTATGCAAACCCTAAGGGAATTTACTTTCAGATAAAACAATTGGCAATGGATCATAACTTTCCGAATGACATACTTTTGAGTGAGGTCGGCCCCCGGGATGGATTCCAGTTTGAAAAAAAAATTATTCCCACCGATCTCAAGCTTGATATCATCGCAGGGCTCGTCAATGCGGGCCTGAAAAAGATACAGGTGACCTCGTTTGTACTGCCGGAGCGTGTACCGCAACTGGCGGATGCCAAAATGCTGGTTGCACGACTGCCGCAAAAGAAAGGGGTTGATTATTACGGGCTTGTTTTGAATATGACCGGATTGGAACGGGCACACATGTCAGGCTTGAAATCCGTTGAAATTTCCATTTCATGCAGTGATACCCACAGCCGCAGCAATACCGGCATGTCTCTTGACCAGGCCCTTAAGCAGGGCATTCAGATGATTGCCCGCGCTCAAACCCATAAAATGCTGGTCGGAGCAAGTATCCAGTGTGCTTTCGGCTGCGTTTTTGAGGGTGAAATTATGGAAAGCCGTGTCGTTGAAATAGCGCGTGAACTGGCTGCTGCCGGTATTGACATGCTTGGCCTTGCCGATACTACAGGCATGGCCGATCCACTGAAAATCAAAAGTCTGGTCAATAAGGTAAAGGCCGCCATCGGCAATATTCCCATCGGCCTTCACCTTCACGATACCCGAGGACTGGGCCTGGTCAATGTCATGTCCGGTATAGAAAGCGGTATCAAAATTTTTGATACCGCTTTAGGCGGCATGGGGGGATGTCCTTTTGTTCCCGGCGCAACCGGTAATATAGCTACCGAGGATACGGCGTATCTTTTAAAATCACTGAACATTAATACCGGCATTGATATTTTAGGTGTGGCACGATGCTCACTGGAGCTGGGAAAATACCTTGATAAGCAGTTTCCCGGGAAGATACATAGGTTGAAAATTTAATGTTTTAACTGAAAACGGACAAACAAAAAAAATATAATTCAATTCAAATTTCAAAATCATGAGCACTGAAATAAAAGAAAAAATTCTTTTTGTGGATGACCAAAAAAGTATTTTAGACGTTGCGTCTGAGTTTTTTGAATTCAAGGGATATCAGATTTTTACGGCATGTAACGGGCGGCAGGCTGTTTCGATACTGGAAAAAGAAAAAATCGACTGTTGTTTTACGGATATTAACATGCCGGAAATGGATGGTATTGAACTTGCCGGCCATATATATAAAAATGACAACACTATACCTGTCGTGATCATGACAGGCTATCCCTCGTTGGAAAATACAATTCGGACCATGAAAAACGGGGTGGTGGATTTTTTAATCAAACCGGTCAACCTGAGCCAGATGGAAATCTGTTTGAGAAGGGTTTTGCGTGAACGAAAACTCTTTATTGAAAACATAATTCTCAAAAAAGAGGTGGAGGGAAAAGAGCGACTTGAAAAGTTGAATAGCGAACTTTTCTCCAGAATCCATGACCTGGGCATTATGAATACGATTATGAGCGATTTTGCAACAATGAATTCGAGTTCACTTATATTCAAACGCATTGTTGATATCACTCGGGAAATGACTCCGGCAGATGAGTCGCGATTTTTTATCATGAACAGCAAGGCAAACCGCCCATTTGAAGTTGCAGCATCTGCGGCAGTTACTTGCGACATATCGGAATATCAGGGCATAAGAGACGATCCCGGCTTTTGTGCCGACCCGATCTCTCCTTTAGGCTTATATGAAAAAGATGCCGTTGAAAAGCTGATAATGGAAACCGCGCAGGAAGATCTTCCGCTTTTGATCCCGGTTGGCAGGAATGCTCACGGATTACCGGAAACCATTGGCTCCATGGTAGTAGTGCCAATGAATATACGGGACGATATTTTTGGCGTTTTGGCTGCTGTTATCAGGCAAGGGGACTATGAATTTTCAGAAAAAGATCTGTACTATCTTTCCTTTATGCTTCAAAAAGCAGCTTCGGCCATTGAAAACCTGGCGCTGTATGAAAATATTTATGAAAACCTTTTTTCCACTCTTTACGGATTTGTAAAAGCCACCGAAGTCAAGGACCCTTATACCCAGCAGCATTCAGACCGGGTAACGGATGTTGCCATTGCCATTGCCGAAGAAATGAGATGCAACAGCGAAGAAATTGATATTCTCAATGTTGCCGGCCGCCTGCACGACATCGGTAAGATTGGAATCAAGGATGAGATTTTGCTCAAGCCGGGCAGGCTGACCGACGAAGAGTACGAGATCATCAAAGAGCATCCGGTCATGGGTGCCGATATTGTTAGTCAGATGGGACTTTGGGAAAGAGAGCAGGAGATCATCCGTTGTCATCATGAGCGGTTTGACGGCAACGGCTATCCCGATGGACTGAAAGGTGACAAGATCCCTTTGCTGGCCCGGATATTGTCACTTGCCGATGTCTATGACGCCCTTAGTTCCGATCGGGCATACCGGAAAAAAATGGACGAAAAAAAAGTTTTGCAAATCATATCCGATGGTGCCGGCAGCCAGTTTGATCCGGTGGTAGTGGATGCTTTTATGAAATATTATAAAAGGTAGCAGCTTGAAGACCTGTGCTGCGCAATCGTTGCACATCATTTCCCAAATGTATCCGCCCTGTTTTGAAAATGTTTAAATATAATGGAGAGAATCGTGAAAAATATATCTGCGAGGCGGCAGGCATCTATTGACCGAGAGACAAACGAAACAAACATCGGAGTTGAACTGAACCTGGACGGCAGCGGAAAGGCCGATGTGAATACGGGAATTCCTTTTTTTGATCACATGCTTACACTCTTCTCGGTCCACGGTTTTTTCGATCTTGTTATCAGAGCCCGGGGAGACCTGGATGTTGATTTTCATCACACGGTCGAGGATATCGGGCTTGTTTTGGGTACCGTTTTTGATAAGGCGTTAGGGGATCGCAAGCGAATCAACCGATTCGGGCATGCGGTTACACCCATGGATGATGCGCTGGCAGAGGTAACCGTTGATTTGTCAAATCGCCCTTTTCTTGTTTATCATGTTCCTGATGCCATGAACGCCGGAACTGTTTTTGATACGGCTCTGGCCAAGGAATTTTTCCGGTCCTTCTCCGTAAAAGGAGGTCTGAATCTTCATATTAACGTTAAATATGGTGAAAACGACCACCATGTCATGGAAGCGGTCTTCAAAGCCCTCGGGCGATCCCTTGATCACGCCGTATCCTTTGACAAACGCCTTGCCGGTGTCCGTTCTTCAAAAGGAATATTATAAGTGTTTTTTCTCAGGCGTTTATATTCGATATTTTGCGTTTTTATGTCAAAACAACCAAAATGAAAATGATAAACAAATCACAATAGCCAAAAGCCAAATGACAAACAACTTCAGACTATTTGTAATTTGCGGCGTATGCCTTATTCAACTGCACCGGATTATCCGGCTTTGGCTATTGATCGTGTTTGAGATTTGAACATTGTGTTTTGGAATTTATTTGGAATTTAATGCTTGTAATTTGTAATTTGCGGCGTACGCCTTTTTCAACAGTTTATCCGGATATAGGGACGCATATTACAAAATAATCAACTTGTGCCTGGTGTATCCATATGCCGAAAACAGTAATATCGTATAAAATAATCAGTTGCATAATACTCGGAATCATAATCTGTGTTTTTGGAAACGCATGCAAAAACATTGTCGGAAAAAAGGCGGCTGTTCCTGAATCCCTGCCGGTAGAATCGCTTCTGGTAATGCCGTTTAAAAATATGGCGGCCGTTTACGGCGAAAATGTAAGTATTCGCTGCCCTCTCGACGGGAATGTTTACATAACGGGCAAAATTGCCGAGGGTGCCGAAAATACCCTTACCCGCCATTTGATAATACTGATAAACAATATGTGGGACTGCCGGATGATACCGCCATCCAATGCGTTGGGAGTGGTCTCGGAATTGACCCATCCAAACCATAAGACATTGTCGGAAAAAGAACTATTTGTCGAAACCGGGCGTATCCTTGGTGCTGATGTGGTGGTGACCGGACATATATATCGATTCCAGGAACGCCTCGGCCGAAAATATTCCGTTGAGTATCCGGCCGCGGTTATCTTTGATATTCATATTATCAAGGTGGACAGCGGCCGGATCCTGTGGAGTGGAAAATTTGATGAAACCCAAAAATCTTTGGATAAAAATTTTTTGAATTTAAGGACGTTTGTAAAAAGGAAAGGGCGGTGGGTTACGGCCCTGCAGATGGCTGCTGAAGGCCTTGAGGAACTGTGTGAAGAATTTCCTCTGACCTGCAGGTAGTCAACGCAATATTTTTTTGTTTGAAATTAGCGCTGTCGAAAAACCCTGTTGACAAGAATAATTTCAGTACTTATTTTATCCAGATAACATAAATGTTTTTCAGATGATATTGGTTGATGCTTTTATACTGTATGATCCTTCCGGTATTTTTATCATTCCATTTGTCTTTTAAAGAAGGTGGGTGCCTTGGCCAATTTTATTCCCGAAGAAACCATTCGAGCCATTGAAAACGCCGCAGATATAATCGAAGTTGTTTCGGAATCGGTAGTACTCAAAAAAACCGGTAAAAATTTTGTTGGACTTTGCCCGTTTCATTCAGAAAAAACCCCATCGTTTACAGTCAATCCGGATAAACAGATATTTCATTGCTTTGGATGTGGTGTCGGCGGAAATATTTTTAATTTTTTAATGAAACAAGATGGGATGAGCTTTCCGGACGCGGCCCTGCTGCTGGCAAGGCGTTACGGGGTTGATATCCCCATGCCTCAAATGTCATCGATCCAGAAAAGCCGGATTTCGGAAAAAGAAAGTCTTTATGCATTAAATCGCCGGGTCATGGAATTTTACCAGCATATGCTGACAAAAAGCAGTGCAGGGGACAAAGCCCGGCAATATCTGAACCGGCGGGGTATGACCGGCCCGATTATTGAATCTTTTAAATTAGGTTATGCCCCGGGGCGCTGGGACAGCCTGGTTAATTTTTTCGCAAAAAATAAAGTTTCCCATGCCCTGGTTCAAAAATCCGGTCTGGTAGTTACAAAAGAAAACAGCAACAGAACCTGGGACCGTTTCAGGGACCGTATTATTTTCCCTATTTTCAATTCAAGCATGCAGGTTATCGGATTCGGCGGCCGGGTCATGGATGATTCTTTGCCTAAATATCTCAATTCGCCGGAAACCCCGATCTACAGCAAGAGCCGCTCCCTGTATGGTCTTCATGCTGCCCGACGTCCGGCCAGAATCAATAAAAACATATATATCGCAGAAGGATATTTTGATGTCCTTGCGCTGCACCAGCACCAGATAGCAAACTCCGTTGCGACTTTGGGAACATCAATGACACCTGAACATGTTCGCATTTTAAAGGGGATTATCGGTAAGCAGGGACAGGTGATTTTGGTCTATGATTCCGACGCGGCCGGAATTAAGGCGGCCCAGCGGAGTATTGAACTGTTTAAGAAAGAATATGTGAATGCCCGGATCATGGTACTTCCAGCCGGGCATGATCCGGATTCATATCTGCTTGAATTCGGTCCCGGGCGATTTGCCGAACTGGCTGAACATGCAAGGGGAATCATACCGTTTCTGACCGATTCCGCTGTAAAAAAACACGGGCTTTCCGTGGAGGGGAAAATTAGAATAATAGCGGATCTTATAGGTACTCTGGCTGCCATTGAGGATGATGTGGAACGCTCGCTCTACATAAAAGATCTTGCGGAACGCATTGGTGTTGACGAAGTTGCAATTATAGAAAAAATCAAAAAAATTTCAGGTGCGGGAAAATTAAAGGTACAATCACCGGGAGCCTCTGTAAAGACAGGATTGGCCGGCAATAATACCGGCGATGGAAAAGGCATACGTCTGGAAAAACAAATTATTACCATGCTTCTTCAATTCCCCGAGATTGTACCGGAAATGATCAAGAGGAATGCAATTGATCTTTTTGAAGATAAAAATTTGCGATCTATCGGAAAGATGATTATTATAAACGATACGATTGCAGGTGACGGCAAGGGCGTATCCGAACCGGGAAAAAATAACTCCGGACGTATAGCCGATATCCTGGCGTCCATAAATGATCCGGAAATACGAAGCACGGTTATTTCACTGATTATTGAGGAGGTGGACTGGGATAAAAATGGCTGTAAAAAGCTGCTGTCACAGTTTGAAAACAGATATAAACGCAGGGACAATACGCTGCTTCAGGAGATAAGAACGGCTGAAAAAAACAATGATCATGCATTGCTGTTACAATTATTGAAACAAAAACAGATTCAAGCCCGGAGATAAATAATTGGCAAGGGAAGTGGAAATTAATTACCATCCAAGGTTTGCCGGTATTGCAGGAGGCTAAGAATTTATGGTCAGACAACCCGTTGAAAAGACAAAAGCGTCAATAAAGAGAACAAAAATGGTTGACAGGAAAAATATAGGCGGAAAGCAAGGCACAACCAGGACTGCAAAAACAAAAAAAAAGCGCCCCGGAGGAAATGCCGTTCGAAAACAGGGTGGTAAAAATGCTATCGATAAAAAAGCAATGAACAAATTGATTCTTAAAGGTCAAAAACAGGGCTATTTATCTTATGATGAAATCAATAAGGCGCTCCCGGAAGACATGCTGTCCACGGAACAGATCGATGATACCCTGATACTTTTCGATAAGCTGAACATAAAAATCGTTGACGAAGAAAAACAAAGCATTTTGAAGATCAAAAAGAAAGCTTCGGAAGAAGCCGGCAAGGGCGGTAGTGCTTCGGCCGGTGATTTCGGTTCGGTCACGGATCCTGTCAAGATGTATTTGCGAGAAATGGGTTTGGTCACGCTGCTAAGTCGTGAAGGAGAGGTGGAGATAGCCAAAAAAATCGAAGCCGGTGAGCAGAATGTTTTGAAAGCGTTGCTTGAAGCCACTATCAGCGTAAATTGCATCTTTGATCTCGGGGAGCATATTGAAAAAGGGGAACTGCGTCCCAAGCATGTATTGAGAGATATTGATGAGGGCGATACTTATGTTGATGAGGTTTTGCAGATAGAAAGCTTCATGAATACAATTGATATTATTCGTAATATAGATGAGGAAAATTGCGAATATCGGGAAAAACTGTTTTCAAATAATTTCGAGCCCGATGAACAGCGTAGAATCAGAAGATGTATCGCCCGGCGCAATACCAAAATATTTGAAGCCTTGCAGGGTTGGCGGCTGGCAGGCACTTTAGTAGATAAGATAGAGGAAAATATCAGGCAGCACATCGAGTGGTTTGATAGCAGAAATAAATTGATCTGCATGTGTGCGGAAAATTTTGACGCATCCGTTACCGAACTTCGGGAAAATCTGGAATCAAAAGACAAGCTCTTGGAATGGGCCGGGTGTCGCTGTGATTTGGAAAAAGAGGATATCGTCTTGCTTTTCTGCGATTTGAAAAAAATCCAGGAAGAGCAGGAAGAAAAGGAAAAATTAATTAAAGCCAACTGCAGGAGCCTAAAAAGAATCATCTCGGGGGTTGATGAGGGCAGGTGGAAGGCAAAACTGGCCAAAAGTGAGCTGATTAAGGCCAACCTGCGGCTTGTTGTCAGCATAGCTAAAAAATATACCAACAGGGGATTGCAGTTTCTGGATTTGATTCAAGAAGGCAATATCGGGCTGATGAAGGCTGTGGACAAGTTTGAATATCGCAGGGGATATAAATTCAGTACCTATGCAACGTGGTGGATACGCCAGGCAATCACCCGCGCCATTGCGGATCAGGCTAGAACCATACGCATTCCGGTTCATATGATTGAAACCATCAATAAATTGATCCGAACCTCCCGCTATCTGGTGCAGGAACTGGGGAGAGAACCGAAACCTGCCGAAATTGCTGAAAAAATGGAAATTCCATTGGAAAAAGTCCGCAAAGTTTTGAAAATTGCCAGGGAGCCTATTTCTCTGGAAACGCCCATCGGAGAGGAAGAAGACAGTCATCTTGGAGACTTTATTGAAGACAAAAAATTTGTACTGCCCTCGGATGCCGCAGTCAGTCTGAATCTGGCTGAACAGACGCGAAAGGTTCTTGCGACACTGACTCCGCGTGAGGAAAAAGTGCTTCGGATGCGTTTTGGTATCGGGGAGAAGGCGGATCATACCCTTGAAGAGGTGGGACAGGATTTTGCCGTTACCCGTGAGCGGATAAGGCAGATTGAAGCCAAGGCATTACGAAAACTGAGACATCCGACGCGCAGTCGTAAATTGAAAAGTTTTATTGAAATTTGAAAAACCGGATTACAACGACTATAATACTTGACAAAAGGATTTTCTGAAGTTAGTAAGAAATCCAAGTTTATAACGACTGCTTGATATTTTCAAGCTTTCAGGTTTACGCTGGTTTGTTGTATGGGCCTATAGCTCAGCTGGCAGAGCCACCGGCTCATAACCGGTAGGTCCCTGGTTCGATTCCAGGTGGGCCCATATCCTAATTTTTTCAAACGGGCGGGATCAGATATGTAATATTGAGAAAGGCAGATAATGAGGCGGCTTTACAGATTGAAATATAAAGCTGGCAGGGCGTGGTGATTGAAATATACCACGCCTTTTTTTTAAATTTTTCAGGACTCAAATCTGATTTACCCCAAGACCGTTTTTGCATTACATACATGTTACCCGGAATGACTTTGTTATGAAAGCCAATGTTGCCGATATCATCACCATGATGAACACGATCGCGCCACCTGATCTTGCCGAACAATGGGATAATGTCGGGTTGCAGGTAGGGCTGGCTGAATGGAATGTGCACAAAATCCGGATTGCGCTTGATCCGACCCCGCAAGTGATGACTGACGCCTGTAGCAGCGGCGTGGATCTTCTCATCACGCATCACCCCCTTATTTTCAAACCGTTGAAATCAATTGACTTGAATACTGCCGCTGGTCGTATCATTGATCAGGCTATCCAAAGCAAAACCGCGGTATTCGCGGCACACACAAACCTCGATATCGTATCCGGGGGTGTAAATGATGTTCTGGCAGATCGGATCGGATTAAAAAACACAACGGTACTCGATGAAACCGCCGGCGGTGGAAAATTAAAACTGGTTGTATATGTTCCCGAAATAAACGAGCAGAGAATCCTTCAGGCTCTTATGGAATGCGGAGTCGGCGTGATAGGGGAGTATTCGGGATGTACTTTCCGCAGCCGGGGCACGGGGACTTTCAAACCAGGAGACAAGGCCGTTCCATTCTCGGGCAATATAGGCGTGATCAATAGCGTTGAAGAAACCCGGATAGAAGCTCTTGTGGAGAAAAAAGACCTTACCGCCACAATAGCCCACCTGCGAAGCAGGCATCCTTATGAAACCATGGCTTATGATGTATATCCACTGGTAACTGCAGAGAATGACCATGGATTGGGGCGGGTCGGCGAACTTGAAAAAGATATGTATCTTAAGGATTTCGGTCGGATTGTCGGGGAAAGACTTGGGGTTAAAAATCTCAGGATTGCCGGAAATCCAGACCTGCGTGTTTCTAAGGCGGCAGTCTGCAGCGGCAGCGGTTCAGGATTGATGAGCCATTTTTTTTCCTGCGGCGCCCAGGTATATATAAGCGGGGATTTGGGATATCATAATGCCAGAGACGTTGAATCCCGGAATCTTGGGTTGATAGATATAGGACATTTTGCATCAGAGCATTTAATTATAGATTCCGTTGCAAAACGGCTGCGCAAGATGGCTCTTGACAATAAAATGGACATACATATCGACACCTGTATGATGGAAAGGGCCCCCTTTTGGAATATTGATGAATAGTTTGAAGTAAATGGCGCAGAGGGAAAAAACTGTAACCTTGCGTTTGTGATAAGTCCGGTGGTATTGTTCGAACACAAAGCGATTAATTTATTTTTGAGAAAGAAGTGTTCTTGTCAGTTAAGGACGGAGATCCTATTTCCTTGGAGCAGGATTTCTTACGGTATTGTATTTGTGATGATTCGTAAAAAATTTTAAATTTTATTTGCCCCAAATACATAGTTCTCTTGCTCTTCAGGCGGCTAAAACATTGGCGGTAAACTGAGTTTTTAATTTTTTATAAATGCATCCATTTTTCTATTTAACTGTTAATCATAGGTGGTGAGTGGTAAGTATGAAGGATCAGATAAAACGTTTAATAAAACTTCAGACGATAGAACTCCGGATCAATAAAATAAACAACCGACTGGATGATGTTGGGGAAAAACTAAAGGAACTGGATAAACGGTTTGAATCCTATGAAGAAAGGATTGAGAGCGATACGGCCGTGCTGGAAATCAAAAAAAAGGAGTATCGTGATTATGACGCGGAGATACAAATCAGTCAGTCCATGATAAATAAAAGCCGGGATAAAATGAAAGTTGTCAAAACAAACCGGGAATACAGGAGCATGCTGAAGGAAATCGATGAGTTGAAGCTAAGGATATCCAATATGGAAGAGCAGATGCTCAACAGCCTTGAACAGACAGAAGAGTTGGAAAAAGAAATTGAGGATAAGAAAAAAGAATTCGTGCAGATCGGCGAAGAGATATTAGCTGAAAAAGCAAATGTGCAAAGCAAAGCTGCCATGGACAATGAGAAACTTGCTACATTGCGGCAGGAATGGCAATGCGGCAGCGAGGGAATAAAACCCGATATTTTAAAAAAATTCAGCAGGGTCAATAAAAAGGTTTTCGGGGCAGCCGTTGTATCGGTTCATAATGCCGTGTGTCAGGGATGTCACATGAATATCCCGCCGCAGACATATAATGAACTCCAGCGTTGCGACAGTTTGAAATTTTGTCCTCATTGTGACCGGATTATTTATTGGCAGGGCCTTTAGGGCTCGCGCAGGTAAGCGTAGACTCCGAAAACGGGTTTACATTTTAAGCGCTGATGCATCGGCCCCGGCTGGGTGCGAACCCTTACTTCCGGTCCCGGCCGAATCGACGCAGTGTTTTGTGAAGCAATTGCATGAATTGGAACAGGTAATAATTTTTTTAACCGGCGTCAAACAAATTGGCGGTCAAAGCAGTCCAGACGATCGCGGAATCCATATCGGATTTCGAGGAAAGTCCGAACACCGCAGGGCAGGGTGCTCCATAACGTGGAGTCGCGGCAACGTGAAGGAAAGTGCAACAGAAAGTATACCGCCCGAATGCCGATATCTCCGGGGCAGGTGAACGTTTTGCCTGGAACTGGAAAAGACGGCAGACAGGGTAAGGGTGAAACGGTGCGGTAAGAGCGCACCAGTTCTTCGGGTGACCGGAGAAGCTATGTAAACCCCACCCGGTGCAAGACCAAATAGAGGAGTGATTGAGGGCTGCCCGTCCGAGCTCCCGGGTAGGTCGCAAGAGGCGTCGGGCAACCGCCGTCCCAGATGAATGATCGTTACCCGGCTTATAAGGGCAACCTTGGCCGGGCACAGAATTCGGCTTATTGACTGCTTTGGCCGCTATTTTTTTTAATTTCATTGCCAATATACAAATTCAACAAAGTGTAAACTATTATTGATTTGGCATGAAGGATGCCCATAACCCAATATGTCATGGAGTTGAAAAAATGCTTCAAATTGAAGAGCTCAAAGTTGAAGTCGGTGGGAAACCGATATTAAAAAATATTAATATGGAAATCCCCAAAGGGGAAACCCATATCCTCTTCGGCCCCAACGGATCGGGCAAGACAAGCCTGATGATGACCCTGATGGGATTTTCCGGGTATCGTGTCACCCATGGGAAAATAACCTTCAAGGGCGAGGATATCACCTATATGCCGGTTCATGAGCGGGCCCGTCTCGGAATAGGCGTTATGTTTCAGCGGCCCCCCACGATCAATGGCCTAAAAACCAGAGATATTGTTGAAATTTGCGGGAACGACAGACAGGTTGATGTCGAAGAACTGGCCCGGGGCCTGCGATTTTCTGATTTTCTCGACCGGGATGTTAATCAGGATTTTTCCGGCGGGGAGATAAAACGTTCCGAGCTTCTTCAGCTTATGGCACAGCAGCCCGACCTTGTTTTGCTGGATGAACCTGAATCAGGAGTGGATCTTGAAAGTATCGTTCTTCTGGGGGAAACCATCAATAAGCTTATGAACCGCGGGGTTCAGTGTATTCGTGAAAAACCGCATAAAAATATTATCGCAGCCCAGGTAAAATCAGCGCTGGTCATTACTCATACCGGACATATTCTGGACTATATCACTGCCGACAAGGGGCAGGTCCTTTTTGACGGTGTTTTATGCTATTCAAGAAATGCAAGAGAAATTCTGAAATGGATTCGCGAATACGGTTATAAGGAGTGTGCCAGATGTGCCATTTAGACAAAATCGATAATGTAAACCCCGGAGACTACAATGTAACTGCCCGAAATCATAGCTATGTTAAACAGCTTTCTAAAATCAAACCACAGGAGGCTGCACAGTTTTTAAATGTCGGTGTTGATACAAATGAAAAAGCTCGTGCCGGCACATTTATTCAAAAGGATCAATCCATTATTCACTGTGAGAGCGTCCAGGCAGGCGTGGAAGTAATGGGGATTACAACAGCCGTCGACACATACCCCTGGCTGTCTGATTATATGTGGAAAAGCATTGCACCGGATAAGGACAGGTTTACTGAAAATGCCAATAAAATACCCCATGAAGGATATTTTATCAGGGCACTGCCCGGGGTCAAGGTGAAAGACCCGGTACAGTCCTGCCTGTACATTTCCAGTGAAGGGTTTTCACAGAATGTCCATAATATCGTCATTGCCGAAGAAGGGTCTGAAATTCATATTATTACCGGATGCGCCACGGAGGAGCATTTGAATTCAGGCTTGCACATCGGTATCTCCGAGTTTTATGTAAAAAAAGGCGCTAAACTAACCTTTACCATGATTCACGACTGGGGAGAGAATATCAATGTCCGGCCGCGTAGTGTGACCCATGTGGAAGAGGACGGGGTGCTGATTTCCAATTATATATCCCTAAAGCCGGTGGGGTCTCTTGAGATGTTTCCCACAACCTACCTTGACGGCAAGGGGGCCGTAGCTCATTTTAACAGTGTTCTGGTGGCAGGGAAAGGCGATCATCTCGATGTCGGTTCACGGATCATACTCAATGCTCCGCAAACAAGAGCCGAAATTATTTCCAGGGGAATAGCTGCCGGAGGAACCATCATAGCGCGCGGAGACCTGGTGGGCAAAGTTGACGGGGTAAAGGCCCATCTGGAATGTAAGGGACTCATCCTGCAGGACGGGCTTATGCATGCCATTCCTGAGTTGCGGGGATATGTGCCGGGAGTTGAAATGTCCCATGAAGCGGCCGTGGGTAAGATTGACCAGCGTGAAATAGAATACCTGATGGCCCGGGGACTGGATGAAGAGGAGGCGGTTTCAACCATTGTAAGAGGATTTTTAAATGTGGATATAGAGGGCCTCCCCCAGGCGCTGGCAGAACGGTTGGACAAAGCTATCGCGGAATCCTATAAGGATATGATGTAACGATGAATATCCGAGAAGGTACATATTGCGATATTTCTTTTGCCGAAAAGGTCGAAATTTTTTCCCATGATTATCTGAAGTGCTGCGGTTTTATTGCCGGTGTGGATATGCCCGGGTATACGTTTAGCAAAAAGCTTTATTCCACAATGATATGCGCCTCCCAGCTTTTGGAAGATTTTCTTGATTTTCATGGCGCCAAAAACAATGAGGACTGGTATTTTTATCGCGAACTGGCGGCTGCCGTCAGACATTTGAATACGGCAAGTTATTCTCAAAAACATATATCCAACCGTCTTGACTTTTATCTGATCGAGGATGCCGAGGATTTTAAAAAGGAGGGGGAGGTTACCCTGAATTTTTTAATGTCAACGATAAGAAAACTGGCACCGGTAATTATCGATGAAGCCCGGAGACTTAATATCCCATTGCCCGAAAAACCTTTTGACTATTCCAATTTTCCCGCTGTTTCGACAAGCGAGATGTTAAAATATAATATTGATGATAAAGATAAAGATCAGCAGAAAAAAAATATCGTTAAAATTGCCAGCGAATTTTTGGGTATAGCCGCTAATTTTGATCACTTCAGATTTTATAAGCCGTATAGTTTTGATGAGATGCTGTCAATTGTACCGGAACAGATCAATGAGGTGGAGATACGGCAGTTTGAAATGCTTGTGCATAATCTGCAATCTTCCTTTGATACCTATGTTATCCATGGTGGATACTGGTTTGGTAATCGGAAATTGAAGGCTTTGCGCGGATGTTTTTCAGTGGTGTTCCACTTGTTGCAAATGATGGGAAAATTGCTGCATTTTTATGAAAGGCACCTGCATGAGGCCGGCTACAAAAATATTTACAAAAGCGTTCAGGTTCAACTTGAAAAACTGGTCAACCCCCTGAAGTTGCTGGACCGGACCCTTAATTACGGTCTGTTCTATGTCTGCCATTTTTTGAACAACGGTAAAAAATTGGCCCAGGAAATTCTCAATGAAAACATTGAGCGCAGCAGTATTGCGGTGGGCATACCGGTCAAACTGGGGTTTCATAGCCGTCCTAGCCTGTTGGTCGCAAAAATTGTCCAACATTATGGGGGACAGGTGGAGCTCTGCATTGATTCGGATCGATTTGATGCAGGCAGTGTTCTGGATCTTCAATGGGCCGGTGGAAAAATCAATAAAGAGGGCCTGGACCAGGTTGTCTTTGAAGGTGACAGTCGAGCTCTTAAGGATATTGTGATTCTGGCCGGGGTGAATTATGGCGAAGACAGTATAGGCAAGGGGATCCCTCTGCCCAACGAACTTCAATACCTGCGCCAGGGAAGATAGCCAGTCAAATGAATGCCGCCGTTATTGTTGCAGCCGGAAGAGGTAACAGGATGGGAGGTGACATCCGCAAGCAATATCTGCCGCTTGGCGCTCATCCGATTCTGTGGCATAGTCTCAGGACCTTTGAAACCTGTGGGGAGATAGACCGGATAATTTTATGCATCCCGAAACAGGACTTTGATTTTTGTCGTTTCAACATTTTGACGCATCTTGATTTCCCGGAAAAGATAAAACTTGTGCAGGGAGGAGCCCGGCGTCAGGAATCAGTATATAGAGGGATTGCGGCAATCGACGGTGATGCCTGCAAAAACGGAATTGTTGTTATCCATGATGGCGTGCGTCCTTTTATAAAAGCTGCCGATATCGCCGAATGCATCCGTGGAGCTGCGATGAGTGGGGCCTGCATCCTCGGTATTCCTGCTACCGATACACTTAAAAGCGTAGGCCCGGGAGGTCGTGTCACCAAAACGCTTTCAAGAAACTGCGTGTGGATGGCCCAGACACCCCAGGCCTTTCAATACGATTTGATTAAGACAGCGCATGAAAAGGCCCGTCAAAAAGGTCTGACAGGCACGGACGATGCCCAATTGGTGGAATTGACCGGGCAAGGTGTCAAGATGATCAGGGCCTGCGGAAATAATATCAAAATAACGACCCGGCAGGATCTCGTGCTCGCCCAGGCCCTGCTATGTGTGAATAAATAATTTGCTTTGGCTCTTATTTGAGATTTAGATATTGGAATTTGTTTGTCTTTTGGTGCTTGTAATTTGTGATTTGCGGCGTACGCCTTTTCAGCAGCGCCGGTTTATCCGGCTTAGGTATCCGTCCATTTGAACGACAAAGAACCGATAACCATGAAAACAATAGACATGCCGGACAGCACGATAATATGGTATTTTAAATCATAGAGCCCGGCGCCTTCGTTGATGATAAGCCGCATGGCTTCGGTTATATGCTTCAGCGGAAAAAAATGTGAAATAAGTTTAACCCAGTAACCACTACCCTCCAAAGAAAACCAGACCTCGGATAAAAACATCATGGGCCAGGAAATCAAATTCAGGATACCGTTGGCAAGTTCCTCGCTGCTGATTTTGGCAGCTACGAGCAGGCTCATTGATATGATACAGATACTGCCCAGGGTAAAAATTAAAATCAGATCCAGATAGGAACCGACACATTTGAATTTAAAAATAAATGTACAGCCGGCGTAAAGAATAAAATTGCTGATCAAAATTAGAAAAAGCCGAGAAACCACCTGAGCTGACAGATATTCAAAAGCGGTCAGAGGCGTGGCCTGAAGGCGTTTTAACACACCGTTTTTTCTGTATCGAACAATTGTATAGCCCACCCCGTAAAGAGCGCTGAACATCATGCTCATGGCAATAATTCCAGGGAAGAGCCAGTTAATATAATGAATTCGGGGACCATTGACAAATGATTTAACAACCATGTCAAGATGGTCTTCAGATGAGTAGAGGGCACTTAAAAGAAGTGATTCGGCAATGTTGCCTTTGGGAGAACTCTGGTTGAGCCAGTACTGGAGAGGTACGGATCCTTTTTCGACCAGCAGGTCGATTTTATGATGCTTGAGTTTGTTAAAGCCGGTCTTTCGATCATTAAACTCAAGTATCGTCGTCAATTTCAGTTGTTTAAGTTCCGGTAAAAGCGGCTGCAGCTGTCTCGCAGACATTTTGGGAGGGATAATTCCGATTTTGTATTCCGTTTGACCTTTGTTCTGAAAAATTCCGGCAAAACCAAAGATAATCAGAAAGGGAAAAACAAAATTCCAGCCAAAGGCGGCCCGGTCCCGGAAATACTCCTTGTTGCGGGCAATGAAAATGGAATAGAAGCGTTTCAATGTATTGTTCATCATCAATTATTTTTATTGCCGTAGTTGTCTGCCGGTGAGTTTAAGGAAAAGGTCTTCAAGCGTTTGGGGCCTGACCGTAATCAGCGAGAGGTCGATTCCGTCCTGCAGAAGTGTTTCGAGGCAGAGATTGACTTCCGTAACCATAATTTCATAACGATTGAGCGTATTTATTATTTGGATTTCAGGACAAAGCCGCTTAATTTTTTTAAAAAATTGATCATTGCTGATACCGGAATCATGCTTGGGAATACTTACTGTAACGCCGGAACAGTGTTGATTTACAAGGTCGTCGGGAGCCCCTTGGGCAATTATTTTGCCTTGGTCAATAATAGCAATCTCTTCGCAGAGGATTTGCGCCTCTTCCATGTAGTGAGTGGTCAAAACAACTGTTTTGCCCTGAGCCTTGATTGTGGCCACAATTTCCCAGAGATGCCGACGGGCCTGCGGGTCAAGGCCGGTTGTAGGTTCATCCAGAAAAAGAAGGTTTGGGTTGTTTACAAGGGCAATGGCCAGCATCAGTCGCTGTTTTTGACCGCCTGACAGTTTGTTGTTCCTGCGGTTTAAAATATCTTCCAGGCGGCATAATTGAATGACTTTTTCAAGGGGCATTGGATCGCGGTAAAGGTTGTGAAACGTTTCAAGGCTTTCTTGTACGGTTAAAAATGAAAAAAGAGAGGTGGTTTGAAACTGGATTCCGACCTCCTCCTGAAAAGATGAAGTTTTAGGTGACCCTTTATATAATATTTCGCCGGAATAATGTGGAATAATACCTTCAATAATTTCAATAGTGGTTGTTTTGCCGGCGCCATTGGGGCCGATAAGACCAAAACAGATCCCTTGTGAAATTGCAAAACTGATTCCATCTACGGCAATTACACCGGGATAGTGTTTGACAAGATTTCGAACTTCGAGCACCGCATCCATATTTGAGTGATTCGTATAGATAATATTTCCTCTGCTGGAATAAATAAAATAGATAGAACACTTTTGTTATTCAATCAAAACCGGATCCCCGCCTTTGCGGGGTGGCGTCAACCGTTTTGACATAAAAGACGAGGTACGAATAATCAGGCATCGAAATATTTTTTATGGCGGATCCAGAATTGATCTTCCGTGAAACAATGCTCCTGTGTTCCATAATTTTCCACAGCAAAACTGGCGCAGGTTGAACCCATCCGGGCGGATTCAATGATATCCTTTCCCATAACCATACCCTTGATAAGTCCGGAACGAAATGCATCTCCGGCACCGGTGGGATCGGAAACACAATGGGGACGGGCCGGAGGGATTTCGACATTCCGGTCTTGAAAAGATACGATGGAACCTTTCTCGCCCAGGGTAGTTATGATTATTTCAGTATATTGCAAAATTTTATTGCTATCCAGTCCTGTGGCGGTTCTGACCATTTCCAGTTCATAATCGTTGCTGATAAATACTGCCGATCCCTCAATCATTTCAAGTAGCTGATTTTTGTCTAATGCGGGAATAGACTGCCCGGGATCAAAGATATAGGGAATTTTTAATTTTTTATTTTTTCGACTGTAGGCCAGCATATCTTCAAGGTTACCCGGAGAGATGATGGCCAAGGTGTCTGCAGGATTGATTTCGCTGAAATGATATTCGGACGAATGTCCCATAGCTCCCGGGTTAAAACTTGTAATCTGGTTGTCGGATTTGTCGGTTGTGATATAGGCCCCGGCTGTAAATTCCTCTGGAATGATACGGATGCCGGAAAGAGACAGGCCGTGCCGGTCAAGCCATTTCTGATAATTGGTGAAATCTTTTCCCGCAGTTGCCAGAATCAGCGGTTTTTCATTTAACAATGCCAGGCTGTAGGCGATATTCCCGGCAGTTCCGCCAAATTTTTCCGTAATTCCGCCAACGGTAAAGCAGACATTCAGGGTATGAATTTTATCTACCAGAATATGGTCTTTAAATTTTCCGGAAAAATCCATGATCCTGTCATAGGCAAGTGAGCCGGATACCAGTATTTTCATATAGTTACTCTCTGTATTTTAAAGTTATGCCTGCAGAGTCGCTGCCGTTTGCGGGAAAGTGATTTTGCAGGTTTCCATATCAGGGCGGTGTTGTAATTTCAGCCGTTTATCTGGGGCAACAACAATACCGGCTATGGTGAATTTTGTTTGATGTTTGATGCCGGGCCTGGAAAATCAGACACAATGAGTGACAGGGACCATTCCGGGTATTTGCTGTTAACCCGTGTAGAAACTGCGATGCCCAGCTTGGTAAAGGCGTGTAATAAAAAAGATGCATATGACGGAGCCGTATCTTTACTGTTAAAGGCCAGAACAATCCCCTCAATTTTTTGAGAAAAGGTGCTTTGGGCAACGCCATTGGTCGTCCATCCGGCTGTTTTAAATAATGTATCAAACTCGACGGCAAGTTTGTTTGAGGCGGAATCGCCCTGAACCGCATAGATGTCAATAATTCCTTCAGAGTTTTGTTTCATGATATCAAGAAACTGTTCACTGAATTTCGAAGATAACGCCGGCTGTTTTGGGGTGACCGGTATTTTGATTTCGTGAACGATCCCATCCTTGACGATTTTCATTCGATCAAGGGCCTGTTCTGCTTCCGATTGATTTTTTTGAGCTTTTTTCAGTTGATTGCGCAGTCCGGACAGATTGGTGTTTGCAACTTTGAGTAACTGCTCTGTCTCAAATTGTTTTTGCTGAAGTGTAACAAGCTCCTTGTGGACACTTAAAGAAGTGTTTTCATAGAGTTTAATGTTTTGCTGGGCCAGTGCGGCCGCGTTTGTCTGTTGAAGTGAAATTTTATTACCGGAAAGCCAAACCAGAAAACCGCTTATGGCGGTCAAAAATGCAAACACAATTACCGCAAACTGCATCCAGTTGTTGAACCGGGAAACAGTATCAATAGAGTCCCACCATAACATGATATAATTCCTCTCTTTTGCCATTTTTTTAACGGCTTTTCGACAACAAACCCTAATTAAGGTTTCTTTATGGATGAATTTATCACCCTAATTATTAAATCAGAATCTTTTTAATTTCAAGACTTTTATCAATTTTTTAACAAACGTAAGTTTTATGAAAAACTCAATTCGATTGCGGGGTATAATAAATATTTATTGTACCTGCAGTGTCGACGCTATGGTCATTCAATGCACATTTTTCAACCTGATCCATGGCATTGCATGCATCTATTTGATTATCATTTCTTTAATTTTCAGATGGTTGCATGTCGTGATATTTATTGGCCCGAATATTGCTGTTAGTTTGAATATTTATACAAAACATCTGACAACATTACGAATGGCTGCGATACAAGTGAAAGGAGGCACGGTATGTATGAAATTACGCTTAATCCGGAAGATTACGGCATAGAAGCTCTGGTGGCGGGGATGGGAGTAGAAAGCAGACGCTTTAATGGAGACAACCGGGAACAATGGGCTGATGAGGTTGGAATATTCGTCAATAGGCTGAACGGTCTCAGCGCCAAAGCAAAAAAGCTGCAGGATTTGTTGTCAAACAATGAACCCATCGAGGCAACCCCGGCGGCGCTGAAGACCCTCAAAGTGCAAATGTTTAATATCAACGATGCATTGAATACATCGATTGATCTGTCCGAAAAACTGGAAGCGGAAATTGTTCGAATTTAAGTTTTAATCCACAGATTACAATAAATCATCAGCGTAGACCAAAAGGGCGCTGCCGTGAGTCCGGTTTAATCATGACGGGATATTTAACCGGGTAAAGGCCGCGTCCTGTTTACCCCTGCAACTCATCTTTTTTAACATATCTGACAAACTCTCCGATGACACGATGAACCCTGCTCGCTCCTTTGCCCAACAAAATACCATGTAAGATAATAGAGCATCAACAGGATTTCAATGCGGCCAAAATGTTGCTGTTGACATCAAACCGAATAGTTTTTAAAATACTCTGAATAGATACGGATCAAACAAAAAACAGCTTCATTCAGGTATTGGTATGAACCAGGCAAAAAATAAAGAATTTTCCGGAGGAATTCTGTGTATTCAAAAATACTTATTCTTAGATTTCCCAAGACCGTAGTGCAAAATCCGATTGTATGCATGCTCGCCCGAGAGTATGATCTTGTTTTCAATATTTTAAATGCGACGGTCCTTCCCCGCAAGGAAGGAATGATGGTGCTTGAGCTTTCCGGTTCCCGAAAAAATTTCAAGGATGGCGTTAAATTTCTCAAACGCCAGGGATTAAAAGTCCAGAATGCCGATCAGGAAATTAAACGCGATCAGGAAAAATGTACCCACTGCGGAGCCTGTACAGCGGTCTGTCCCACGGGTGCTCTTTTTGTTCAGCGCCCTGAAATGGCCGTAGAATTCGATCAGGAGAAGTGCAGTGTCTGTGAATTGTGCATAGCGGCCTGTCCTCCCCGGGCAATGGAAATTCGATCAACTCCACCTGTTTTTTTGTAAATGAAGCCATTAATTGCAGTTGCACTAAGCGGCGGGATCGATTCTTTGGTTGCCGCCGACCTTTTGCAAAAACAGAATCACAGAATTGTCGGGTTGCATTTTATCACCGGTTATGAAACGGATACTGATTGTACTTCAGGCAGCGTGCCATCACCTGCAGCCGGTATCGAATCATTTGATTATTTTAAAACATGTGCTTTAAAAAAACTTGCCCCCATAGCCGACCAGCTTGATATTGAGATCGATATTGTTGATTGTCGTAAACAATTTCAATCAGCAGTCGTCGACTATTTTATCAGGACCTACCGGAATGGCAAAACACCCAACCCATGTCTTTTCTGCAATCCGCGTATAAAATTCGGTACACTGCTTGAAGCCGCCATTAAACGTGGCGCATCCGGGCTGGCAACAGGGCACTATGCCCTGATAAATAAAGATTCAACGGGACGGTTTCATCTTTACAAAGGGGTTGATCCATTCAAGGAACAGTCTTATTTTCTGGCTATGCTTTCGCAGGCACAGTTGGCACAGGCCTGTTTTCCGTTGGGCGGCATGACAAAATCGGATGTCGTGAAACTGGCAGGGAAAAGAAAATTATTTCCAGCGGATCGAAAAGAAAGTCAGGATATCTGTTTTATTAAAAACAATGGATATGGTGCATTTTTAGACAGTCAGCCTGAATTCAGCCCCCTGCCGGGTTTAATTGAAGATACCGGGGGAACGGTCCTCGGACGGCACCAGGGGTTGCATCTTTTTACAATCGGTCAAAGGCGGGGGATTAATTGCCCCGCTGCCGAACCTTATTATGTCATCCGGCTGGATCGTCAGCGAAATTGTCTTGTGGTAGGTTGGAAAAAAGACCTGCTGACCGAAGAATGCCACGTTGAAAACATCAACTGGATCAATAAGCGGCCGAAAAAACCCATTGAGACTCAAGTTCGTCTACGCTACCGTCACAAAGAGGTTTCAGCTAAACTTTATCCCATGGCGGGCAATTGTGCAAAAATCAGGTTTGCTGTTTCCCAGGAAGCGGTTACGCCGGGCCAGGGAGCTGTTTTTTATGAAAATGATGAGGTGCTCGGCGGAGGCTGGATAAAGTGACTAAGGCGCAGGATTATGAAAAAATTTACTATCATGACGTTGGGCTGTAAAGTTAATCAATATGAGTCCGATGGATTGGCACAATATTTAATAACCTCCGGGTGGCGTTTGGCTGCGGATAAAATTTGTGCTGATCTTTGCATTATCAATACCTGTACCGTCACTCAGAAAGCCTCCATGCAATCCAGGCAGGCCATTCGAAAAGCGGTAAGAACAAATCCCGGAGCGTGCATCATCGTAACCGGTTGTTATGCTCAGACCGAACCGTCGGAATTGGAAAAAATAGCGGGCGTCGATTATGTCATCGGGCACTCGGATAAACACAAAATTCCCTCCATGCTTTCAAAAATTGAAAAGCAGGAGAATTTGCACCCGGTCAGAGTTTGTCATGATATTTCCATTGAAAAACAATTTGCCCATTTTCCGTGCCCTGTCAGGGGCGGTCGAACCAGAGCATTTCTTAAAATTCAGGACGGCTGCAATAATTTCTGCACGTACTGTATTGTTCCCTATGCCCGGGGCCGCAGTCGCAGCATGCCTGCCCTCGCAGTGCTGAATAATATAAAAAAACTGAAAACTGCAGGGTTTAAGGAAGTCGTGTTGACCGGTATTCACCTGGGATATTACGGGCTTGATTTTGCACCCGGGAGCTGTCTGGCTGAGATATTGAGGCAAATTCACGAAGCAAGCCCCATAGATCGTGTACGGCTCAGCTCCATTGAGCCCCACGAGATCACTGAAGACATAATCCGTCTGGTAGCATCTTCCACGGTCTTTTGCCATCATTTTCATATTCCCCTGCAAAGCGGAGATGATGGCATTTTAAAGAGAATGCACCGTCCCTATAGCGGCGCTTTCTTCAAAGACCTCGTGTTGAAAATACATGATTTACTTCCGATAGGGGCAATAGGCGCGGATCTGCTGGTCGGATTCCCCGGCGAAACCGATGCCCATTTTGAAAATACATATAATTTAATCAATGAACTGCCGGTGACATACCTGCATGTATTTCCTTTTTCTCCCCGATCGGGAACGCCTGCAGCCGGATATCCTGATCAGGTTGGGCATGATATTGTCAAACTAAGGTGCCGTCGAATGCGTGATCTTGGCATTGCTAAAAAGAAACTGTTTTATAAAAATAATATCGGGAAAATATCAAGGGTTCTTATTGAGGGCAAAAGGGACGGGAATACGGGCCTTTTAAAAGGCACGACCCATAACTATATTCCGGTTCTGCTTAAAGGGGAGGATTTTCTCAAGGAGAGCATTGTAAAGGTCAGGATTGAATCCGTTTCAGAGCAGGGCAGGGTATCCGGCCGGCTTTTTGAGCGTTAATTTTACAGCAATCTTCGGGTTGGAACGGCAATAAATCAAACATTTTTTTTTCCAGATATGTTGCTTCCCGCCAGAGTTTTTTAATCCTTGCACGATATTCCGGCAATTTGCCGTAACGTAGCAATATATATTCCATCCGTTCATCCAGAGAAACAATCTTATCATGCCGCACACGCTTGTCGGCATAGTTGACGATTTCTGTTTCACCAGGTGGGCGGGCATTGACGTTTGAATCAAGGGCTACATGCTGCCTGATAATGTTGCCGACTTCCGGGTAACCCATTTTTGTGAGCAACTGCCCCCCTGTCAGGGCATGATCTTCACCGGTTTCAAAACTGCGGGTCTTGGTGATATCGTGCAGCATGGCTGCGGCACGAATCAGTTCACGGTTTAAATCAAGCTGTTTTTTTATTAAATGATCCGTCAGAAAAAGCGCCACGTTGCATACCTGGCAGCTGTGATCCACGATGTGATCCATCATTTTCATTTTATGAATAAGTTGACGACATTGTTTTTGTGAAGGTATCTGCATGGGTATTTCTCTTAACATAAATAGTATGTATTTTCACTCATTTTATGTGCATCCGGCAAGGTGGAAAAGTGACCATAGGTATTTGCGCTGAAATAGCGTTATGATAAAATAAAAAATAAACAGGAGGGCCGGTTTGAAAATAGATATTAAAAACGATCTCCATCTTCGGGATATGCCTTTGGAAATCCAAAACAGTCTCATGGCAGAACTCAAGATCCCCAATCCCAAATGGCTTGAAAATAATCGAATGGGGAGATGGAACCGGGGTACTCCGAAATTTTTACGGTTTTATGAAAAAAGCACAAAAAACGGCCTGAGAATCCCCCGCGGTTATATGCGCCGTCTGATTCTTCTGTGCCGGCAACAGGGGCTGTCCTATGAAATCAGGGATCAACGGCGTGAAGTGCCGGCGGCAGAGATCTCATTTGCCGGACGTCTGAAATCGTTTCAACAGCAGGCCGCATCTGCCATGCTGAAAAAGGATTTCGGAACTTTGACGTCACCCACCGGTTCGGGCAAAACAATTATTGCTCTTTATATGATAGCAAAACGGCGTCAGGCAGCCCTGATTGTCGTTCATACAAAGGACCTGGCCTTTCAATGGATTGACCGGATCGAGTCTTTTTTAAACATACCTGCCAATGAAGTCGGATTGATCGGCGGCGGCAAAAAAAAAATCGGCAAAAAAATTACCGTAGCACTGGTCCAGAGTCTTTATAAATGTGCAGATGAGGTGGCACCCTCTATCGGCTACCTGATTGTCGATGAGTGCCACCGCTGCCCCAGTCGCACATTTACGGAAGCCGTCACCTGTTTTGACTCAAGGTACATGATGGGCCTTTCGGCCACACCCTGGCGCCGGGACAAGCTGTCGAAACTGATATTCTGGCATTTAGGCGACGTGCATCATAAAGTGAACCCCTCCGTCCTGGTTAAAAAAGGCCATGTCCTACCCGCCGAAATAATTATAAAAACTACAGATTTTAAACCCTATTACGATCCCGTCAACGAATACAGCAAAATGTTGTCCGAACTTACCGCCGATGATATGCGCAACCACTTGATTGCTTCGGATGTGGCCTGTGAGGTTCAAGGCAGTCCCGGTGTCTGTCTGGTACTTTCCGACCGAAAGAAACACTGCGATAATTTGCGTGCGATCTTGCAGTACAAGTTTAAAATTGATGCCGACCTGTTGACCGGAGATCTTACCGAAAGTCAGAGAAAGGGCGTTATGGAAAGGCTCAATCAGGGAAAGGTCAAAGTTTTGATCGCCACCGGTCAACTTATTGGCGAAGGCTTTGACTGCCGTGATCTGTCCACTTTGTTTCTGGCAACGCCCATACGCTTTAACGGACGTGTTATACAATACATGGGACGAGTGCTGCGACCGGCCCCGGGTAAGAGTAAGGCCCGGGTTTTTGATTATGTGGACGTGAAGGTGCCCCCCTTGCTAAATGCCGCTGCCGCCCGTCAAAGGGTATATCAGGGGCTTCCTTGAGTTTGAAAATACGTCGCTGCGGTCCAAATTTTTCCTTTATTGTTTCATAGGAAGTGCTTGTATCTTCAATAACATCATGAAGTAATGCACACTGAACCAAAAGGTCAGGGTTTCAATGTCTTTTTCTTGTGCTATCACAACCATGGCTTCCATTGCCACATTCCAATGTGTTTTATATAAGGGATATCCGTATCCGGAACCAATTGTCCATTATGGGCATGGGAAGCAAAATTCCATGCTTTGTCGGTTTTATCTTGATCCCACATATTCATTTACTCCTCCGCGCCATGTTGTTTGAGGATTTTGATGACTTGAGCGCAGTCCCATCTTCTAGCATACTTTAGGGCGGTGTGGCCGTCTTTTTGTTTTGCATTTACATTGGCGCCTTTGTCTACTAATAATTGTACAATTTTATATTGCTCAACACCTTTTCCCTGCCCAAACGCACTATATTTTACAGTCATCATCAAAACAGTGTGGCCCTCCTTGTCTTTCGCGTTCACATCCGCTCCGGCATCCAGGAAAGCTTTAACTGCAGTGAGGTCCCTTTGGTGGGCAGCTGTCATTAGAGTCCGGGGCTGGCAGGTGCGAACAGCAAAACTTCTAAACTGGCTGGAAAACCAAAAGAGGTCGCTGGCGCTGAAGCCATCGAAGTTAAAGTTGAAGTATTCTGCATCCCACCTGGACCAAATCGAACCTTTTATTTCACCAATTGCCCCGGACCAGATAAACTGACCTCTGACTTTAAAAAGCGGAGTCATATTCCTTGAAAGCGGAGATATATCTTTTGATCCCGCTCCTTTTCTAAAAAGGGTTTCCAACTCATCACAGGTAGGCATCCGCCAACCACCACCTGCTGCATCAAGATTTTCAACCCAGGATTTAGCTTTTTTCCAATTTATATTTTTATCAGACCCGGCAAACCATTCAAGGCCGGTTCGTGTGTCATACACCACTCCATTGTCGTATGCGGCAAAGTTGCCATCTCGCTTAGTTTCCTTTGCTTCATGCTTGTCTTCCATCATTAATTTTTCCCCGTTAATATTATGCTTTTCTTCTCTTATCCCATCATTGGATTCCAAAGGATTGATTTTTCCTCTTATATTAAAATCCATTGGTTTTAAAAAAAAAGTCCCAATAACGCCAAGTATGACAACAACAAAAACTACTTTGATTACAACCTTCCAGTTCATGTAGTCCTTCTTGCCAATTCGGGGCACGCACAAAATTTATAAACCTTCACTCCTTAGCACCAGCATTTTTCAGAAGTTCGACTATTTCAGTGTTACCCCTCCTGGTTGCACACATCAGAGCTGTCTCGCCGCAATTGTCTTTTTCATTGATATTGGCGTCTCTATCTATCAGCAATTTTGCAATTTCGACATTATTCCAATATGCTGCAATCATCAAGCCTGAAACGCCTTTATCCGTTTTTGTATTTACATCCACGCCCTTGTTTATCAGAGCTCTCGCTTTATTGACATTACCGTTTTTTACAGCACGCAAAAAATCCAACTCCATAACATCCTGTTTCGATAGAGCTGCCCCTGTATTCTTAAGTAATATAAGTATTTTTCTTTTTTTGCGTATCTCAGCTAATTTTAAGGCTGTCCAGCCATCCTTGTCTCGAATATTAATATCCGCCCCGTTTTCCAGCAGTGCTTTTATTGTATCCGCGAGCATTGTATCCATGCGGGCCTCGGTCATGCTCTTCTCATAGTATAATCCACATCTGCTTTTCAGAATTTTCCATGTTAAATCATTTTGTAATTCGAGTTCCGTTGTCCTTACCGCCCACATCATGGCTGTCGCGCCATTATTGTCTTGTGCGTTTACATCAGCACCATGTTTCAGTAATGCTTTTGCGGTATCCATATCACCAATTAGTGCAGCCTCCATCAAAGCAGTCCTGCCATTATCGTCTTTAGCATCCACCTCTGCCCCGTTTTTCAGCAATACCTTTGCCGTATCCACGTTGTCAGCCAGTATCAAGGCGGTTTCATTTTGTTTTGCCCGGGCGTTCACCTTTGCATTATTTTCCAGAAGTAATTTAACGGTATCGGTATTGCCATGAAATGCCGCCGACATCAATGCGGTAACCCCGGCATTATTCTTTTCATTCACATTCGCGCCTTTGTGCAGTAATATTTTCACCGTATCATTCTTGTCATCCTCTACACCTAACATTAATGCTGTAATACCATTTTCGCTACTTGTATTCACATCAGCCCCATTTTCCACCAGTTTTTTTACAATCTCATGTTTGCGGCAAAGTGCCGCCTTCATCAGGGCAGTTTCGCCATACTGGTCCGTTGTATTCAGATCAACCCCGATATCCAGCAGAACATTTACGATATCCACATCGCCACTGAATGCTGCCGACAAAAAGGCTGCAGCCCCGATTTTTTCATTCCCGTTGATTTCCGCCTCTTTTTCCAAGAGCAGTTTTACGATTTTCACATTGCCCAGACCAGCAGCAATTTTTAATGGCGTAGCCCCATAGGGTCCGACTCTTTTTTTCACATCAGCCCCATTTTCCAGCAGTACTTTTATTATTTCCATATGCCCGGCACTTATTGCCATTGCCAAGGCTGTAAACCCTGAGTTATCTTTTATATTTACATCCGCACCCTTTTCTATTAAAATTTTCACGATGTCAATGTGGCCTTCAGAGACCGCTGCCATCAAAGCTGTGGCTCCCTCTGTATCTTTTTCATTCACGTCCGCTCGTTTCTCAAGTAAAAATTTTAATTTAGACCTTTCACCATCTTTTGCCGATTGTATTAAGGAAACTTTTTTAGATTTCCACCATAAAAAATTCATTTCAAACTATCTCCCGCCTCAATACATCTTTCTTTATCTCTCTGCTCTAAATATCCAAGTATCACAGACACAGCTCATCCAGGCCAGGCACCAAATTTCTAACATCCTCTGCAAAATTTGTAATATCACCGCATAGATTCCCCGTGTCCTTTCCTCCACAGTGATAAACCGACCCGGAGAATATTTCATTTTCCCCATCCGAAAAAGAAATTCTTTCGGTAGTTCCACCAGAGCAACCTTCGTCATCACCCAATGTGCAATTTCGAACTTTATTCCTTTTTAAAGAATTTTTAATATCATTAAATTGTTTGTTTGTAATTTCATATCTCTTATCTGCTAATATCTTTCCATAACTGTCCACAACAATCCCGACCTTATCAGCTGTAACCGTTATAGTATAACTCCTATGATACTCCGGAGGGACTGAAGCATCTCCAAAATGATATGTGATTTCTATAATTTTAGCGTTCGTCATATTATCTTCTCCAGCACCATTACAGCTTACAGCTGTTCCGGCTAAAAGCATAAACAAAGGCAGCCCAAGTAGTAACGTGCAAATTGGGGACACCCCCCAATTTGCAGCTACCTTCCAGCACCTGTCTTTTTGTCTTCTTTTACGGATGCTTTCTTCCTCCCTGAAATTTGTAATCAACTAATATAAATAAAAATAGGTCATGCCTGCGTTAAAGATGATCCTGGGATTGTCTTTAATGCCAAGACTCTTCAATGCATCATAAAAAGGTGCATCTTTTAACTTTGTTGAGAATACTTTCTCTACCCTTTCCAATTTCAAAGTTACACCGAATTCTGCTAAAAGTCCTGATAGTTCCCTGTATGATTTCGTTTCATTGGTTATTTTTACGAATAAGTCGTTCACATGCTTCAATTTTGAATCCGGATAATTTTTACAATAATCAATATAATCATCTGATTGAAGAGACGCCCGAGCAATGGGAATACACCAGCTCCAATCATTGCGATTACAAAGGGAACCCCAGTAAATGGATTTAAACTCACTGATTTTCCATCTGTCGTTGATTTCGCCCAGTATTGCTCTATGAATAGGTATTTGTTGAGCAAAGGTCAGATCGCAGTTTCTGCGGACACTCAAATACATACCCCCATCCTTTTTCGTTACAGCATTCCACATGATTCGGCATCCCTCCGTTTCGACCAGGAATGCATGGTCACTGGACTTAAAGGCCCATCCCGCAGATCCAGTATCAAGAAAAACTTTTATATCAAATGTCTCTTGGGCATTTACTTGTTCCAACGCAAAGAGACAAAAAGCGACCAGAATCATACTTTGGGCGATCAGATTTTTTATCATTTTGTCTATTCCAATCATGCTTCAATAAGGCATAGCGGTTGGGGATGACCTGCAGACGAAATCCCTTGAAGGCTTGCACGGCATTATACGTAATCCGCATAGTTTTAAGAAACTTTGGGGTCGCCTTTGGTGAAAACGGAAATACGATCCAATTCAAATTTAAATAAATGAAAAAATATTACCGGAAAAAATGTATAACAAGCCAAATGCGATAAGAAAGGTGACGATTTGAAAGTTCCCGGCCCACGACTTATGAACAATTTATGCGGAAGACAACGTTGGGTATCCGGCTGACTCATTTTTGATTGTTTCGTTAAATTTATGCAGCTTATTCCCAATTCTCAAATAAACCAATAGCATAACAAGTCCCTGATCTTAACTTGAATTTTGTGCCGTCTTTTGCACGCCAAGGTTCAAGTAAGCCCTGACTAGTACCCCCGCTTCAGGTCAATCAAATACTTCAATGGTTCACGAGAACGAAAGCGTTCATAATTGTCGCAGAAAATATCGGTTATGTCCTTGGGGAAAGTAATCGCTGAGTTGTGTGGTGTCACGTATGCGTTTTCTAATTCCCAGAGAGGAGAGTGCGGGGGAAGTGGTTCAGTTTCGAATACGTCTATCACTGCAGCGCGCAATATTCCATTACCAAGGGCTGTTACCAGGGCATCTTCGTCTACAGCATTACCGCGACCGACATTAATCAGGACCGCAGATTTCTGAAGGTGCTCAAAAACATCGGCGCTGATCAAATTTTTGGTCGAGGGTGTATTGGGGAGCGCTGCAACAAGGTAGTCAAGGTGACTTGCGAACTCCGTTATTTCAGAAGGGCCGAAGACTCTCACAACGTGCGGAGTCGAGGTCGCGGAGCGACTCAGGCCAAGAACTCGCATTTTAAAATGCGAAGCAGTCAATGCGATATGTCGACCAATTGATCCGAGACCACATATACCGATCGTTAGCCCCGCGAGACTTCGATAAGGAATTTTCCGCCAGAGTGTTTGTTTCTGGTTTTCTCGCGTCTCTAAAATATTGCGCTCCAGGGCGAGGATGTATCCAAAGACGTACTCGCTCATCAAGGGGCCAAAAACGTCCTTTACGCCTGTTAGAATGTAGTCTTTCCGAAGATTCGACGCACAAAAAGGCTCGATCCCGGCAAAAGATGACTGTACCCATTCGAGTCGTTCCGCTTGTCCAAGTATTTTAACTACAAGGTCGGGACGCCCAAGAATTATGTTGGCATCACGAACAACAGAGTCAGTGCAATTCGATCCGTCAGAAGTTGACACTTCGAGATCGGGTAAGGGGCGCTCACCTAACTCTTTAGCATACTCGTCGGCTTTCTCCGCAAGAATAAGTAAATTGTTCATTTGATCTCAATAGGCTTTATAACGTTTGAGCTAACTTGCCGCACACCGGAATGTTTCGCGATTAGCGCCGCCGAGCTTCTTGCGGTCAAGTTTAAGCTATTTGTGTATGCCCGGCACGGGCGTGAGCTTATCCTCCTTCCCACTGGAGGTTTTCTCACTCCGGTGGGGTTTTCCTCCTGAACGCTTCGAAGCAAAACCCTTATAGCAAAATTTTACACCGGGCTTCTTGAACAATGGATTGAGATCGACCTTGTCAGGTCGACACAATCCTTAAGGTTGGAAATGCCGTACTAGCCGTGGAGTAATGAATCTGCAAAACCTCCGAATCAAAATACTTTCAGGCAATGGCCAGCTTACAGCCAAGCGCTTCAATGACTTTTTTTACGGTCTCAAACTTTGGAGAGCTGTTTGCCGACAAGGCTTTGTAAAGATTCTGACGGCTCAGGTTTGTTTCCTTTGCGATCTCGCTCATACCTTTGGCTTTGGCAACATTGCCAATGGCTAACCAAATCAGGAGTTGGCGCGTTAGCGACAATCTCCTGATTTTGATTGTTAGCCGGAATCATCACTCTGGCATTGTCTTCTATTTGCATCGCAGACTTCATTCTGACTCGGTGTTGATGGATAATCTCTACAAACTCTTGGTCTTGCTTCATATACACCACAAGAATAATTATCATTATTCTCATTCAAGAAGAGACAATCTCCGTTTTCCTTAGACTTCAAAAAATACTCTTCAACTCTTTTGCCTTTGGGATTCGTAAATGCATCAAGACGCAATCCTGTGAACTTTCTCAACGCATGGATGTCGTTTTGAGATAATTCTACAAAGGGGTAGTGTCTACAACACTCAGCGCATTTCTTACATATCTCGCCTAATGCGGCATTTTCCATAACCTGATGAATCCTGTGTATCATGTCTCGGGAACGCATTCTTGGCTCATAACGACCCGCTTCGTAGGGATCTTCTCGCCTGCTAACGTTTTAGCTGACCTGCGGCGGCTTTTTGCCGTCATGGTCAAGCGGCTTGTTCAAGTAAGCCGCTACGCGGCAGATATCTAATCGTACCATCTTTGCCTTCCCTGTCAATATAATTGCCTCCATTTTTCATTAATTTTTCATGAAAACCGACACTTCACGTAAACTTCATGGGTCATTTTTTAAAAACCCCAAAAAAGGAGAAGTGTCACAATGCAAGACTATTATGAAAAATTCATGAGAACCCTTCAGCTCGCAGGCATGAGCAAACGTACCCGGCAATGCTACACCCGCAGTGTTCGACAGATTGTAGATTTTTACAACAAAACACCCGATTTGATTTCAGAAATCGAACTGGAAGATTATTTTCTTCACAGACAAAACAAGAATCAATGGTCTGCTGCCACAATGCGCATTGCCTATTGCGGCATCAGATTCTTTTTCCAAAATGTTCTCAAGCGTGAATGGCATGTTTTCACATACATGAATGCCAAAAGAGAAAAAAGGCTTCCTCAAAATACCCTTGATCTGTTGCGGCGTTACTGGGCCAGCCATAAAAATTCAAAACTGAAACAGTGCCTTCAATTATCTGCCCCCATTGTGGGGAAGCGCTCAAGTATTGCTATTCAATACTGCCGTTTCAGATGATTCCCCTGAATACTGGGTAACGGTTTAAGGATAGTCTGTCTCAAATATTATCTGTCAAAATCCCGCTGCAGCGGAGCAGGATATTTGCGCTTTATCCTTTGGAATAGCAGGCGGCTTTATCTGCAAAATGTCAAATAGCAGACTGCTCAGGCTCAGTTACACCGCAATTATTGCGATTTTCGCATCCCTATCCTCCTTCCCACTGGAGGTCTTCTCACTCCGGTGGGGTTTTCCTCCTGAACGCTTCGAAGCAAAACCCTTATAGCAAAATTTTACATCGGGCTTCTTGAACAATGGATTGAGATCGACCTTATCAGGTCGACACAATCCTAAAGGTTTTATTTTTTTATAATACACCTCAGGACAGGGATTACTTTAGTCCATAGCCAGCCATCATTCCTTTGGTCGGACTTTTATCGTTCCCTGTTTCTCTGGATGCCTTCCTGTCTTGCCTTCGTAGAACTTTCTGATTATTTCTATGTCCTTTTCGATATTGCCAGAGGGAAAAAGGGAGTATCCGACACCTATCTTCCTTTCCCTATGGTCAATATAACCAAGCGCGATCGGAACGGTTGCATCTAATGCAATATAGTAAAATCCTGTTTTCCAATATAATGTTTTCGATCGACTGCCTTCAGGCGTAATAACTAGAATCATATTCTCCTCGGTATTAAAAAGTTCTACCATTTGTTTTATAAAACTAGACCGAATTCTTCTATCTATCGGAATTCCACCAATCGACTTGAGCATCAGTCCTGTCGGTCCTCTGAAGATAGTATGTTTTCCCACCCAGCGAAAACGGAATCCCATTGCCAACATTCCGAGAATGCCAAGAGGAAAATCCCAATTACTCGTATGCGGAGCTCCTACAAGTACATATTTCTCTTTAAGGGGTAGATCCTTCTCTACCGTCCAGCCAAACATTCGTAAGACAAATTTCGAAAGCACTCTTAGCATTTGCTGTTTCTTGTTATCGAAAACTAACGTTTAAAATAACGCGACGCGCTTTTTGCGGTCGCCGTTAATTGACTTGTTCAAGTAAGCCGCTACGCGGCAGATATCTAACCGTACCATCTTTGCCTTCCCTGTCAATATAATTGCCCCCATTTTTCATTAATCTTTCATGAAAACCGACACTTCACGTAAACTTCAT
>Ga0207996_1000488_pt1 | contig 34968 bp, 24 predicted proteins | sample AntAceMetag02UKG_FD_184773 | JGI IMG/M metagenome (GOLD analysis project Ga0207996, IMG submission 184773) | Saline lake microbial communities from Ace Lake, Antarctica - Antarctic Ace Lake Metagenome 02UKG (SPAdes) (version 2) | ecosystem: Environmental > Aquatic > Non-marine Saline and...
ACATTATACGCTCATAATAAAGCCAAAAAGCAAGCGATACTATAATAACAAATTCAATATTAAAAGTGAATAGTACTATTCCAATCCACATAAAATAGTTACCTAAATATAAAGGATGACGAACTGTAGAATAAATACCCGTTGTATTAAGCGACTCGGCAACTTGCCCTTCCTTTGTATTCCTGCCGGATGTACCTTTTGGCGTTGTACTAATTGATATAGCCCGAATAATAAACCCAAGTACACTTAAACCAATAGCAACCCACATCAAAATATTTTGAGTTGTAGGACTAAAATTCTTTTCATCAGTAAAATAAACTACAGGAATAGCCAATAAGAATAGTATAATTGGAATTTCTCCACGATGTTTAAAAAGAAAATTACCTTCCTTTTCAAAAGAATTTACGAATGCCATGGTTATAATTTTTAAGGAGCAAAGATATTGTTTTTAATGATTAAATGATTAAATGAGTGAATGAGTGAATGGGTGAATGTGATTAATTTTGTTTCTAAAAATAATACATTTTAGCATTAATATACTAAGAAGATTGCAGCTCAATTAGTGTAATTTCTGGGAGTATTCCTATTCTTCCTGGGTAACCTATTGAACCGAGGCCACGATTTACATAAATATATTTCCCGCTTTTGTTAGAATCTTCGTATAATCCTGCCCAATGCTTGTACATATACTGAGCGGGACTCCATTTAATATCTTTCGTTTCAATACCAAACTGAAAGCCATGTGTATGACCTGCCAAAGAGAGATCAATATCATAATTACCAGGAATAATAACCTTTTCCCAGTGTGAAGGATCATGAGTCATTAGTATTTTTATATCTGCAACTTCAGTGCCTTTAATAGCTTTATCAATATCCCCATATTTCGGGAAACGCATATTTGCACCCCAGTTTTCAACACCAATTAAAGCAAGCTTGCCTGACTCTTTCTCAATTATCTCGTTCTCATTATTTAGCAATTTCCAACCAATTTTATCGAAGAAACTGTAAAGCTGATTCATATTTTCTTGTTTTGCTTTTTCAGAAGGCCATGATACATAATTGCCATAATCATGATTACCAAGAATAGCAAATACACCGTACTTGGCTTTCAGCTGAGATAATATATGTTCATACCCAACAGTCTCGTTAGTAGCATAGTTTACTAAATCACCTGTGAACAAAATAATATCGGGATTGATATCATTAATCAAATCAACGGCACGTTGTAATGGCTTTTTCGATGTCCAGCTTCCTAAGTGCAAATCTGAGATTTGAACAATTTTGAATCCATTAAAATCAGTTGGTAATTTTGGGAAACTAATTTTCTCGCGTAAAATTTTAAACTCATACGCCCATTTGAACATACCTGTGAACATTGTTCCAAGTACTAATCCACCAGAAATAAAACCAGCATATTGTAAAAATTTGTTTCGTGTTATGCCCTCAATCTTCTTTTCCTTAATAAGTTGTTTTCGGTTATCCTTCTTTCCAATAATAAACATTTTCTGTATAACACGTACAATATCAGCAAGAATAAGGAATGTAATAGGCAGAATTTTAGCTGTATAAAAAACTAGTACAACTCCAAAAATATATGTCCTAAAAGTATCATTCCAATTTATAAATGGCACTGCAACGGATCCAACAAGTAGTATTGCAAGCAAAAAAAGTGGCAACCAATAAACTGATATTATTAGAATTCGCAGCCATATACTATAGTTAAACACTTGTTTTTTAACTGATGACCACAAATAGAAATCAGCAAGTATTAGCACAACCATAAACAAGTACTGCCCAGTATACTTTGGCAAACTGTATAATATCAAAAAATAGCCAACAAAAAGGAGTATTGGAATAAGGAAGTAATTAAGTTTAAACTTCATTAATTAGTATTGCTTAGTTTTTTAATTCCAAGTAGCTAAACGAGATGATTGATATGAAATTATTATCAATTTCTTTAAAAACGGCGCAAAAATAATGCTTTTTTATCTAATATAATTGTTAACAAACTATAATTCATTTATCATGAATTACTCATTCAAGAATGACAAACAAAGCATTTATTGAAATATCTTAACAAAGAAATACAAACTTTTAATCATTATGTAAAGCATTTATTGTATTTATAATTGACGACAATTACATATTGAAGTTGGGGGGTAGAAGCAAAACAAATAAACAAATCGCAGATTTTGAAAATACTTTTTTTGTTGCTGATGATGTTGAAATAGGTTACGGTAGCATCTTACTTCTATGATTATTTGGTTTTTTGTATTAAGTAAGCAATTTCTGAGAATATTTAACCCCACTCAATCTCAATATCATTTAGTTTCCAATCCAACGTACTTACTATTGCCCTATGCTTAGTTTTTGATAAATCAACTACTTCCAATTCCTTAAATTTATAGTAATAGTGCATTCCAGTTTGGTTGCTTTTTTGGCATGCTTGAGTTAATCGATGGAAATTTGAGTTAGGTTTTGTTATGTTAAGCATTGCTTGATAGTCTATTGATTTTGAAAGGCTATACCAGAAATGATAATTATTTATTAAATGGCTTCCTGTCTTACATTTTTAAATATGAATATAGTTTACATTTTTAAGTAATCATTTATAATTGAAAATCAATATTATAACTTATGCCAAGTTATTAATACCTACTAAATAATAAAAGTATTTGGCAGGTTTCAGGATAATCAATCTTCAAAATATTAATGTTGAATGATTATTTTTTTTGTAATTGCCCCTTTATTTGTATACAAAGTTGTAAAATAGACACCTGCATTAAACATTGATACATTTATTTCTAAGCGTGACCCAATTTCCCCACTTCCATTTTTGTAAATTTCCTTTCCTATCATATCTGTAATTATAACCTTTTCTAATGATAAAACTATACTTGTGGTTTCTATTATTAGACTATTATTAGTGGGATTTGGATATACTTTTAAATTATTTGAAATAAATAGATCATTAATTCCATCGGAGTTTATTATTGTAAAATACTCATCACTAAAGTCAAAAATATCAGGATTATCAACGCTTACGATTTTAATTTTATAATAATTACTTGTTTCAATATTAGAAGGTACTGTCCATGGATAACTACCATCACTTGGATAGGAGTTTGTAATAAGGAAATAAATAAATCCATTTTTATACAACTCTATTTTTACATTTTCATAGATATCATCTCCCCATTCAATTATATGTTGTGAAGGAGCTTGCCAGCTTTCTCCGCTATTTGGACTGTATACAGTTACATAGTCGTTAGGATTAGATGGTAAGATTTCAAAATAATCATCGCTGAAGTCATAGATACTTATATTACTTAAGCTTGTGATTTTTACTTTGTAATTAGTGCCAGAAGGCTGATTTGCAGGTATACTCCAGGTATAACTTACATCGCAGGAAGTGGAACTTATTATTGTTGAGTTATAAGAACTGCCTACATATAATTCAATTTTCACATTTCCGGTTATATTATAATCCCAGGTTAAAGTATGACTAGTTCCTGCTTCCCAATCCTCTCCTCCATTTGGACTTGTTACTGTAATATAATCTGCTGGTAAGATTTCAAAATAATCATCGCTGAAGTCATAGATACTTGTATTACTTAAGCTTGTGATTTTTACTTTGTAATTAGTGCCAGAAGGCTGATTTGCAGGTATACTCCAGGTATAACTTACATCGCAGGAAGTGGAACTTATTATTGTTGAGTTATAAGAACTGCCTACATATAATTCAATTTTCACATTTCCGGTTATATTATAATCCCAGGTTAAAGTATGACTAGTTCCTGCTTCCCAATCCTCTCCTCCATTTGGACTTGTTACTGTAATATAATCTGCTGGTAAGATTTCAAAATAACCATCGCTAAAGTCATAGATACTTGTATTACTTAAGCTTGTGATTTTTACTTTGTAATTAGTGCCAGAAGGCTGATTTGCAGGTATATTCCAGGTATAACTTCCATCGCAGGAAGTGGAACTTATTATTGTTGAGTTATAAGAACTGCCTACATATAATTCAATTTTTACATTACCTGTTATTTTATAATCCCAACTTATAGTATGACTAGTTCCTACTTCCCAATCCTCTCCTCCATTTGGACTTGTTACTGTTATATAATCTTGAGGATCTGCCCATATTTCAAAATGACCATCACTAATATCATATAATTCATCATCATCAATACTGACAATACCAATTGAATAATCATTGTCTGGTTCAAGATTTGTAGGTATCGTCCAACTATAAATTCCATCACTATATGTACTCTCTATTATATCTTCTACAAAATCATCATTTTTGAGTAATTCAATCCTTACATTTTCATCAATATTATCATCCCATGTAATATTGTGCGTAGAACCAATTTCCCAATCTTCTCCTCCATTTGGACTTGTTACTGTAATAAATGATGTTTCTAACCATATCTCAAAATAATCATCACTTAAATCATATAATTGATCATCATCAACACATACAATACAAATAGTATAATCAATATCTGGCTCAAGATTAGAGGGTATCGTCCAACTATATATTCCATCACTATATGTACTCTCTATTATATCTTCTACAAAATCATCATTTTTGAGTAATTCAATCCTTACATTTTCATCAATATTATCATCCCATGTAATATTGTGAATAGAACCAATTTCCCATTCCTCTCCTCCATTTGGACTTGTTACTGTTATATAATCTTGAGGATCTGCCCATATTTCAAAATGACCATCACTAATATCATATAATTCATCATCATCAATACTGACAATACCAATTGAATAATCATTGTCTGGTTCAAGATTTGTAGGTATCGTCCAACTATAAATTCCATCACTATATGTACTCTCTATTATATCTTCTACAAAATCATCATTTTTGAGTAATTCAATCCTTACATTTTCATCAATATTATCATCCCATGTAATATTGTGCGTAGAACCAATTTCCCAATCTTCTCCTCCATTTGGACTTGTTACTGTAATAAATGATGTTTCTAACCATATCTCAAAATAATCATCACTTAAATCATATAATTGATCATCATCAACACATACAATACAAATAGTATAATCAATATCTGGCTCAAGATTAGAGGGTATCGTCCAACTATATATTCCATCACTATATGTACTCTCTATTATATCTTCTACAAAATCATCATTTTTGAGTAATTCAATCCTTACATTTTCATCAATATTATCATCCCATGTAATATTGTGAATAGAACCAATTTCCCATTCCTCTCCTCCATTTGGACTTGTTACAATTAAATAATCTCCAAAAAAAGTTGTAGCACAATCATATGATGAATAACCCGAATTACCTGCCCCATTATATGCTTCAACCTTATAACAATATTGTGTGTTCGGATTTAAATCTGTATTTGAGTAGGTTGTCACATTAGCCCCGAGAGTTTCAATCTGTGAATATGTTCCGCTGGCACTTAAAGATCGGTATAGTTTATACCCATCTTCATTAGTAACATCCTCCCAACTAATGTTAATCTGGCTGTTTGAATATGTTGTAGCTGTCAACCAAGAAGGAGATGAAGGCAAATCTTGATCTGTTGTAGCACAATCATAAGGTGAATAACCCGAATTACCTGCCCCATTATATGCTTCAACCTTATAACAATATTGTGTGTTCGGATTTAAATCTGTATTTGAGTAGGTTGTTACATTAGCCCCGAGAGTTTCAATCTGTGAATATGTTCCGCTGGCACTTAAAGATCGGTATAATTTATACCCATCTTCATTAGTAACATCCTCCCAACTAATGTTAATCTGGCTGTTTGAATATGTTGTAGCTGTCAACCAAGAAGGAGATGAAGGCAAATCTTGATCTGTTGTAGCACAATCATATGGTGAATAACCTGAACTACCTGCACTATTATATGATTCAACCTTATAACAATATTGTGTGTTCGGATTTAAATCTGTATTTGAGTAGGTTGTCACATTAGCCCCGAGAGTTTCAATCTGTGAATATGTTCCGCTGGCACTTAAAGATCGGTATAGTTTATACCCATCTTCATTAGTAACATCCTCCCAACTAACGTTAATCTGGCTGTTTGAATATGTTGTAGCTGTAAACCAAGAAGGAGATGAAGGCAAATCTTGATCTGTTGTAGCACAATCATAAGGTGAATAACCTGAACTACCTGCACTATTATATGATTCAACCTTATAACAATATTGTGTGTTCGGATTTAAATCTGTATTTGAGTAGGTTGTCACATTAGCCCCGAGAGTTTCAATCTGTGAATATGTTCCGCTGGCACTTAAAGATCGGTATAATTTATACCCATCTTCATTAGTAACATCCTCCCAACTAACGTTAATCTGGCTGTTTGAATATGTTGTAGCTGTAAACCAAGAAGGAGATGAAGGCAAATCCTGATCTGTTGTAGCACAATCATAAGGTGAATAACCTGAACTACCTGCACTATTATATGATTCAACCTTATAACAATATTGTGTGTTCGGATTTAAATCTGTATTTGAGTAGGTTGTCACATTAGCCCCGAGAGTTTCAATCTGTGAATATGTTCCGCTGGCACTTAAAGATCGGTATAATTTATACCCATCTTCATCTGGAACGTTAGTCCACGAAAGGTTAATCTGACTGCTTGATATAGCTGTTGCATTTAGAGAAGATGGTGGATCAGGTGGCAAGGTTATATAAATATATGAATAATACTGTGGATAATTGCCTCCATTATCTTTTGCATAGAAATATATATAATCAGACTCTGACATAGCTACAGTAAATGAATATGTGTATGATGAAGATGTTGGATGCTGAGGTTGAGTTGGTGATGCAATCACTGAACCATCACTACCAACTTTATATTTAATGTAATGAATACCTGATTTATCATTTGCTTGTATAGAAACATTCACTGAATTGCCAGATAAAGAATAGTTTGCATTATATGTTGGATAATCAATTGTTGCATCGTTATCTAGGTTTGAACAGCCTCCATTAGCATTAGAATTTCCATGTCCACCACATTGAACTATTGGTGCAAGAGTTTCACAAGGATTCTGGTAATTTGCATGAAAACAATAATTATGACTATCAACATTACTCGTAATGCTGATGTCATAATTTGCACTATTGTATCCCCAAACCTCATGATAATTCCATTCATAACAATATTCAACCAACCCATCACACCTTAATTTTTCAATATCATAGGGATATACATAAATACCAGGATAAACAAAATAATTAAGTGCATCTGGCCACAAATTAAATGCTGGATAACTAGGGGCATAAGCTATTAGTTCAATTGCAGTAGATATTATATCCTTTCGATCTGTAAAGCTTAAACTCTCACTGTTAGGGTCAAGTGTATATGCTCCCCAATATGGGTTGTCAGGATCACTTGTCATATTTGTCCAAGGTCTATCACGAGGTGCTGTAGTGCCAACTTTTGTAACAGCTATTTGTCTTTGTTCATGATTAGAATTAATTCCTGCATATAAACCGGCATGACCACACCATTCATAATTAACAATCCAAAAGTCAAAAGTATTATCCTGATATGCAGCATCACCATATTCTTGCTGAGTCATATTACCTTGATCGTTCCTATTATTATTAATAATTATAGGTTTTTCGGGAACTAGAATATTACTATTCTTGATTGGCGTTGTTTCAGTCTTTTGTAAATTGTTAATTTTATTCCATTCAAGCAAATATAAATTATTATAAGTTAGTTTTGATATAATTTCAGATGCTTCTTCTTTATTAATAACTTGGTACAATCTATCCAAAATAAGCTTAATATGATTAATATTTTGAGTTGTAAATAGTATAGATTTCAATAATTTCTTATATTGAATAGTCTCATCTTCTTTATACAAGTATTTGGTTGCTTTAATCGCATAATCGATATATGAACTATTTCTGTTCTTCAGAATAGTGAAGATATCATCATTTAATCGTCTTATTGCTACTCCAGTATATTTGCCTTCAAACTTATTTTCATTTTCGATTAGAGCTTTTAATGATTGTAATCCGCCTAAGTCACCTAAAGAAATTGCGGCAGAAGCAAAAACATATTCATTAGTGGTATTTTTTAAAATACTCTCAATAAGCTGAAAAGATCTTGGTTCATTAAATTGTGATAATATAATACACAGAGGTTGCATCAATACTTCATTATTTATATTCGAGTAATCTGACATTAACACGATTAAACTATTTGTTGCTTCTTTATAGTTTAAATATTGAATACCTTTAATAGCTGCCGCCCTTATTTCAGGATTCTCCCTATTATTAACCATAATTAATTGAAGTATTCTACAATATTTATTAACCTTATTGATACTAACCTGATTGGATTCATTCAAATGAGTTAAAATAAGGTTATTAGTTTTTAAAATTATCAACCTAATGTCTAACGATAATTTATTGGGATTACTATAAAAATCATTTGTGACGTAAAAAGAACTGGTATTAAAAATTAATATTAAATCTTCATTTTGGAAACTCCTAAATGTTTTATTTAAAATCATAAATAATACTCCAAGATATTCATTTGATATATTATCTCTTGAAAGTTGGTTTATGAATTTATTTGTAATTAGTTTGTTTTTAATTCGGTATATTATCTCTGATCCTACAGAAAACAAAATTTCACTATTTTCCTCTATAGAAGATAATTCCAAAACAACAAAAAGTGTATCTGTGGACAAAGTCCGTACGTACTCGGAAATCATTACATTGCTATTTGGGGATGAAATTTCATTGAGATAATTATAACTGCTTGATGAATTGGGTTGAATATTATTTTGAGCAATTGTATTAAGAGAAATTAGTAAGCTGAAAAGTAGAGTATAGTTTTTCATCACTTTTTTAATTTATTAATAAATATTATTTATTGGTTCATTTTGTATTTATGAATCTCATTTTGACACATAGTTTTAAAAAGAATATTACTGGAACACTCATTTGCGTTTCTGAGTTAGAAGAGTGAAATAGAAATCCTAAGAATTTTTTCACTTTAATAATATGATGGGTTAAGACATCAAATATATATAAAAAAAATCAAATTGAAGTATGGCGTAGTTATTTTTAAGCTTCACGAGTTAAATAACATTCGTTTTATTAGTCGATTGTAGGTAAAAGAAAAATATAATTAGTTGTTATTAGTCGTTTGTTAATAAAACATAAAAGGACTGTAATATGCTTTTTTCGTTTTTAAAATCGCGGCAAAAGTAATTGTTTTTTAGTAAATAATCTATTGAGTCAAATTTTATCTAAATAATCAGAAACTAGATTTTACCAAATAATCATAATTTATTCGTTTTTACACCTTTTTCCATAACTTAAAGTCTTTGATACTCAAAGGTAGGATAGCCCTTTTCGCCTGTTAATGGGTCATAGAAATTAATAAACCTTAACTTATAAAAATATGAGTTATAATCTTTTATAATATAGTTTTCATTCAGCTTAATCTCATAATAAATACTACCGGTATTAACATCGCCAACTAGTTTTTTCCAATCATAACCAATTTTATCCAAAGCAGTTGAAAAATAGAAATTAGATGAGTCGGATAATGTTATATCACTGAAAACCATACTTGTATCTGAAGCAATGCTAATGTTGTCAAATTTTTGCAATACACCAGTAACCAGATATGGGTAAGGTAGGCCACCATCAGTAAAAAGCAATGTAGTGTACTGAGTAAAAAGTAAATCCCAATTAAATTTTTCAGGTTCCGTTTGCATTAAATCTTCATTAATAAATGAATATTGTGAGTAGTAATACAAATTATCCTTTTCAACAAAATCATCAACCTTACCGCTATTATCCATATTAGAGAACGTAAAAAAATATTTTCCGCCAATGAGACGGTTAAATTTTATTTTCTTCAACCCTAACACATTACCCAATGCATCAATTCCACGATTAATAACCCACACTTTATTTCTATAAGTTGTATCATCACCAGCTATACTAATCCAATTGCCAAATACAGTTGAATCAGGATTTCCATCAGACTTATCAAACTTCCAAACTAACCCAACTGTATCTGTAACATCCTCTAAATTTTCAAACATTGTTTTAGCTGCCTTAGCAAAGTTAGCCGTATTAAGCCTGATTATTGTGGATGTATCATCACAACTAAAATTTAAATCGAAAATGGAACGAGTATTTGATGATACTATATCACCAAGCTCAAGATTAAAATATACCTGTTTAGTGTAATATTGTGTCATCGGAATTACAACCGTAACTACCTCCCCCTGATCATGCGAAGGGACCATCTCGTCCTTCTTAAAACAAGATGAAAACAGAGTTATTATTATTGCTAGTATTATTATCTTTTTAAGCATCCTATTTATTAAATTTGAATTGCAATCTCACAAAGAAAGTCCTGCCCCAGTTTACGGCTTCAGAGTCACCGCCAGAATGAACACCACCACTTTGTCCACCCGTAATATCAACATTAGTATTATTAAAAAGATTCTTTCCTCCAACCTGAACATTTACCCTTCTCTGCCAGAACCACTTACTAGCGTTTATATCAAGTGTTTGATATGCACCCAGAGTACCTAAAACAGGATCTTCATCCGTACTAATAAACATAAGTTGCGGAGATTCTCCATTATATTTATAATATGCTGAGAAATTGATATCATATTTCTTGAAATAGTAAATAAACGAAGCATTGAAGTCAGTATAATATCCAAACTTAGCATCACTTGTTCCTGAATAATCAATTTTTTGGCCAATAAGTGCAATTCCGAATTTCAAAGTAAGCCAGGGATATATTTTATTATTAAAGTTAAGTTCCGCTCCTCTTGAAATAAATTTGTTAACGTTTACATACGTATAATAGTTACTGTTTCCTGAAAACGGAATTAACTGGATATTATCTCTGATATTATTATTGAATAAATTAAGTTCTACTCCCCATTCATATGCTTTTCCTGGTGTACTATTGTACTGCAATAATACATTTGCATTAATTGATGTTTCTGCCTTAAGGTTCTCATTTCCATGAATATCATGATTAACATCTACAAACTCAAGGTAAAGCTCCTTTAGTGAAGGTGCCCTAAAACCACTTGCAAGAGAGGCCCTTATAATAAAATGCTCAGCTATGTTGTATTTAGCATTGATTGAGTAAATTACAGGTGCATGGAACTTTGTGTTATAAATAAACCTAAGTCCTGGTTGAATATTAATAACATTGAGTGGAGAATAGTTTAAGCTCATGAAAACTGCATAATCTCCAATCTGCTGTTTATTATCTTTAATACGTTTGCCGAAACCAGTTTCATTATTCAGATCAATGCCTGCTTGGAAACCAATAACATTAGTTTCATCGCCAAAGCTATAATCTGATCTAAACATTGTATTCTCAAACCAGGTAGTATCCTGCTCACCAGGTGTAAGATACCTTTCCAAAGTTGTTAAATCATTTAAATATGTGTTTTTTACTTTACGATATCTGGAAAAAGAACCCGTAGCATTTACTCTTGACCTAGTTGAAAACTCATATCTAAAGTCAGTGCGCAATACTAACCTTTGAGTGTAAAAAATTTTATCAGATCTGGTTTCATTGTATGGGGGTAGTGGTAAGCCATTATCCCTTAATTCCTGATTAAACCATGTTGCACCTAATTTAATAAAAGCCTTATCCCAAGCATATTTATAATCACCGGTAAAATTCCACTGTTCTTTTGGTTTCCATCTTTGCGCCCATGTAGTACCTGGTGCTTGATAACCATCAAAGAAATTTCTGCCACCGTTTACACTAAATGAATTCCTTTTCAAATTTCCTGAAGCTCCTGCATTGATGTTATAAACACCCACCGATTCGTAATAGGCATCTACAAACGATGAAAATCGAAGTCTGTCAGGTGATTTGGTAATAATATTAATCACACCCGCCAAAGCATTACTACCATAAACCACTGACATTGGGCCATTTATAACCTCAATATGATCAACATTCTGAAGATTAATTTGATCCAGGTCAATATTTCCATTTTCGCGACCAATTACTGGTACGCCATCAACAAGAATTTTAATATGTTCACCACCAAGTCCTTGCATTGTCAAAGAAGAACCAAGAGCACCATCATGAGTTGTTCGGATATTTAGCTCAGTTGACAGCATTTCTTTAATATTTACTGCTGCACGTTGCTCTATTTCTCTGGAATTCAGAACTGTAACTTTATAAATGGACTTATCCTGTGTAGCAGCAGCATATTGACCTGTAACAACAACTTCATCAACATTATACGAAATTGATTTTAGATAAATTGTTTTATCAATACCCGGATAAATTGTATCGGAATAATCCAGAAAACCTATATAACTTAAGCGGATAATCGATTTATCTGAAATACTTGCAACAACCTCGCCATTTTCGTTGGAAACATAACCAGCTAATATGGTATTATTATCTAGTGATGAGATCACAAGATTTGCAAACCCAACAGGTTCATGACTTATTTTATCCAATATTAGTATCCGCGTTTCTTGTGATATCCCCAAAATGGGGATTAACAAGAAACCCAGATACATAACTATTAATCGGTTTGCCATACTAGCGAATCACCAGTTTTTGAGTATCCATAATTTCATCACTAACAATAGTAATGGTATACATGCCCTTAACAAAGTTATTTGTGCTTATTTTAAGAGGTACATTACCACCAGTATTATTAATTACTGATTTATAGACTACTCTTCCTGATAAATCATTAATAATAATTTTCCCGTTAAATGATACATCATCATTAATATTAACAACAACAAACTCGGAAGCAGGATTTGGGTAAACCGACACACTTAGCTGATTTTCAGTCTCACCATTGATAGCTGAAGGTTGAATAAGTTCTGTACTAAATTCAAAATATCCGGTGGATGAACCTTCCCATAACGTAAATATCAATTTAAAAACATCACCAGCTTGGTTCATATTAAAAAATACTGTTGAATCTTCAACCATCCATGAAAATGAAGCCATATTAAAGCTTTTCCAATTATATCCAATAACGTTTTTTAGTGAATCGAAAGGTTTAGCTGAAAAATTATCATAATCTTCAGGAACAGGATAAAACTTGTTAGCATAACCATTAATATTACTTGTGGCACCAGTTACAAGATACTCAACCGGAATACCTGAATTGTCATAAGTAATATCAATATATTTAGTAAAAAGTAGATCCCAGTTATCAGTTGGCTCCCTGTTGAGAAGCTCATTTGTAACCAATGAGTAATAAACAAAGTTTTTATCTACATATGGTTTTATATCAAGCTCAATAATCTGTTCGTTTGAGCCATCAAGATTAGCATACCTAATGTGATAAATATTATTAATTGAGACTTTTTTAATTATCCACAACTTTTTAAGTTCATTTCCTACCTTTATAACATAAATCGAATCGCCAGTAACATTGTGTGTTACCGTATTATAAACACCCCATCCATAATCGGGATGCCCAGTAGCATTACGATTAAAAGCACCATCTTCCCAGTTTTCAGGACTATTGTATAACACTTTCCATGAATTCATACCAACGGTATCAACAGATTCCCAATCAGAAGTATCGCCTGTAGGATAGCAGTAAAGTTGAGAACCACTTCCTTCATTAATTATTATACCTGCACTAATGGCACATGTATAAAATGCTATATCCCACCCAGCTCTTGGAATATTGGCAATTTGACCTTCATCCATGCTGTAATAAATATCGTTTGCATAGCCAGGGCCCATGTTTAGACCTTCATATGTGAAGCTAGTTTTTTGAGCATTAATATTTGATATTCCTATTGATAAAACAAGGATAATTATGTATATAATTTTATTTTTCATTATAATATTTTTTTGAATATTGTTGATTTATAATCTATTGTAATTTTATTATTTGTCAATAAAATGGCAATTGGAGTAACTATTTATAAATAAATCAGAAAGACTAAAGCTATTGTATATTCAATCAACACATATAACTAAATACGTAGGGATTAAAATAGTACTAACTATAGTAGCTGAATCTATCAAAATAATTTTATTGAAAATTGCTAACAAATTATTGACTGGAAATATACTATTACCAAACAGGCATCCAATTGACTACCAAAGTCAAAAAAATTCCAGATAACTATTTGGAACTATAGCGTCGGGGGTCCCCGGAAACAAATTGATGAGCGTTGACTATTCTTTATAAACTTACTAATACAAGGACTTGCTATAACAATACCAGATATATATAACTGACTTTCATGTAATTCTAATGATCTTGAAAGAAATGTAAGATAATCTAGGTGAATTCGATCCTTTTTATCCTTTAGCTTATAAAAGTTTTCTTTACCATTTTTATCGGGTTTGAGTAATGGCTGTTCGGCAAAAGTATCATTATGAAATAATACTTTTTGATGAAAAAGGATCAGATCACCAACAATTAAATACATAAACGCCAGCGTCATAAACGCTACCATCAATTTTCTAAGAATTATTTTTACTATACCCCTTTTCAATGTTTTTAAAATTAAGGCTTCAAAATTACAAATTACTTGTTAAAAACAAACAATAATGGGAATCCAATTTGTTAAATATACAAGTACAATTCAATAAAAACTCATAAGTTAAAGTAAGAATATAAGAGCTTTAATGTACTGTATAGCTGTGCATTGAGCAGCAGAATAAGTCAATCATGTCAATAATTAGATTTATAGCATTACTTATAATAAATATTCAATCTAAATACAATATAGGGTTAGGCCATATTTTTTATATAATTTACCAAACCATTTGCTTTAAAAACTGACATTAATTTTTCCGGAAGTGGAGCAAAATTGAATTCCTTTCCACCAATATTAACAATACCTTCATTAAAGTTTATATCAACTTTATCACCAGTTTGGTACGCCTTAACTGCGTCAGGCAAAATAATAATTGGTAATCCCTGATTTACAGATGATCGATAAAAAATTCGATTTACCGAGCCACAAATTACAGCTTTAACCCCTGCATGAGCTAAACCAACAGCAGGATGTTCTCGCGAGCTACCACATCCAAAATTTGAACCAGCAATAATAATATCTCCTTTCACTACCTTATCAGTAAAATTAACATCAAAGCCTTGAAATAAGTGTGGCATAATTTTTTCAGGTTCAGAGCTTAACACACTATAAGTAAGGTTTCCTGCAAACATTTGATCAGTATTCAAATCATTAGCATCGGTATAATTCCAAACACCGTTTACACGTCTGTCATCCGATTCATCAACAGATACTGTATTTGTTTGTTCAACCGAAAAGGGAAATTTATCATCAGATGAAATACCTCTTGGATCTACAATCTTTCCGGCCAATGCCGAATAAGCAACCGTTGCCGGTGAAGCAAGATATATAAATGATTCCTTGTTTCCCATTCTTCCTTTGAAGTTTCTGTTGGCAGTAGAGATTACATTGTATCCATCAGCAGGTATTCCTTGCCCCGTTCCAAGGCATGGTCCGCATGATGCTGCCAACACATTAGCACCGGCTTCCATAAATATCTCAATAAGACCTTCCCTCATAGCCTGTATGTATATTTTTTGAGATGCAGGTACAATTACCATTTGAAAGCCTTCAGGCAATTTTTTACCCTTTAATATTTCAGCAACAATTTGTAAATCTTCAAATCTACCATTAGTACAAGTCCCTACTAATGCTTCTTGCAATTCAGTTCCAACAACTTCGGCAACAGCTTTAACATTATCAACATGATGAGGAGCAGCAACAAGAGGAAAAATATCACTGAGATCAATTTCAATTTCTTTTGAATAAGCTGCTTTCTCATCAGCCCAAACACCTTCAAAATCATCACCTAACCAATCTTTCAATATTAAATCATTAGGAAACACAGCATTTTTAGCGCCCATTTCAGATGCAAGGTTAGCCAATGTCATTCGTTGATCAATTGACAATGTTTGTACTCCACTACCATGATATTCAATTGACATATAATCAGCACCACTGGATCCAATCATTCCGATTATCCATAATGAAATATCCTTTGCATAAACACCTTTATTAAGCTTTCCATTAAGTGTGATTTTTATACTTTCTGGAACACGGAACCAAGTTTCACCCTGACTCCACAAACCTGCTGCCTCAGTTCGATCGATGCCAGCAGCAAATGCATTAAATGCACCTGCAGTACAAGTATGACTATCGCTACCAACAATCACCATACTCGGTTTGGCATAATCAGCCATAATTTGATGACAAATTCCTTTACCTGCGTCATGAAACTTTTTAATTCCCTGCCCCTTAACAATATCACGTATCGCCTGATACTGATTTGCCAGTTTCGCAGTGGTTGGTGGAGCATTATGATCCAGAACAATTAATAATTGCTCAGGATTCAATACTTTTTCACCTCCCATTTTTTTAAATGTATTAAAAATACTAGCTGTATTATCGTGAGTAAGAATAATATCAGGTTTTTTAAAGACTATACTCCCTGCTGAAGATTTAAATATTTTTTCTGCAAATGTTCTATTGTTCATATTTAATTTCTTTGTGTGTTTATATACCAGATAATTTGTTGCACAACAATTTGGCATTATTATTTTTAGACAAAAATAATTTTATTGTTTGAAACGGCATAGTTAAAAAAAGGAAATAATGATTAAATATTATTAAAATTTATATTGCAGGTTAAAAACAAATAATTACTTTTGCAGTCCAAAATTTGGAGAGGTGGGAGAGTGGCTTAATCCACCAGTTTGCTAAACTGACGTACCAATTACGGTACCGGGGGTTCGAATCCCCCCCCCTCCGCAAAAGGAAACCTGCAATGAAAGTTGTGGGTTTTGTTTTTTTAAGGAGAAATCAAATTTATTTGATTTTCGCCGTAAAAAACACAACACTAAATCCTCGATAGAGGATTTGTGGGTTTATATGATTGCCAAGGATACCCAAAAGGGATCATGAAATAATCCCCCCCTCCCCTTATTACAAAAGCACATAAATGTAAACCATCGTAAAGCACTGATTTTACGATGGTTTTGTTTTTTGGTAAATTCATTAAAATGATAAGAAAGCTAGCATGGTCCGTATAAGGCTTGCTACTAGTTGGGATACTGATTATATCATCAAGCTATTAAAAATTTAGATGCGTTTGCCCTACAAACTACACCTAGTGAGAGAATTTATTAACCTGTTCGGCTTATCTTCATAAGATGCTTTTTGTCAAGAATTTTAATTTTCTTGCCCACCAGATCAATCACGCCATCATTCTTCAGTTCTGTTAATAACCGTACAGTGCTTTCAGTAGATATGCATACAAAATCAGCAATATCTTTTCTGCTTAAGTTAGAAAATAACAATTCCTGGTCTAGATTTTCATTACATAAATAAAGTAGAATATCAGCTAATCGTCCATGCATCTGTTTATGGCCAATGCTTTTTATTCTTTGAAATAACTCCTTTTCTGTGTTACAATACCATTCAATTACATTTGATGCAAAATGTCCGTTATCATTTATTATCTTTCTAAAGCTATCCTTGTTTATCATGCAAATAGTTGAATCTACAAGAGCAACAGCGGAATAGTGAAATGTATCATTGCCATAAATAGATGAGAGCCCAATATATTCTGAAGTTTTCAACACCTTCAAATTAATATGCCTGTTATTCGGACTTTCAAGGTATAATTTCACCAGACCATCAGCAATGAATAATACAGAGGAAGCATAGGCTTTCTCCTTACAAATATTTTCTCCCTTTCTATAAAGAATCTGTGTTTTGTTATGATTGATAAAATCGAGCTCAGAAGGAACTAATTGCTTAAAGCACCCTGAACTTTTTGTACAATCAGTACAGTTCAATATTTCACTGAAATTATCCATACTAACAGATGATAATTAATTTTAATTTTTCTAAATAATCGTAATAATAATCGATGCAAAATTAGAATTTATATCAATGTATAAATTGAATTATATTATTAATTTAATTAATTCATAAACCACTAATATTTGATTTATGTTAGTATGATATGATTACTTTTGTAAGTATATCATAAATAGGTATTTGCAGTCTATATTTTTATTATATTTATCTGGTAAACTCAAAGTTTTATAACAACCATGAATCAACTTAGCATTTCTGAAAAACAAGATTCGCTTGATGTTCTATTTTATCAAATTAGGTCATGCAAAAAGTGTGGGTTGTCAGTTACCAGGAAACATGCACTAACAGGTGAAGGTAACATTAATGCTTCAATCATGTTTGTAGCTTTATCGCCAGGGGCTAAGGAAAATGTAGCTAACAGAATGTTTGTTGGGCCGTCGGGCCAGATTTTTAATGAATTGTTAAACTTAGTAGGAATCGACAGGAATTCAGTGTTTATGTCAAACTTGGTGAAATGTATGTTACCCAACAACAGAAAACCAAATAATAATGAAATAGAAACCTGCAGCTATTTTCTTAGTGAGGAAATATAAATTATAGAACCTGAAATTATTGTTCCTCTAGGCACCTATGCAACTCATGAAGTAATGGTTAAATACAGTGGCGATCCGAGGTTAAAAGGAACGAGCTTTACAAATCTTGTTGGGAAAATATTTGCCACCGATAATATGAAGATATTTCCATTGCCTCATCTTGCTACATTGCTTTATATACCATCAGGTAAACAAGCTACGTTAGAAAAATACAAAACTTTAAAGTCTTACATTAATAGGGGTGTGTAATATTCACCAATGTAATTGAGTGCCAATATAATTGAGTACCAATTTAATTTATTGATTAGAATGATATACTAAAAATAAAAGAATACTATGAGAGGATATACTCAAATTTATACTGGAAATGAAAAAGGCAAAACTACTGCTGCATTTGGACTAGCTTTAAAAGCCCAGGGGGCTGGATTAAATGTTTTTATAGTTCAGTTTGCTTAGGGTAGCAGTAATATCCCAACATCTGGAAAACATAACCGTTAAACAATATGGTTTGGGGTGTTTTATTATTAATGAACCTACAGATAATGATATATTAGCTGCTGGGGAAGGATTTGCAGAAATGAAGAAACTAATTCAGAGTAGTCTGTTTGATGTTGTTATTATGGATGAAATAAATATTGCCCTTCATCATAAATTAATTAGTGTTGATGAAGTTGTTGAAATTATTAAGAATAAATCAGAGCGACTAGAATAAATACTTATTGGTAGATATGCCCCTCCAGAGATACTCGATATTGCAAATTTAGTGACTGAAATGAAAGAAGTTAAACATTATTACCAGGATGGTGTTGAAGCACGGATTGGAATTGAATATTGAAATATGGTACACAATCATTTTGATTCGGAATTGTGTATAATATTTAATCAATACATCTTTAAAAATCCACTATAAACTATATCAATCATAGTCTTGATACATATCAATCTTGTGATTAATTACAAAAAGACTACCGCCCACTATTATTTGAATATCAACAATTAATTTTGTTGCCTGATTAGTTCACTTATTATTAATAACCGGAAATAGAATATTGATTATTGAAAAAAGTAAAACAACAATCTCTAAATAATATTTCAACAATAGGAAATGAATAAAGTTGCACTACCAATCGAGAATGGTTTATTATGTTCAGTATTTGAACATTGTTCCCAGTTTAACATCGTTACTTTTAAGGATGGTATAAAAACCAATGAAAAAATCGTTCCTGTCAATTCCTGTCATCCTGAGGGTTTTTCATCATGGTTATTTGCAGATGGTGTAACTGATGTTATTGTTAACAGGATAAAACTTGAAAATGTCAACAAACTTAATCGGTTGAAAATCAATGTATTTGTTGGGGTTGAGGTGAAGAGTCCAGAATTGTTGGTAAGTGAATTCTTAGATGGAAATATTGAAATAAATCCTGAATTATGCTTTGGATAATGCTATTCGCTTTTAGTTATAAATATACCGAATATAGTTTACTATAATATAAATACAAATAAAATAAAACTAAAATTTTAAAAATTACTAATATGCTTAAAACAGATGTGCTTGTAATAGGAAGTAGTGCAGCAGGGTTAGTAACTGCAACTACAGGAAAACGAGTTTATGCCGACAAAAAAATTACGGTTGTAACAATGATGAACAAAACTCTTATTCCTTGTGGAATACCATATGTATTTGGATCTGTTGGATCTACAGATAAAGATATACTGCCAGCAGAAAAAATGTTTGAAACAGCAGGCATTGAAACGATCCATGATGAGGTTATTTCCATTGACAAGGAAAATAAGACTGTAGAGTTAAAACATAATGAAACAATCAGTTATGATAAACTTGTAATTGGGACTGGTTCAGTACCAATAAATCCTTCATGGCTTAAAGGAGCTGATTTAAAGAATGTGTTTACTGTGCCTAAAAACAAGGTTTATTTAGATGAAATGCAGGCCAAATTAAAGGAATGTAATAAAGTAGTTACAATAGGAGCTGGTTTCATTGGTGTTGAAATGTCGGATGAACTTAAAAAAGCAGGTAAAAATGTTACCCTTGTTGAAAAACTACCTCATATTCTAGGGTTAGCTTTTGATGAAGATGTTTCTAAATCAGCTGAAAACATACTAACAAAAAGAGGAATTAAAATAGTAACAGGAACTGGTGTTAAAGAGGTTTATGGAGCAGAAAAAGTTGAAGGAGTATTACTTGAAAACGGTGAAAGAATTGAAGCTGATGCTGTAATCCTTTCATTAGGTTATAAGCCCAATACTCAATTAGCTGCTGAAGCAGGAATAACTTTATCAGATAAAGGTTTTATAAAAGTTGATGAGTACATGAGGACAGAAGATTCAGATATCTTCGCAGTAGGTGATTGTGCTGAAAAACATGATTTTGTAACCAGAAAACCAAGTCCTGTTATGTTAGCTTCAACAGCTTGTGCTGAAGCAAGGATTGCAGGAATGAACCTATACAAATTATCAGCAATAAAAACATTTAGTGGTACTATTTCAATTTTTAGTACAGCAATTGGTAATACTGGTTTTGGAGTAGCAGGCCTTACTGAAACTGTAGCAACACAGGAAGGTTTTGATATTGTTACTGGTGTTTTTGAAGGAATTGACCGTCACCCAGGGTCATTGTCTGATACACATACACAATTTGTGAAACTGATAGTTGGTAAAGAAGCAGGTGTAATACTTGGTGGTGAGGTAATGGGAGGTTTATCAATTGGTGAATTAACCAATACAATCGGAATTATCATCGAAAACAGAATGACAATAAATACTCTGTTAACAACTCAAATTGGTACTCATCCATTATTAACAGCTTCTCCTGCAGGATATCCTTTAATTAAAGCTGCTGAAAATGCCTCTTCTAAGATAATTTCTGCACATTCGAAGTAATTAAAGTTTTGCGAGCTTAGTTTTAATTTGGTTATATAATTATTTGGACTGTTGATCATGATAGTTTCAGTTGTTTAACTGGCTATGTGGTCAACAGTTTTTTTATAATACCTTATTTCTAGGGGGTAATTTTGTAGTCGCGTTTGTAAGCGCAAAAAAATAAAAACAGGCTATACAGAAAATTTGATATAATTTATTTGCTTTTTGGAGTTTCATTAGTTTTAAATAAATTTAAAAAAAGTCGGGCATTTCTCGGGCATTTATTTAAATTTGCTTGAATATCTAACATATTTATTATGGCTAATTATGTAGGTTTTGAGAAGTAAAAATGATCTTTTTTTAGGAGCATTACAAATTGCAATTAAAACCTATTAGAATTAAGATACTGAGTGATTGATTTATTAACTAATTTCAAAAGATAATGATAATTCTCCCCCTTTTTAATTTTTGTTAATTATTCAGGTTAGAATTTAGATTTCAGAATTGGTGATTATTATTTAATTGAAAAATTATTAAAATTTAAATATGAAAATTAATATAAACAGACCTATTGTCATTTCAAGTATTTTATTTCTTGCAATTATGTTACCTGCATGTAATCAGGTTAAAAAAGAAAGTATTGCAGAAAAAGCAACCCGTATTCATGAAAAAGTTTTAACTGTCGACTCCCACGTTGATACACCAATGAGATTGACTCATTCTGGATTTGATGTTGGAGAACGTCATGATGCACAAAATGATAGAAGCAAAGTTGATTTTCCCAGAATGAAAGAAGGCGGACTGGATGCTATATTTTTTGCAATTTTTACTGGCCAGGGAAAACGAACTCCCGAAGGAAATGAAAAAATAAAAAATTATGCTTTGGAAATTTCTGATTCCATTCACTCAGCACTTAAAAAATACTCAGATATAGCTCAGTTGGCTCTGACGCCTGATGATGCATATAATGCAGAAAAAGAAGGTAAAAGAGCAATTTTTATTGGAATGGAAAATGGGTATCCTATTGGAAATGATATTTCGTTGATTAATAGATATTATGATCTTGGCGTGAGATACATTACTTTGTGTCATACCAAAAATAATGATATCTGTGATTCTTCAACAGATACAACCGAATATAATGGATTGAGTGAATTTGGAGTAGAAGTTGTAAAAGAAATGAATCGCCTTGGATTAATGATTGACGTTTCTCATATTTCTGACAGTAGTTTCTATGATGTTCTTAAAATCACCAAATCACCAATAATTGCTTCTCATTCTTGTGCACGAGCTATTTGCGATAATCCAAGAAACTTGAATGATGATATGCTCAAATTATTGGCTGAAAATAATGGAGTTATTCAACTGTGCATACTAAGCGATTATGTAAAAAAACCTGAGCCAAACCCCGGTCGTGATAGTTGTCAGCTGGCTGTGAGAAAAAAATATAGATTTTTTCAAGACCTTACCGACGAAGAAATGGATAATGCCCGAAGAGACTGGTATGCAATAGATACAATTTTTCCGGCAAAACAAGCCACAGTTGCTGATGCAGTCAATCATATCGACCACATTGTAAAAGTAATAGGTATCGATCATATTGGAATTGGTACCGACTTTGATGGAGGTGGAGGACTTGAAGACTGTTACGATGTTAGTCAGTTAGGAAATATTACTTTAGAGCTTGTTAAAAGAGGCTATACTGAAAATGATATCGAAAAAATTTGGGGAGGAAATATTATGAGAGTGATGAATGAAGTTGCAGAAAATGCAAACCAATGAGTAAATTTGGTTCCACCTTTTTAGATTGGAAAGAGTTATTCATACCCGGCTCATTTAAAGAATTTAATACATTCTCTCCATTTGCCAGCAATAAAATATTCTCACCAAATGTTTCCTGGGAAAAAACAATATTCTTAGCTGAATTATCCAGATTAGCTTATACTAAGGATATTGCTTTAAGAGAAAAAATCCTGAAGAAATTTAATCTGGAAGAAAAATTGTTCTATTCAAATAAAGGATCACAATTTAATCTGCTTGTAAATAATAACAACGTGTCACTTAAATATATTTGTTGTTTTAGAGGAACTGATGATTTCTACGATTACAAAAATATTCTAACTTTTGGTAAAACCACATGGAAAGACAAGGGTATAGTTTACAAGGGATTTAAAAATTCATTCGATAATATAGAAGAGGAAATTATTAAAATTAGTGATGAGATTAAAAATCAACCAATTTGGTTAGTTGGACATAGTTTAGGAGGTGTTTTAGCAATTTTATCCAGCTTCTGTTTTAAAAATCCTGAAATAAATGTATTTGGCATACCAAAAATTGGAGATGAAACTTTTAATCTAAATGTCAAGAAAAATAAATTTCATAATTTTTATATTCAAAATGATTTTATTACTAGTCTTCCTATGTTTACAAATGAATTTACTACGCTTGATGGAAGGATTATTCCGAATATAAAATTGCAAAATAAAACTTGTCCTGGCAAATTATATGCTCATGCTCCAATTAATTATAGTTTAAATATTAAGCTGACCCAGAATTATGATGTGTATAATCCATAATTAGTGAGTCATTATATTATTGAATTGGAGTATTGGAGTAGTATAATGATGGAGTATCGGAGTGAAGGAGTTTTGGAGTATTTATTCCTTTCAATACTATTTTTCTTCCATTACTCCAGTTATCCATAACTCCAACTTACATACAATTGCTTTATAACATTCTAAATATCTGTGTATAAGCACAAGTCAATATATTGAACTCTGCTAACTATTCTTGGTAAAAAATTTGAGAGCTAGCTCAGCCTAATCCTCGGATCGAGACCCGCATAAATAATATCGACCAATATATTCACAAGTACTAGCACTACTGAAATAGTTAGTACTGCTCCCATAATAACCGGTAGATCATATTTTTCAAGAGCATCTACAATTACTACACCAATGCCCTTCCAGTCAAATACATACTCAACAAATACTGCACCTGCCATTAATGAGGCAAACCAACCTGTAATGGCTGTTATTACAGGGTTAAGTGCATTTCTAAGCCCATGAAATATTACTACAGTAAATTCATTTAAACCTTTGGCTTTAGCGGTTCGGATATAATCCTGCGACATCACGTCAAGTAATGAACTTCGTGTTAAACTAACAACAATTGCTAATGGCCTGATGCCAAGTGTTATAGCAGGGAGTATAAGGTTTTTAAGATCGAGATACTTAATACCGGTATAACTATCAACAGTATAAAGACTTCCAAACATTTGCAAACCTGTATAATCTGCCAAAACAAAGGCAAATAACCAAGCCATAATTATTGCTGCAAAAAATGAAGGAATCGACATTCCAAAGGATGAAAACACAAGTAAAAAACGATCAAGAAAACTATCTTTAAACAATGCAGCAAGTATTCCTAATAATATACCAAGTATCATAGCAATTATTATTGATGAAGTAGCTAACAATAATGTTTTTGGAAATGCCTCGGCAATAATTGCACTAACATGCCGTCTGCTCTGGTATGACCTTCTTAAATAAGGAGACTTCAACGCCAACCAGCCATTTGAAATAGGCATTAATTTAAAAGAGTTCCCATAATCAGCTTCTTCAAAATACCAATAACTATCAGTATCTTCAAAATTATGAAATGATATTGGTGATAAATCATTAACAAAGTTAATATACTGAACAGAAAGTGGTTTATCAAGTCCAAGGTCCTTGGTTATTGCTTCAACCGAAGAAATATCGGAACGTTGACCTAATAGCATTCTGGCTGGATCGCCCGGCAATACATTGAAAAGGAAGAAAATAATTGTAACTACTCCCCACAAAACTAAAAACCCGTAAAATAATCGTCTAAGAATAAATCTTATCATTGAGACATTATTTCTAATATATCTGCAACATTAGGAAAATTGTTGTAATGCCACTTCGAAACAACCATTCCATTCTTGAGTATTATCATACCCGGATTTGACCTAATCATTGCTTTCAATTCAATATCATCTGCAAAATATACATCATAATCAATAGTATACAATTCCTTATATTTATTTATTACATCTTCGGTAGAACTTGTAAGTAAAGTTATATTAACATCATTTTCATGAAGCTCTTCAAATAATTCAGCAGCATTAATCATCCCCTGCCCTACAGCCTCGTCAAGATCATCAGCAACCAGAATAATCTGATAGCCTGGGTTTTCAATTATATCCTCTGTAAAATTATTTCCATTTTCATCTTCAATAATAAGCCCGTGTTTCAAAACCAATTGCGAATCATCAATACGCTGACTAACAAACTCCCATTCCGACATCCAAACCGAATCATTCCATGGATAATCAGGACTTATGTATTCTACTAATTCTTCGGTATTTTTATTTTTGTAAACTAGATAAGTTTTAACTGTTTCACGCCCGGTACTTTTCATATTGTTCCCAATTTCCCAATCCCGAAAATCAACAACAGGAAGATTATTGTAATTATATAGGATAAACCAATCGAAGGCAGCCAAGAATATTAGAAGGATGATAACTTGTATCCATTTACGCATATGCCGGGCAATATGGTTGCGTTTAACAAATATTACCAAAGCAAAAATCATCAATACTATATTTTTATTGAAAGTTTCCCAATTTGTTAACTTAATGGCATCACCAAAACACCCACAATCAGGTACAAGATTATATCTGGCATCAAAGTAAGTTACAACGGTGAAAAATGCCATTAACAACAGAACTCCTAAAGCCGCAAGTCGAATACGTAATTTAAATACTAATGCAACACCAAGTAAAAACTCAACGCTTATTAATACAAACGACAATACTAATGAAAAGTCAACAAGCCAATACCAGCCATATACTTCCAAATAATCAATTATACGATAATCTGTTCCAATAGGATCGATCCCCTTAACAACTGATGAGAAAATAAATACTAATCCCGTAATTATCCTTACTATTTTTACCAATAATGGTTCTGCGACAACTCTTTTACTCATCCTCTTTTTCAATTATTAATTTTATCAAAGCAAATAGTGAATAATTTATAATATCTTGATAATTAGCATCAAGTCCTTCAGACACAATGGTTTGACCCTTATTATCTTCGATTGATTTAATACGTAATAATTTCATTAGCACAATATCAGTAAACGATGAAACTCTCATATTTCGCCAGGCTTCGTCATAATCATGATTCTTATTAAACATTAAATCACGCGACTCTAACAATTTTTTGAGATACAATTTATTGGCATCTTCAGCTATCATATCAGCTGACTCAGCAATACCCATTTCAAGCTGTATCAATGCCATTACAGAATAATTTACAATTCCAACAAATTCAGGAATTATACCTTCGTCTACCAATTGCGTGTCTTTAACCTGAATACTTCTTATGCGGTTAGCCTTTATGTATATCTGATCAGTCAAACTAGGTAAACGAAGTATGCGCCATGCAGTACCGTAATCCTTTTGCTTATCCTCAAAAACACTTCGACAATAAGCAATTACTTCTTCAAACTGATTTGCTGTTTTTTTATTCATATCAAACTACAGGTTTAATTTTACCTTTGTATTAATTTTCCAAATCCTATGATAAAAATAGTCGATAAAAATACTGCTTTTAATGAAATCAGGCCTATTAAAATCAATAATAAACTCATTGATTTTTCAACACCTTTAATAATGGGCATATTGAATATTACTCCTGATTCTTTTTACGATGGCGGGAAATACAAAGACAATCTCAGTTTACTGAAAAAAACAGAAGAAATGATAGAAGGTGGAGCTGATATTATTGATATTGGGGCTGTTTCTACAAGACCGGGAGCACCAGATATTTCTGTTGATGAAGAACTTAAAAGAATTATTGATCCCTTAGCACTACTAACAAAATCATTTCCGAAAACTATTTTTTCTATTGATACATACAGATCGAAAGTTGCTAATGAAACCATTGCAGCAGGAGCTCACATAATTAATGACATATCAGGGGGTACAATGGATACTAATATGTTTAGTACAATTGCAAAACTAAAGGTACCTTATATACTTATGCATATTCATGGAACTCCCCAATCCATGCAGAAATCACCAATAACAAACAATGTTGTTAGTGTGATTAGAGAATTTTTTCAATCCCGAATAGAACAGTTATCAAGATTAGGTGCTGATAATATAATACTTGATCCCGGTCTTGGATTTGGAAAATCGTTGGAATGCAACTACAAGCTATTAAAAAACATTGGTAATGTAAGAGTTAATAACTTACCAATTCTTGCTGGTATCTCTCGAAAATCAATGATAAATAAAGTTCTTAATATCATTCCTGAAAAAGCACTTACAGGAACTATTGCTCTTAATACAATTGCGTTACTTTCAGGAGCTAATATCCTTCGTGTTCATGATGTTAAGGAAGCTACAGAAGTTGTTAGGATTATGGAATTTATAAAGAAGGTGGAATGCTAAGAAAAAGAAAAAATTAATATCGAATATTGAATACTGAATATAGAATGTTGATTTAAAAACAAAACAAACTTCAACATCCGGGGTTCGGGGTTCGACATTCTAAATTCAAAAAAAAGGAGAAATGAATATCGAATGTTGAATACTGAATATCGAATGTTGAATGAAAGACCAAATTTACTTCAACATTCGGGGTTCGGGGTTCGACATTCTAAATTCAAATTATAATGAAAAATTAATATCGAATATTGAATGACAAGATCAAATTTACTTCAACATCAGGGGTTCGGGGTTCGATATTCAAAATTCAAAAAAAGGAAAAATGAATATCGAATACTGAATACTGAATATAGAATATTGAATGAAAGACCAAATTTACTTCAACATTCGGGGTTCGGGGTTCGACATTCTAAATTCAAATTATAATGAAAAATTAATATCGAATATTGAATGACAAGATCAAATTTACTTCAACATTCGGTATTCGGTGTTCGACATTCTAAATTAAATAAAAGAAAATCAAATATTTATATAAAATTTCATAAATTTTTGTGATAACTTAACTAACTTAAAAACAAATCATATACTTATGAATGAAAATAAATATGATCTGGAGGATCGATTAATTGATTTCGTTCTTACCATTGATAATATTGTAGAAAAACTTCCACAAACTAAACTTGGTAAACATATTGCAGGTCAAATGATCCGCTCTGGTAGTTCACCTGCATTAAATTATGGCGAAGCGATGGCCGCAGAGTCCAGAAATGACTTTATACACAAATTGAAAGTTATTCTAAAGGAATTACGCGAAACATTTATTTGTTTAAAAATCATTAAACGTAAGCCACTTATTAATCCAGTTGAAGATGTTGCTACAGCTTATCAAGAGAATAATGAATTAATCTCAATATTTGTAAAAAGCATTCAAACTGCAAAAAGAAACAAATCGAAAAAAAATGAATATTGAATACTGAATATCGAATGTTGATTTAAAAACAAACTTCAACATTCGGGGTTCGGGGTTCGACATTCTAAATTCAAATTATAATGAAAAATTAATATCGAATATTGAATGACAAGATCAAATTTACTTCAACATTCGGTGTTCGGTGTTCGACATTCAAAATTTAAAAAAATTAAAAATGAATATAAAAGATTTATATTAAAATTTCACAAACTTTTGTGATTACTTAACTAAATTAAAACAAATCATAGTGCTATGAATGAAAATAAATATGATCTGGAGGATCGATTAATTGATTTCGTTCTTACCATTGATAATATTGTAGAAAAACTTCCACAAACTAAACTTGGTAAACATATTGCAGGTCAAATGATCCGCTCTGGTAGTTCACCTGCATTAAATTATGGCGAAGCGATGGCCGCAGAGTCCAGAAATGACTTTATACACAAATTGAAAGTTATTCTAAAGGAATTACGCGAAACATTTATTTGTTTAAAAATCATTAAACGTAAGCCACTTATTAATCCAGTTGAAGATGTTGCTACAGCTTATCAAGAGAATAATGAATTAATCTCAATATTTGTAAAAAGCATTCAAACTGCAAAAAGAAACAAATCGAAAAAAAATGAATATTGAATACTGAATATCGAATGTTGATTTAAAAACAAACTTCAACATTCGGGGTTCGGGGTTCGACATTCTAAATTCAAAAAAAAGGAGAAATGAATATTGAATATTGAATACTGAATATAGAATGTTGATTGAAAAACAAACTTCAACATTCGGGGTTCGGGGTTCGACATTCTAAATTCAAAAAAAAGGAGAAATGAATATTGAATATTGAATACTGAATATAGAATGTTGATTGAAAAACAAACTTCAACATTCGGGGTTCGGGGTTCGACATTCTAAATTCAAAAAAAAGGAGAAATGAATATCGAATATTGAATACTGAATATAGAATGTTGAATGAAAGACCAAATTTACTTCAACATCAGGGGTTCGGTGTTCGATATTCAAAATTAAAAAAAAGGAAAATGAATATCGAATATTGAATACTGAATATAGAATGTTGAATGAAAGACCAAATTTACTTCAACATCAGGTGTTCGGTGTTCGACATTCAAAATTCAAAAAAAGGAAAAATGAATATCGAATACTGAATACTGAATATCAAATATTGATTTAAAAACAAACTTCAACATTCGGGGTTCGGTGTTCGACATTCTAAATTCAAAAAAAAGGAGAAATGAATATCGAATACTGAATACTGAATATCGAATGTTGAATGAAACACCAAACTAACTTCAACATTCGGTATTCGATGTTCGACATTCTAAATTCAAAAAAAAGGAGAAATGAATATCGAATATCGAATGTTGATTGAAATACGAAACTAAATTCAATATTCGAAATTCGGGCTCTACCTTCACAAAAAAAGTGTAATAATCAATGATTTTAATACAACGTAATAATTCTAATCCCTACTTCAACATTGCAGCAGAGGAATACTTTCTAAAAAATTTCTCCGATGATATTATTATGTTTTGGCAAAGCACTCCCTCGGTAATCATTGGAAAGCACCAAAATACAATGGCAGAGGTAAATCTTAGTTTTGTTAATAAACATAGTATCCCAGTTATAAGAAGAATATCAGGAGGAGGAACAGTATATCATGATGAAGGAAATATTAATTACACCATAATCACATCATCGGAAAACAGAGAACAACTTGTTGATTTCAAAAGTTTCACAAAACCTATGATTGGCTTTCTTAATTCACTTGGTTTAACAGCTGTATTTGAAGGCAAAAACAACCTTACAGTTAATGGTAAGAAATTCTCGGGAAATTCAGCTCACGTTTACAAGAACCGAATATTAAATCATGGTACATTATTATTTAACACAAACCTCAACAATCTTGAGACGACTATAGCCCCAAGAGATTTTAGTGTTAACGACAAAGCAGTTAAATCAATACGAGCAAATGTTGCAAATTTATCAGACCAACTCCCTCAGTCAATGTCAATTGAGGTATTTAAAGAAAAACTCGAAACTTATTTCCAAGAATATTTCAATATTGAATCATCAATTCAACCATCTGATAAAGACACATCTAAAATAAATCACTTGGTTAAAACAAAATATGAGCTATGGGAATGGAATTATGCATATTCACCCTCGTTTAACTTCACCAATGTACATCAAGGTCTGGCGATAACCATGAAAATTAAAAAGGGTATAATTATAAATATAGTTATTGATGGCATCATCGATTTCAAAGATAGAGTTTGTAAAAGCCTCATTAATTGCAACTACAAAGAAGAAGAAATCAAAGATAAACTTCAAGCAATCCAATTAAACCTGGATACTTTTAATTTATATATAGTTCTGCTTGGTTTTAGATAATTATTTTGCCTGATTATTACTTCATAATTACTTATGTTTAACCTATACCTGCTATATTTGCCTTTTCTGTAAAAAATGCCATGAATAATCTGCAAAACAAACTTTATTTATTACATCAATCATTTGACGGTGAAATATTCACAGATAAATCGACTTGTTTGATGTATGCAACTGATGCATCAGCATATCGAGAAATCCCTTTGGCTGTTACTTATCCTAAAACTAAATCGGACATTGTTGCACTTATTAATTTTGCCAGAGAAAACAACACTTCCATAATACCACGAACTGCAGGAACTTCTCTGGCAGGACAAGTTGTTGGCAATGGAATTATTGCCGATGTGTCGAAGTACATGACACATATAATTGAGATTAATAAAGATGAAAATTGGGTATTAGTAGAACCGGGTGTTATACTAGATGAGCTGAACCTAATATTAGAAGAACACAACCTGTTTTTCGGCCCTGAAACATCCACTTCTAATAGATGCATGATTGGAGGGATGGTTGGAAACAACGCATGTGGTTCACATTCATTAATTTACGGAAGCACTCGTGATCACACAATTGAAATTGAAACAATACTGAGTGATGGTAGTGAAGCCGTTTTTAAGTCCATATCAAACGAAGAATTCAAAAGCAAAACCAAGGGCAATAGTCTTGAAAATTCTATTTACAGAAGCATCGATCACATTCTTTCCAATAATAAGAATCAAGCCGAAATAAAGAAGGAATTCCCTGACCCTAGCCTAAAACGCCGTAATACTGGATATGCCTTGGATTTACTCCTTAATCTGCAGCCATTTAATTCAGATGGTAATCGATTTAATTTTTCTAATTTGTTAGCTGGTTCAGAAGGTACTTTAGCTTTTACAACAGCAATTAAACTAAACCTGGTTCCACTCCCACCTGCCAATTCAGCTCTTGTTTGTATTCATTTTAAAAGCATTAAAAATGCATTAAAGGCTAATATTATAGCATTAAAGCATGCTCCCGTTGCAGTTGAATTAATGGATAATATTATACTTGAACTCACTAAAAAAAATATTGCACAAGACAAAAACCGATTTTTTGTTAAAGGAAACCCAAAAGCCATCTTAATAGTTGAATTTGCAGAAACCAATCCTGAAACAATTAGTGAGAAGGTTAAGTCAATGGAATCGGAAATGAGGCTTACTAATCTTGGTTATCATTTCCCAATCATTAAAAATGATGACATTAAAAAGGTTTGGGATTTGCGTAAAGCAGGACTTGGCATACTAAACAATATGCCGGGCGATGCAAAACCTGTTGCAGTTATTGAGGATACGGCAATTAAACCCGAACTGTTACCAAATTATATTGAAGAGTTTGATGAAATATTAAAAAAGCACAACAAGAACTGTGTGTATTATGCACATATCGCAACAGGAGAACTACATTTGCGCCCAATACTTAATCTTAAAGACCCAAGTGATGTTGAGCTTTTCCATACATTGGCAAAAGAATCTGCCGAACTAGTTAAAAAATATAACGGCTCTCTAAGTGGCGAGCATGGCGATGGGCGTTTAAGAGGTGAGTTTATATCGGTTATGGTAGGCAATCATATCTATCAATTGTTTAAACAAATTAAACAAACCTGGGATCCCGACAATATATTTAATCCGGGCAAAATTGTTGATACACCAAAAATGAACACATTTTTGCGTTATGAACTAGGACAACAAACCAGAGAAATAAATACAATTTTTGACTTTTCAGCTGATCACGGTATACTTCGGGCTACAGAAAAATGTAATGGTACCGGAGCTTGCCGAAAAACAGAAGTTATAGGAGGGACCATGTGCCCAAGCTATATGGTTAGCCGAAACGAAAGTCAATCAACAAGAGCCAGAGCAAATATTCTCAGAGAATTCCTTACTAATTCAAAAAAAGAAAATCCTTTTAATCACAAGGAAATATATGAGGTAATGGATTTATGCTTGTCTTGTAAAGCTTGTAAGTCTGAGTGCCCTTCGAGTGTGGATATTACTAAACTAAAAGCTGAATTTTTACAACATTATTACTCCGAACATCACATCCCGTTAAGGGCTTTACTAATTGCCAATATTGCAAAAATTAATAAACTGGGAAGTTATTTCCCTTCACTTTATAATTTTGTAAATCAAAATCCGATTATTTCAAAAATTACAGCACAAACCATTGGATTTTCACCAAAACGTAAATTTCCTTTATTAAGTAAAGTAACACTTGATAATTGGTTTAAAAGGGAGAAGAAAAAACTCAACCAAAAATCATTCTCAAATGGTAAAGTGTATTTATTTAATGATGAATTTACCCGATTTAATGATACCAACATCGGGATTAAAGCAATATTGCTCCTGTCAAAACTTGGTTATGAAGTTATAATTCCAACTCATGTTGAAAGTGCGCGCACATACTTATCGAAAGGGTTAGTGAAAAAAGCAAAAAAAATAGCAAACCAAAATATAAATCTGCTTAAAAGTATTATTACAAATCAAGCACCACTTGTTGGAATTGAACCATCTGCAATACTAACTTTTAGAGATGAATATATCGACTTGGCAGATAAAGATATAATTAAAGAGGCAGAGGAATTGGCCAGTAACTCGTTTATGATTGAAGAATTTCTTGAAAGGGAAATATTGGCCGGCAAAATTACAAAGGAGCAATTTACAGATAAACAGCAACATATAAAATTTCATGGACATTGCTATCAAAAATCTTTAACAGGAACATCATCAACAATGTTTTTGTTAAACTTCCCTAAAAATTATACTGCTGAAGAAATTCCTTCAGGCTGTTGCGGGATGGCAGGCTCTTTTGGTTTTGAAAAAGAGCATTATGAAATGTCGATGAAAGTAGGCGAACTGGTATTGTTTCCTGCTGTTAGAGAAAGTAGTACTGATACAATTATTGCTGCACCCGGAACATCATGTCGTCAACAGATTAAGGATGGTACCAAACGAGATTCTTTGCACCCTGTAGAAATACTTTATAATGCTTTGCACATAAAGGAATAATTTATACTTTTGCACCCCGGTAAAAAAAAAGGTTCAAAAACTCTCCCGATTGATAACAGGAGAATGTTAGAGCCAGCAACTAATTGGTCCAGTAGCTCAGTTGGATAGAGCAGCAGCCTTCTAAGCTGCGGGTCACAGGTTCGAGTCCTGTCTGGATCACTTTTAATCAACACTAAAGGCTGTATATCAACGATATACAGCCTTTTTATTTTTATGAGGTACAACATAGGTACAACAAATCAAAATTTTTATCATTTTAATAATGCAAATTATTTAAAATAGTCTATCGCAGGCAGATATATTTCAATATGGATGTTATTTAGTCTTTAGCTAATTTTGATCTAAAATACTGCTTATACCGCGATATCCTTCCTTCATATCTTTTGAATTACTTATTTAGAATCGAAATAAATTATATTTCAATCCAATTTGACTAAAAACATATCTAATTAAATTATATATTTACAATCGCGTAAAAATGACAATAACAACAGCTAATACACCCAAAATTGCTATGTCACACGTTTTAAAGCATTTGAAAAGGTCTACAACAGCGGGTATAATGCAGATAAGTACCATGGACTGGTGTTTATTTAGTAGTTAGCTGCAATGGAGGATAATTCATACCATCTAGACTGATTCACAGGAAATTAGGGGTGCTAAGTATGACAGAGCTGACATTGTAAAACTTTGAAGATTAGAATGATTATATTCTAATCAAAAAT
>Ga0207996_1000491_pt1 | contig 34666 bp, 32 predicted proteins | sample AntAceMetag02UKG_FD_184773 | JGI IMG/M metagenome (GOLD analysis project Ga0207996, IMG submission 184773) | Saline lake microbial communities from Ace Lake, Antarctica - Antarctic Ace Lake Metagenome 02UKG (SPAdes) (version 2) | ecosystem: Environmental > Aquatic > Non-marine Saline and...
TTTGATATTTTTAATCCCTAACCCGGCAAGGATCTCTGTCTCTTTGACGATTCCAAAAGCTGTCTGACCTTCCTTAAGCGTCTCTACATCACTCAACTGAATGCCGGTCTGGTTGAAAAGATCAACCTGGCCCGATGGGACATACGGCGCGGCCTGAAGAAAGCCGGGTACGATCAAAGAGATTAAAAATAAAAGTGATAATAGCTTTTTCATGGTTTGCCTCCGTTGAAAATTTGATTTATATCCTTTGCAATATTGTAAAAACCTTTATTTCTTTGTCCTTATTTTATACTGACACCTAAAAATCAAGTTTGTTCAAAAATAAAAAAAGGAGTTTCTTGTTTGAAATTATAATCTCCATATCATACTGTTTTTGTGGCTATTTTTTCAATCATTTTTTTCAGGGTCATGTAAAATGCGAATAATGAGCTGTTCTCATCTCTTCATCCTGTCTTGTTTTTTCTCTTTTTTTCAAGGCTGCATAGCAGGCCCGAACCCTGAAAACAAGATTGACAATCTCCATACCCCCATCACTTCATATCCTTTAACCATTGAGCTTAATCTTGACGGCACAAGTCATGGCCATACGCTTTTGTTCAAAACCGGAACCACGGGAACCCATTATCAGGAGTCTTGTGTGGCCTATACCGATGGCATGGCCTATATGGCATCCTGTTCAACCCACGGGCAGGGATTCAACAAAATATTTGCCCTTGATACCGCCACCGGTACTATTGTGTGGGATCGAGCCATCGGACCCGGCTATGTGGGCCCTACCATTGATGGTGATATCATCTATATTGGCAACTACTCCCATGAAACCGATCCTTTAAACGAATATATCTACGCCTTGGACCGCTTTACAGGAGCCGTTAAATGGAAAAAAAATATTCCCAACGGCATACCGGAATCCATCCTTTATAATGACACCCACCTGTTTTTTGCCTCGGACAGGGTCTACTGCCTGGACAAACAAACCGGACAGAGCGTCTGGACTTACGACCTTGGCAGCTTGAGCCTGACAAAGCCCATATTAAAGGACGGGGCTTTTTTTACTGCCTCGTCGAAAGGCTGCATGGTCAAGCTGGATATCAAAACAGGTCAACTTGTTTGGGAAAAGGCCCTTGCCGCCGGTCCCTGGGATAATTCCATCACCGCCGATGGCAAAGGGCGGCTTTTTCTTGCCATTGCCGGAAACAACACCCTTAATGCCTATGATGAACAAACCAATGCAAGGCTCTGGTCATTTGATCTTGAAGCCTGTCCTTTGTCTTTTAATGCCTTGCACAAAGGGATCGTCTTTATTTCAGATACAAAAGGATGGGTCTATGCTCTCCACTCCACATCCGGCGCCCTGAAATGGAAAATAAAAATCGGGGAAAAAATTGATATCAGCTCCCCCACCCTTGCCCGCGGTCTTGTCTTTATCGGGACCAGGGACAAGGAAAAGGGCGGTTTTTTCGCCCTGAATGAAGAGACCGGCCGTATCCTTTGGACATACCGGGTCGGGGCCGGCGTTACCGCACCGCCTTCCATTGCCGATGGCATGCTCTTTTGTGTTACCGATGACTTTCACATGTATGCCTTTGATATGGGCATCGGAGAAGGTGACTGGCTATTGCACCGCTATGACCGGTTGAACACGGCGTTTACTCCCAGAGGATTGACCCAATGGCAATCTGTCAAAGCCGAGTGCAAAGCCTTTGAAAAAGGATATATCTGTACCCTTACAAATTCTTATGATTACACTGTCAATCAGGTGGCACTTAAACTTGATGCACCAGTAAACTGGTTTGATGACAAAGGGAAACAAATTGCTGCCAAAGCAGATTGCCTCATCATTCCACAGCTTAAATCACTTCATTCCAAAACGCTATTCATCCGGCCCTAAACCTGTTTTACCATATTGTGTATTTAGTGCCTGAAAAACTTTATTTTTTAAGCTGGATGATCTTTTCCTGTTTGACTGACAGGATGGATATTTTGAGTTTTCCGCCTTTCATCAGGGTCAGTTTAACTTTATCTCCGACTTTGATATTTTTAATCCCTAACCCGGCAAGGATCTCTGTCTTTTTGACGATTCCAAAAGCTGTCTGACCTTCCTTAAGCGTCTCTACATCACTCAACTGAATGCCGGTCTGGTTGAAAAGATCAACCTGGCCCGATGGGGCATACGGCGCGGCCTGAAGAAAGCCGGGTACGATCAAAGAGATTAAAAATAAAAGTGATAATAGTTTTTTCATGGTTTGCCTCCATTGAAACTTTAACCTCGTGTTTAATTAATACTTTTCAAAGGCCTGCCTCTTTTGCAAAAAGCAGGCCCTTAAAAATTTTAAATATCCGGTCCACTTAACTTCAGGTTGTAAAAGAGTTTATAGTTGCCTTCCATGCCCGGATTATCCGCCCAGGCGATCGTCAGCATGGTTTGGCCTTTCATCATGCTGCAAGTCCCCATTCCATCCTGGATATACATCCCACCATCCTGCCACCCTTTAGGTTTGAGCTTTTGCTGATAAAAGGTAAACACCTGCTGCAATGAAGCATTACTCCCCATGGTCACGGTATAGACATTTTGAGATTTTATTTCAGGTCCCGCTTTATCACCCGGGCGTTTGGGGATGATCTTCCACAACCCTTCTGCCGCCCCTTCATTCATATTTGTTTGCTTTGCCTGATTCATGGCCCGGGCTATCCGCTGCATCCGGGCCATTTGTTCGGGATCAGTGTTCTTGCCCATGGCCTGCTGTATCTTTGCCGTCATCTCTTCGGCATTCATATTTTTAATATTGGGTTGAGAGGCGGCTTCTTGCTCGTCTTTATCATCCGATGCCCTGTCCTGTCCGGCCATGGCGGCAAAACCCATACCCATGGCAGCCATCATGTTATTCACTCTTTTGTATCCCACGGGGCGACGGAACAGCTTTTTAGAGGGTTTGCCCTTGTCAATATTTCTGAACTCCGTCATATGGCCATTTTCCTGCTTGATCCTTAAAGGAAATTCAAACTTGTCGTTCCACCATTCTATTTGTGTCGTCGTAATTTTTCTCCCCATCATTGTCATGGTTCTGGTCATCTCTTTTTTGACACACTTGTAACCGCTGATCTTTTCCTTGCCAAGAATCTTTTCCGAGCCAACATTCTCGCTTGATTTCATTTTTTCCAGCATGTCGTTTTCATCCAGTGGAGACTCGAAAAATAATTTTTTATCGTGATTATAAATATATTGCTTGTTCTGTTTTTTAAAGCCCAGAACGGTCAAATTTTGTGTCATGCCACCCTGGCCTCCCGTGGGCAGGCCGTCCATGCGATAGGCATCCGGTGTGATATATAATTTTGAGGTACCCATCACTTTTCCATCGGGAGAAATCATCACCTGATCTGCGGAAAAACTTTCAATTTTCCCGCCAAAAAGCGCATGGGAAAATGAGGGTGATATCATAAAACAACAAAGAACAGCCAAAAACAATTTTACCCATGTATCACGGTGAATTTTATTTGCAGATTTCATTAGAACCTCTTTGAAAAATTATGTAAAAAATAGGCGTAAGGAAGTGCTTATCAGTTCACTATCACTTTTTCCAGCACTCGACACCCCCGCCGCCGGTTTACTTCTTCTTCATCATCAGCATCATGGCTTTTTGCAGCCGTTGCTGAGCTTTCCGAACCTCGGGATCTTTCCGGTACGTCATCATGCCCTTCATCATGGTGTCAGCCAGCTTTTCACCTAAAGCGTCATCCCGTTTGCGGCTCTTTTTCAATTCTTCGGGAACCTTACTACGGTCTTTCAACTCAGGATATTTATCCGCAATTTCTCGCACACGCGGGGCGATTTTTTCAATTTTGGCCGCATAGGTATTTGTAGCGCCGGCAACCGTTGAGGCATTGTCTGCTTTTTCCATGGCGCTGATGAATTCTTCCATGGCATCCGCGAATTGGTTGTTCACTTCAATCACATCAGTGTATTTCCCGCTGCTACAGGCCACAAGTGCCACCGTAATTCCCAAAAGTGCGATTCCCCATAAGATTCTTTTTCGCATGAAAGCTCCTTTTACTGTATCGCACGCCACTTTGCATTTTCATAAACAAGTTTTGGGCCGATATTACCTTGGCGACCACTCAATTTCCAACGATTGTTACCCAAATACAAAAGCTGGTGGCGGGTGTCCTGGGGTTTGAGGAGCGGAAAGCCGTATCCGGCCAGTTTTTCAGGGTCAATCACGATGATATCCACGAAATTTGTTACCTTACCGAAGATCTCAGAGAAACTGGCAATCCCCAATTGTTGCCTCATGTCATGATCGATCGTAATATTATATTTGTACTTTCCCTCCGGCACGGCGCCAGCCTTCTCTTGCGGCAATTTCGACGAGGCGGCCGATTCGAAACGAACTTCCTTTTCCTGGTGATCATTGCGGTCACTCATAGCTTGAAGAGAGATATTGTATCGACCAGAGCCCAACGAAGTGATCTCCACCCTATAGGGAGGGGTTTTAAATATGAAGCCGAACTTGGAGAGCGGTTCCTGGTTCTCCACAATACCGTGGGCTTTGCACTGTCCATGCTGATTTCCAGACGCAATAGACATGCAACCCAACTCCGGCAATACGGATTGAGCCCAGTCACCGCAATCGTTATCATTTGCACTTGACACACTCGCCACGCCAATGAGGATTATGAATTGAATGAGGACAATTGCAAAAATTCTACTCAGTTTCATGTAAACCTCCTTTTCCTTCAAACACGACTCTTTTTTTCACTCTCCATAATATGTTGTCTTATCACATGTCAAGAAAAACCCCATACACCCCTGCTACCCGGACGCTGATAAGATCCAGGAAGGCGGTTCCATCCTCCCCCCGCTCACATCTTTCATCACCACATCCAGCACAGCTTCATGGAGTGCCCCGTCCATGTCCGTGATCCATATATCCGCCAAAAACCGGTCCGGATGGATCTTTTTGGGGGAAACTCTGGCGATATAGATACTACCGGGGCGGGTTGGTGCAAACACCCGGCGCAAGGCAAAACCCACGGGAAAACCCACCAACCCTGCGTAACGCTGTCCCCAGACACAAGCAGCGTGAAACGCGGCATCCAAGGGAAAGGGAGAACCCAAAGACCCGGCTGTGTTTCTGTGTTTCTGGGGTCACATCTTGATTTGTGAATTGATAGGTGCTATGGTGTTTTTTACATCACAGCACGGAAGCAGCGGGAAAGATGGCGAGACCCTGGAGAATCCAGTATGGTGGTGCATATTACCATGTCCTTTCGCGAGGAAACGAAGGACGGGGTATCTTCTATGACGATCAGGACCGGAAGATATTTCTTGAGACGCTGGGAGAGACTAGCGAGCGGTTTGGCGTTGAGATATATGCTTTTGTGCTCATGACCAACCATTATCACCTTTTGCTTCAGACCAGGCACCCCAATCTGTCCAAGGCGATGCAATGGTTTGGCGTCACGTACACGAGAAGATTCAATAACCGGCATTTACGGACCGGTCATCTGTTTCAGGGTCGATTCAAGAGCATCCTGGTGGAAGACGATGCCTATGTGGTCGAGCTGTCCTGTTACATTCATAGAAACCCGTTGCGGTCCGGCATGGTGAAAAGGCTGATCGATTACAACTGGAGCAGTTATCCTGTATATGCTTACGGCCGAAGCGGACCTGAGTGGCTGAAGACGGACCTGGTTTTGGGCTATTTCTCGGGCGAGGAGGGGCGGAAGGCCTATCGGGAAAAAATACAGTCCTATGCTGGCGAGGAAAAGCGTTTGTGGGAGGATTTTCGACACGGCGTCATCCTGGGGACCAGCCAGTTCTTGGATCTCATAAAGGCGAGATATTCCAACGATAAGCCGCATCGTGAGGTCCCACAGCAAAGGGGCGTGGTTGGGAGGGCAAATGCCGAAGCGGTCATGGAACAGGCTGCCCAATTAATCCATTGTACTGTTGGCCGGTTTAAGGAAAAGGGTCGCATCTATGGGAAGGAAAAGGATAAGAGGGATCTCCTGGTGTTCTTTCTGTGGGGAAAGGGGGCCCATACGAATGGGGAAATCGGAGAGATGTTCGGTATAACCTACACGGCTGTCAGCCATATTGTGAAAAAGGCGAAAGATAAAATGAAAACAGATCAGGATTTCCAACAAGACCATGCACTACTCAATTCACAAATCAAGGTGTGACCCCATTTTCCTCCGGCTTATTACACGCAATTGTCGATTGTTAAACCCGCTAAACCGGCCAGTGCAGATTGTCTCTTATCAAGGGTCAGAAACCTGTCTGCCTTGATGGCGAGAGCTGAAGCGACATGCAAAATATCAAGCGACCTTGAGCCGGTGGTTTTCGTATGGCTTTGGGACAGGTCGAGAGCGAAGTTAATGGTGTCTGTCCAATTTATCTGTGGCCGATAGTACACGCCTCTTCTTTGATGCTCATCAAATTTCGAAAGAACGAGCAGAGCCTGTTCATTTGTCATTTCTGTTCTGAACTGCTTTAAATAGATGGCATTTGTAAATTCCAGCTCATGAAAACGGGTTAAAGGAATGGCTTCGTTATTTCGTCTTATCCAATGGGAGACTTCAAAGGAATATTCTTCTTTTATGTACAGCTTAACCATTACACTGGTATCTACGTAAAGCACTTAGAATCTATCCTCTCTTCCTTCAACTACGATTGCGCTCAGAGATTTCCCCTCAAGCTTGATCGCCTCATTGTAGAAATCCGGCCAGTCGATTTCATCTCTCGGCCCCAAACCCGCAATTTTGGCAACTGGTTTCCCTCTTCTGGTAACTGTTATTTCTTCACCAGCCCAAATATTTTTTAAAACCCGGGCAAAGTTCTTCTGGATTTCCCCAACTGTTGCCGTTTTCATATTAAAGCCCCCTTGTTTACGCACATTATATGCGTAAGCAGCAGTATGTCAAGACTATTTGTGTGGAATTCGGGGGACACGATAGTAAAAACCTGGTGCACCTTCAACGGTTTAGGCCCGCCTTGATGCCCTGTATGACTGTTTCAATTTCCAGAAGTGCGCTTCGGGCCTCATCCGGGGAAACCGGGAAAAATATTACTTTGACCTCAAGTTAGCTTAATCGTTCTGAGATTCCATTCGTATCTACCAAGCTGCATTTTATGTTGACAATAGGCAGACATAAGCATATATTTACCACATGAAATATTTAAATTGGGATTCTGAAAAAAACGAAATTTTGAAGCATACGCGTGGGATTTCTTTCGAGGAAATTGCATATCTGATTGAATCAGATCAGATACTTGGAGTTGAGGAGAATCCAGGACGGCCCAAACAAAAAATGTATATTCTGGAAATTGAGAACTATGCCATTATTGTACCTTTTGTGGAAAGAGATAATGAAATTTTTCTCAAAACTGCCTTTCCAAGTCGCAAATATACAAAGCGCTACAGACTTAAGGGGGAATCATGAAGAAAACTGATAAGAAAGCATTTGAACCGATTGATCAGGAAGAAAAAGAGCTGATGGAATCAATCGAACGTGATGAATGGCACCCAGTTAAAAATATCGTCCAGGAAAAAAAGAAAGCCATAGCAGCAGCCCGAAACACGCTTAGAAAGGATAAGCGTATAAATCTCCGCTTGACTCAAAAAGACTATCATCAAATGCAGATAAAGGCTATTGAAGAAGGGATTCCATATCAAACACTTATTTCCAGTATTGTGCACAAATACTTAAATGGTTCCTTAACTCCGAGGCCATAGCATGCGAATTCGGTAAATTCGCTTTATTGTTGAAATAAAACGGGTATGGGGAGAAAATGATGTTTTAAGCCTGACAATCCGGCCCGAGTCTGAAAGGCGACGGAACAGATCCCCTTCCTGCGATCCCGTTATGCCCAATATGGGAGCGATTTCTCCAGTGCGGACAATTTCCGGATTCTTGAGCTGAACATACGCGAAGAACTGTGATGACAGGCTCCCAGGCCAGCTCCTTTTGACTTCATGATATTTCTCCTAAACGGGCCTATAACCCACTATTATGAAATATCGTAAAAGTAAATCCACTCGGCCGTCTTTCTGACGGCAGGAAAGCCTTTGGGCCTAGATGCTCCGAATGATCATTTCAATTTCATCAAGGGCGGTCCGAGCCTCGTCCTGGGAAACCGGGAGAAATCTCACCTTGTTTTCCGGTCTCAACTGCCCCAACCGGTAAAGATCCGCGGAGATGACCGTGGCAATTTTTCGGTACCCTCCCGTGACAGTCTCTCCCAGTATGATAATCGGTTGACCGTCACCGGGGATTTGTATGGCTCCGGGCACAACCCCTTCGGAGATAATTGATTTTTCCAAATCCACTTTTTCTTTGATCAAAGGTCCTTCCAAACGAATGCCGGTCCGGTCCAACTGCTCCGTGACGCGATAGGCGGACTGCTCAAATGTGGACAACATCTCCGGGTCGAAATGGTGATGATGGGGTCCAAAAATGATCCGCAGGGTCACTTTCGGAGGGTGGGCCGGAATTGATTCAAAGGGCAGGGTGGTCCCTTCCGTTTTCAAGTGCAGGTGAGGGGCATGGGCGGAAAGAATGTCGCCTTTCACGAGTGGCCTGCCCGAAAGCCCCCCGAAACCGGTGCTCAGGTTGGTGGATCGGCTTCCCAGTACTATTTCGGCGTTGATGCCGCCCCCAATGGTCACATATCCCCGCAGGCCGTTTCTGATCCCCTTAAATGAAAGACGGTCTCCTTTTTGCATCACCAGGGTACGCCACATGGGGACCGGCGCGGTATTGATTCGGGGTTGAGTGTCGGCGCCGGTTACGGCGATGGCAATTTCCGACAGGGCGGTAAGGTCAGGCCCCGAAAAGGTCATTTCAAGGCCCGCTTCATCTTCCCCGTTGCCCACCAGGCGATTGCCCACCCTCAGAGAAAATGAATCCACCGCACCGCTCGGGGCGACCCCGTACTGCCCGAAACCGAAGCGACCCTGATCCTGAAGGGTGGTCAGGGGACCGGGTTTCGTGACTTCCAGGACTTTTACCGCTGCCAATGGTTCATTTCCTCCTCTGATATTTTGAAGAACCGCACCCGGTCTCCCATTTCAAGAAGGCTTGGGGGATTTTTTGAGGGATCAAAGAGTTTCAGGGGGGTACGTCCGATGATCTGCCATCCCCCGGGGCTTCGGGCGGGATAAATACCGGTCTGGTTCTGGGCCAGTCCTACCGAACCCCTGGGTACTGCCGTTCGGGGGGTTTTCTTGCGCGGCGTTTCCAGGTTTTCGGGCAGTTCCCCCATATAGGGAAACCCGGGAGTGAACCCGATCATGTAAACACGATAGCCGGTTTGCGTGTGACGCCGAATGACGTTTTGGGGTGTGGTCTTGTGGTATGATGCCACCCACGCCAGGTCCGGGCCGTATTCGCCGCCGTACACCACCGGAATTTCAATGTGGGCCGGCTCGGGGAGTTCAAACTCATCCAGCTCAAAGAATAGATCATCGATGGTTTTCCGGATTTGGTCTGATGGGGTGGTTAAGGGATCAAACACCAGGAGGAGTGAGCAATACCCCGGGATGGCATCAAGGATGGTCTTCAGGGAAGCCTGTCTGACGGCCAGGAAAAGCCTGCGGACCCTTTCATGGACGTTCACGTGGATCTCGTTACCCAGTTCCACCAGCAGCGAACGATCCCCCATGACCCGGTATTCAGGCTGTTTGTACAACATGCGGGGGTCCTTAGAGAAAGGCGCCCATGGGGCGCACCTTTATGCCGGAATCCGTGAGGGAAGTCCGGACCTTCTTCACCAGTGCCAGGGCCTCGGGGTTGTCGCCGTGAACACAGATGGTGTCCGCCCTGAGTTCTATTTCGGTGCCATCAACGGCTGCTACAGTGCCGGTTTCCACCAGTCTGATAACCCTTTCGGCCACCGCCCCGTCATCATGGAGCACGGCGCCCGGCAGTTTGCGGCTGACCAGAGAGCCATCGGGGTTGTAGGCACGGTCCGCGAAGAATTCAAGGGCGAACCGAATGGAATGGCGTTTGGAAATGGCCTCCAGATCATCCCGGTTGGGCCCGGCCAGCGCCACCAGTATCAGGTTTTCGTCCAGCTCTGAGATGACTTCGGCAATGGCATCGGAAATTTCCGTGTCCCGGACAGCCATATTGTAAAGGGCACCGTGGGGTTTTACATGTTGAAGGGGCAAACCCCTTCGTGTGGCAAAGGCTTGGAGCGCGCCTACCTGGTAGGTCACATAGTGCCTGATTTCTTCAAGGCTTACATCCATGACCCTTCGGCCGAACCCTACGAGATCCGGCAGGCCCGGATGGGCGCCGAGTCCCACGCCGTTTTTTGCGGCCAGAGAGACCGTCTGCGCCATGACCAATGGATCCCCCGCGTGGAATCCGCAGGCGATATTGGCCGAACTGATGAGAGGAATCACCGCCCCGTCAAGACCGATGCTGTAGGCGCCGAAGCTTTCCCCCACATCTGAATTGAGGTCAATCTGTTTAAGCATCTTTCTCCCCCATGAAAAAATGTTGTGGTTCACGGGCTCAAGGCTCAATGTTCGAAAATCCAGCTCATCATAGAAAATTGTGGCTGGCGCATCAACTGAAAACTTTTCTAGGAAAACAGGATGATTCTTGAAACTGAAGTATTTTGAAAATACAGCCGATTTGTGGTAGGTTCTTTGAAGTGCAACACTTCATCAAAAAAACCGAATTTGAAGCTGGCGTTAAAGGAAATGATCTGATGGTATTCCACAAAAAAACATTGATATTTTTGATGGTGCTTTTTGCGTTGATATGTCTTCTGCCAGGGGCTTCCTTTGGCGAGAATGCGGACATTTTAAGGTTCGAACCGAGAGATACCCTTGAGGAAATCAGGGCTAAAATAGAATACAATGGGTACCAATTTACCGTGGATAACAATTGGGTTTTTGATATGCCCGCTCGTGACAAACGGGTGTTTTTCAATCGTAGCGCCCCTCTTTTTCCAGAAGTATCAGAAGGTTATGATGGTATAGGCCCTCTCGTCAGTCACCTTGGAGAAAGGCAGCTACCCGCTTCTTTTGATTGGAGGAATTACAACGGGTACACCTATATCGGACCTGTTCGGGACCAGGGCAGTTGTGGTGACTGTTATGCCTTTGGCGCCTGTGCTTCGGCGGAGGGTTCCTATAACTGGGCCAATGGAAAATATGACGGCAACTGCGCTGATTTTTCGGAAGCCTTTGTGGCCTTTTGTCTGTCGGATGTTTATTCGGGTTTCGATGGTTGCGCGGGGTCGGACTATGATTATCAGGAGCTGACCGGACTTGTGGAGTACGGGGTATGCAATAATGATGTTTACCCCTATACAGACCGAGAGCAAACATGCCGGTCATCGTCCTGGGATGCGCCGCGCACGATTTTTCAGTCTTGGTACCGAGTCGACTGCAACGATACTGCGGCCATAAAAACCGCAATAATGGTTTACGGTGTCGTTGTGGCTGCTGTAGAAGTGGGGAGCGCTTTTGAAGCGTACGGCGGGGGTATTTACCAGGACTCAAATACCAACTGCTCAGCTACTCCCTGCTACTACATGCCCACAAACCATATCATTGCCCTTGTGGGATGGAATGACAATGGGGGTGACGGCTACTGGCTTCTCAGAAACAGCTGGGGTACCTATTGGGGCGAGAGCGGTTACATGCGCATTAAGTACACATCGTCACGGGTTGGCTGTGAGGCAGCGTACCTGGTCTATGAAAAAGTGGTGAGTAACACCTATGTGGATCCCGCCGGTTCGTGCGGTGGCAACACCCCCTGCTATACTACGATTCAGGCTGCTGTTGACACCGTAAGTGAAGGGACGGTCATAAAGATACAGACAGGGTCCTATGCCGAAAATCTCATTGCCAATTCAGCGAGCCGCTACACACTCCAGGGAGGCTGGGATTCAACCTATTCGTCCCGAACATCAATTTCAACCATACGCTCTTTGACCATCGGCAGCAACAGCGGCGCCGTTACGGTAGAATATATGGACATAAAGTGAAAGCAATAGATACTCCGATGACGCCCGCTGTCCCGGAAGACGGGCCTCTGCCTTTAGAACAAATGTGGTTTTGGGTTTAGAGCATAGATGAAATAAGATTTCAAAATGATTTGGGTTTTGTCCTGAGTCAAGGGCTGACCCCATTTGCCATGGAAAATTCTTGTTTGACATAGCTCCAAAATTACCGTACACTTTTGGAGCCATGGTTAACAGAGAGATCAACCCCACAAAATTAAAAAGCTATTTTCTCTTCGGACCCCGCCAGACCGGAAAAAGTACCTTTGTGAAATCTTTATTGACCGATAAAGACCTTTACATTGACCTGTTGCCCCAAAGGAATTTTCTGAATTACGCCAAGAATCCCGGAAGTGTTCGCGAAGAAATCCTGGCACACCTGAAACGATACAACGACCCACTGTGCGTTATCGATGAAATTCAGAAAATTCCCCCTCTTTTGGACGAGGTTCATGAATTGATTGAATCCAAAAAGGTCAGATTCATTCTTACGGGTTCCAGTGCCCGAAAGCTTCGCAGAGGAGGAGCGAATCTCTTGGCAGGCAGAGCTTATACTTACCGCCTTTTTCCGTTAACCTTTACGGAATTAGGGAGCCGCTTTGATCTTGAAAGGGCTCTCAGAACAGGCACCCTGCCAGTGTTATGGGGGACGGGCATGGAAGATCCTCTTGAGTTTCTCAAATCCTACACTGAAACCTATCTGAAAGAAGAAGTTGCCGCCGAGGGGTTGGTCCGTAATATCGGTCCTTTCGCTCAATTCCTGGATATTGTAGCTGCAAATGATGGGGAAACCGTTAATTTCAACAATGTTGCCAGAGAATGTTCTGTGTCGGTGAAAACTGTGCAGCAGTATTTCCAGATTTTAGAAGATACCTTTCTGGCTTTCAAGATTCCGGCCTGGAACCGGAGCGAGAGAAGGCGGCTGGTTTCCCATCCGCGTTACTACTTTTTCGATACCGGCGTAACAAATATACTTGCCCATACATTAACGAATCAACTGAACCCTAGAATTTTCGGGCGGCGTTTTGAACAATTCGTCATCTGTCAGCTCATGGCTTTCATTGATTACAAACGATGGGATTTTCAGCTTTTCTATTGGAGAACCAACCATGGCGCCGAAGTGGATGTTCTGATATGTCAGGGAAGCCGCATCGTCTGTGCTCTGGAAATCAAATCATCGCAAAACATTGCCGCTGAAAGACTTGGGGGATTAAAGAGTTTTATGGAAGATAATCCGGGTGTCCCGGTATACGTCCTGGGGTATGGGCAAAAAAGAAGACTGCTGAAGCATGATATTTTTCTTATGAACTGGGATGATTTTATCCTTGAAGGCTTGGATGGTGTGATTTCCGGTTGAATGGTGTTCCCCTTGGTAAGTCCCCAGCCCCGAAAAATCTGAACAAATCTTTCCTTACGTATGTTTGAGCAAGATCGCTGACAAATCCCTCGTGTTTTTTCAAAAAACCCCTTGACAGCATGTACTGTATACAGTACACATCTTTCTTTAGGATCTTCAGAATTACCGATTAATTTCGGTCCATGCATCTGCCCAAAAATCTCATCATAAATGTGGAGCGCCCACTATGAATATCATCGTGTTGGTCAAACAGGTTCCCGATACAACGGAAATCAAACTGGATCCCAAGACGGGGAATCTGATTCGGGAAGGGATAGACAGTATTATGAACCCGGACGATCGGCATGCTCTGGAGGCAGCGGTCAGCTTAAAAGAATCCATGGGCGGCAGCGTAACCGCGGTATCCATGGGACCGCCCCAGGCCATTGACGTGATTACCGAAGCCATGGGCATGGGCGCGGACAGGGGGATACTGCTGTCGGATCGCGCCTTTGCAGGAGCGGATACCTGGGCCACGTCGTTGACCCTGGGAAGGGCAATGGAAAGAATCGGCGATTATGACCTGATCATTTGCGGAAGGCAGGCCATTGACGGTGACACGGCCCAGATCGGTCCCCAGGTGGCCGATCATCTGAACATTCCACATGTGAGTTATGTGTTCGGCATTGACGAGATCACCGAAGATCGCCTGGTGGTCCGGAGACGTCTGGAAGATGGCTTCGAACGAATCGAAACACTCGTGCCGGCGCTGCTGACCGTGATCGGGGAGTTGAATGTTCCCCGTTATGCGGTGGTGGGCCGCTTGATTGAAGCGTGCGGGGAAAAGGCATCCATAGAAATCTGGAATGCAGCGGATATCGGCTGCAAAACCGACGAAATCGGCCTGGAAGGATCCCTGACCCATGTGATCAAAACCTTTGCGCCCAAATTCAAACGGCAGGGGGAAATGCTGGAAGGGGCTGCCGGTGAAAGCATCGGCGCCCTGCTGGGGAAGCTTCGTGAGAATCGAATCCTGTAGATTGAAGGAGATAAAATATGACTGTATGGATTGACGCTGATCTTTGCAACGGCTGCAAACGCTGCCTAAAGGCGTGTCCCTATGAGGGTGTTGAGATGCGGGACGGAAAGGCCCATATCCTGGACCGGTGCACATCCTGCGGGGCCTGCATCGAGACCTGTAAACAGGAAGCCATTCTGACAGATGCCAAACCCAGGGAGATACCCGATTTCAGTGACAGCAAAGGGGTCTGGGTGTTTGCCGAGCAACGGGGAGGGGTGTTGCATCCGGTCTCCCTGGAGCTTCTGGGGAAAGCCGGTGAACTGGCGGGGTCCCTCAACCAGGAGGTGTCAGCGATTCTGCTGGGCGATGGGGTGGTGCATCTCGCAGAAACGCTGATCCAACACGGGGCCGATCATGTATATCCGGTTGAAGATTCTTGCCTGGCCCAATACCGGGCCATCGCTTATACCAAAGCCTTTGAGCATTTGATACGACGTTTCAATCCCAACATTTTGCTGATGGGGGCCACCCATATCGGGAGAGACCTGGCGCCGCGGTTGTCGCGCCGGGTGGCGGTGGGTTTGACTGCGGATTGTACCGAACTGACCATTGACCCTGATGAAAAGATCCTTCTGCAGACCCGCCCCGCCTTTGGCGGCAATATTATGGCCACCATCGCCAATCGATATTCCCGCCCACAGATGGCAACGGTTCGCCCCGGTGTCATGGAGCGAAAGGAACAAGCTGGAAAAAAGGGAGATATCATTCGGGAAACCCTTTCCATGTCCGAACAGGACATTAAAACGAAAGTCCTTGAAATTGTCAGGGAGGCCAGAAAGACAGGGGATCTGGGCAAGGCGAAAATTATTGTTGCCGGTGGAAGGGGCGTTGGTGATGTGGAGGGATTCAAGATCCTGGAAGATCTGGCCGAGGTTCTGGGGGGTGAAGTGGCCGGTACACGTGTTGCGGTTGAAGAGGGCTGGATTCCCGCGGATCGGCAGGTGGGTCAGACCGGACAATCGGTCAGACCCGAGCTTTATATCGCCTGCGGCATATCCGGAGCCATTCAGCATCGGGCGGGGATTGCCAATGCCCGGTACATTGTGGCCATAAACCGGGATGCAAGAGCGCCCATTTTTCAGGTGGCCGACTGGGGTATTGTGGGGGACCTGCATGCGCTGGTGCCTGAAATGATTCGACAGCTGGAGAATTAGTAGGGGAGGGGGACGCTCTTTATATCTTTACATTTCACGAGTGTTATAAAGAGCGTCCCCTCGATTGAAATGAGGGAGGAATGAATGCTTAGGTCGAACGCCGAAACAACCATCAGAAAAAGCATGGCCATGTTTGTGGACAATGAGTTGATTCCGCAGGCCAAAGAGATTGATGAAGCGGGTGAATTTCCAAAGAGTATGTTCCAGGAGATGGCCAGGATGGGTGTATTTGGTCTCAGGTATCCCGCTGATCAGGGGGGCGCCGGCGGCAATACCACCCTTTTCTGCATTACCTGCGAAGAATTGGCCCGCGGGCTCATGAGCCTGGCGGCCATCACGGCCATGCAGTGCCTGATGGGCACCAATTTCCTATTTTACCACGGAACCGATGAAATGCGGGAACAGTATTTTTTGCCGGCCATGAGAGGCGAAAAAGTGGCCAGCTTCTGCCTCACGGAGCCTGAGGCCGGGTCCGACCTGGGAAATGTCAGCACCATTGCCCGGAAAACCGACGACGGGTATCTCTTAAACGGCATGAAAACCTGGGCCACCAACGGACCGGTGGCCGATTTTTATACGGTGCTGATGCAGACGGACCCGAAAAAGAAATTCAGGGGCCTCAATTTTTTCTTTGTGCCCCGGGACACGCCCGGCTTTTCTTGCAGCAAACCCTTTGATTTGCTGGGAACCCGCACCACACCCATCTCCGAAATTGCCTTTAAGGATTGCCTGGTGCCCCACCACAATATGCTGGGGGCCGAAGGGAGGGGCTTGAGCAACCTGCTGTCCATTCTGGCCGAAATTCGAACCATGACCGCGGCACTCGCCGTGGGGCTCCAGCGTGCCGCCATGGATGATTCGATTCAGTATGCCCATGAACGGGCCCAGTTCGGACGTACCATCAGCAATTACCAGCTCATTCAGGCCAAGGTGGCCAATATGGCGGTGGATCTGGAAGCTTCCAGGCTCTTGACCTATAAGGCCTCCCGCATGATTGATGACAAGAAAGAGGCGCTGAAAGAATCCTCCATGGCAAAGTATTTCGCCACGGAGGCTGCATGTCGTGCCGGCGATCAAGCGACCAGAATCCTGGGTGCTTACGCCTATTCCATGGAATATTCGGTCCAAAGATATTACCGGGACAATCGCTTTCTGCTCTACGGGGGCGGTACCCACGAGATTCTGCAGCCCAACATTGCCAAGTGGGTAGGACTTTAGGATTGCGGAATGCGGGAATGTAAGGGAGGTACCAGTTTGTGAGAGTGAGCCACGCCCCTGATCAGGAAGAGGCAGACTTGAAGGCCTTCGCGGTTTTGCCGGAAAGAAGGTCCCTGGGTCAGTCTGTTTATGAAAACCTGAAAGAGGCCATTATCGAGGGGTCCCTTGTCCCCGAAAGCCGTGTGGTGGAAACCCGCTTTGCGAAAGCCCTTGGCATCAGCCGGACACCCGTTCGAGAAGCCATGCACAAATTGGAACGGGAAGGATTGCTTCGGCAAGACCCTAAGGGAGGGTTTTTCGTCATCGGTCTGACCCGTGCGGATATTGAGGAGGCCTTCGGCATTCGAAGCGTCTTGGAAAGCTATGCGGCCCGATTGGCAACGATCCGCCATCAGAACGGAGAATTGGCCCCCCTGGAGGAAAAATTGGCGGATTACGAGGCCTGTCTGGAGCGCGGCCGGGTGGATGAACTGCCGGGCATCAATACCGATTTCCACAATCTTCTCTACGGACTCAGTCGAAGCCCTAAGCTGGTGAAAATGATCAATGATATCCGGGTTCAGATATTCCGTTTCAGGCAGGTTATCCTTAAAATTGAAGAAATGGCCCGGGTCAGCAATAAGGATCATCGCCTGATGATGGCTGCCATCCGGGCAAGACAGGCGGATCGTGTGGAGCAACTGGTGAGGGAACACATTCTGCGCGGCCAGGATATTGTGCTGCGGGAATTCGCCATGGAACTCGCCCGGCCGTCGTAGCCACTTTGGCGGAGTCGGCTCAAGGCGCCTGATAATTGAGAAACGTGAACAAACAAGGAGTGTAAGTCTTATGGGAAAAAGAAAAATACGGGTGCTGCTGGCCAAGCCGGGTCTGGATGGCCATGACCGGGGGGCCAAAGTGGTTGCCCTTGCCATGAAGGAAGCGGGAATGGAGGTCATCTACACCGGGTTGCATCAGACCGTTAGAAGTATTGTGAACCAGGCCCTCCAGGAGGATGTGGATGTGATCGGTCTATCCATTATGTCCGGCGCCCATATCCCCATTTGCACCAAGTTGGCGGGCTTTATCCGGGAACAGGATATTGAAGACAAGCTGCTGCTGGTGGGGGGTGTCATTCCCAACAGGGATATCCCGGTCTTAAAAGAGATCGGTGTGGACGGGGTATTTCCGGGCGGTGCGCTTTTTAGTGAGATCGTTTCGTTTATAGAGCTCAAAGCTCAAAGGGCGTAGCTGATAACACTTTCAGCTTTGAGCCTTCAGCATTTAGGGGGAAGACATGGGAGTCGCAACATATATTAAAGACGAGAAGGATGCCATTCAGAAGGTCCTCTTGCAGTCGGGCATCGAGGTCAAACCCAGCTATACGCCGGAGGATCTTGAACGGGTGGGTTTTGATTATGAAACAGATCTGGGGGATACGGGAGAGTTCCCCTTTACCCGCAGTATCCATCCCGAGGGTTATCGAAGCCGGAGTTGGACGACCCGTCAGTACACGGGCTTTGGAACCCCTGAGGAAACCAATGAACGGTTCAAGTTGATGATCTCCCACGGGCAGAACGGGCTGAATGTGGCTTTTGACCTTCCCACCCAGATGGGATATGATTCCGATAATGAAATAGTGGAAGGGGAAGTGGGCCGTGTGGGGATGGCCATTGATTCCCTGAGGGATCTTGAGATTGCCTTCAAGGACATCCAGCTCAATCGCATCGGAACAGGGCTTACCATTAATGCTGTTGCCTCCATCATGCTGGCCATGTATCAGGCCATGGCTGAAAAATACGGGTACCGGAAAACCGAAATTTCCGCCACGCCCCAGAACGATATCTTAAAGGAGATCGTGGGACGTGGGGCCTGGATTTATCCGGTGGAACCGGCGGTCCGGCTTATCGGGGACACCATTGAATACGCCATGAAGGACCTTCCCCGTTGCAATCCCGTTTCCATCTGCGGTTACCATATCCGGGAATCGGGCTGCACGCCTGTCCAGGAGATTTCCTATGCGTTCATGATTGCTTTTGCCTACATGGACAATGTCATTGCCCGCGGGTACAAGGCGGAAGATTTTGTGGCGCGATTTTCCTTTAACCTCAACATCTATGGAAACCTCTGGGAGACGGTGGCCAAGTTCAGGGCGGCCCGGAAGTTGTGGGCCAAACTGCTGCGGGAAAGATATGATGTGCAGAACAAAAAAGCCCTTTTCCTTCGGGGTATTTTCGGTGGTGGCGGCTCCGGCATGACCAAGCAGCAGCCGGAAAACAATATCGTGCGGGGGGCCTATTATGCCCTGGCGGCGGCGCTCTCCGGTGCACAGACAACTGCCCTATGCTCCTTTGATGAGGCCTATACCATCCCCACGGAGCGGGCGGCATTATTGTCTTTGAGGACCTTTCAGATCCTGATGGATGAAATCGGGTTGAGGGATACGGTGGACCCCCTGGCCGGAAGCTATTTTGTGGAGACCCTCACCAAAGAGATGGAACAGAGAATCCTTGAGGAAATGGAAAAAGTGGAAAAAGTGGGGGGCATGGTGGAAGCGGTTTCCAGTGGATATGTTCAGAGCGAAGTGGCCCGCCAGGCCTATGAGTACGAAAAAAAGCTGCAGACCGGCGAAATCACCAAGGTGGGGGTCAACAAATACACCGAAGGCGTTGACATGGAAGTGGAACTCCATGAATACAATGATGAATGGGCGCAGCTGCAGATCAGAAGGCTCAAAGAACTGAAGCGGGACCGGGACGGGGCGGCGGTCGACATGTCCCTGAAAGCCCTTGAAAAAGCGGCCCGGGAGAAGCAAAATGTAATGCCTTATCTGGTGGAATGCTGTAAAACCTATGCTACGGTAGGCGAAATGGCCGATATTTTCAGGGAGGTGTTCGGCGAATATGTGGAACCGAATATATTTTAGGCCCCTGGTCATTGGCATTTGGCAGTCAGCCAACGGCTAAGGGCTAACAGCTAACAGCTTTGTTATAGGGAAAGGAGGTGAAATATCAGGTCCACGGTGTACGCTGATTCATAGCTATGAAACCTAATTTGAGGAGGTCGGAATCATGAAAAAAAAGATTGGATTTGTATTGGCCATAGCCTTTATCGCCGCAATATTCACAATAACCGTGAACACGGCACCCGCCGCAGCAGGACCGATCAAATTGAGCTATGCTCAATTTGCGCCCCCCAAAACCTTTGTAGGCGTGCAGCTTGAAAAATGGATTGAAGAAGTCGAAAAGCGCACAGGCGGCAAGGTTAAGATAGACGCGTTTCATGGCGGAACGCTACTCGGTGCAAAAAATATGATGGACGGCGTTATTGCCGGAACAGCAGATATCGGAACGCTTTGCATGGCTTACCAGCCGGGCCGTTTTGTTATCACCAATGCCACCAGCCTTCCACTCGGGTTTCCCAATGCGCGTGTGGCCTCCCTGACGCTCACTGATCTTTACGAAAAGTATAAACCCAAAGCATTTTCCAAGGTGAAAGTCCTCTGCATGTATACGTGCGGACCTTCAAACATCATGAGCAAAATACCCATAAAAAGTTTGGCGGATATGAAAGGTGTGGATCTGCGCGCCTCCGGCGGCGCTGCACAGATTCTGAAGGCGTGGGGCGCCAACCAGGTGGGCATGCCCATGTCCGCGGTGCCGGAAGCCCTGCAAAAAGGCGTGGTAAAAGGGCTGTTTTCATCGCTGGAAGTCATGAAAGATTTCAAATTTGCTGAAATCTGCAAATTCATAACCATGACGGATACGGTAATCTATCCCTTTGCCGTGGTTATGAACCAGGCCAAGTGGGATTCCCTGCCAAAAGATGTTCAGAAGGTTATGAATGATCTGATCAGGGAACATTCCGAATGGACAGGGGCCTATATGGACAATCATATCATAGAAGCCGTCAAATGGTCCACAGAGACCCAGGGCGTCGAGGTTATCAATCTCCCCGGGGCGCAGATGGCCGATTGGAACAAACTGCTGGATCCGATTACGGCTAAATGGATCAAAAGCAAAACAGCAAAAGGATATCCGGCTGAAGCTATTGTAAAGGATATAAAGACATTTATGAAAAAGAACGAATAGAACATGGTGGGTTGTGGACTTCGGGTGGGTCTATTTCATTCGAAGCCCACAATCCATAACCTAATGATTGAAACATCACGGGGAAACCAAATCGGATTTTGTTATTGGCGTTTTGGATTTATTTTGGAATTTGAGATTTTCAATATCCTGCTAGCGGATACAGGCAACGGAAAACTACTGTGGGATGTGGTCACGGGAGGGTTCATATGACGGCTCTTGAAAAGATAAGCCAGTTCCTAAATCAGGTTTTTCTCTGGGTTGGCGGCTGTTTCTTGGTCGCAATGATTGTTATGACATGTGCAAACATATTCCTTCGTTTTGTTTGGATGCCGGTTAGGGGGACATTCGAACTAATGGGATATTTCGGGGCCATTGTAACGGCCCTTGCTTTGGGCTACACTCAGATAAAAAAGGGCCATATTTCTGTTGATATCATGGTCTTGGGCTTTTCAAAAAAGACACAGAATTTTCTGAATGCCGTCAATTCCTTTATCTGCATGGTTTTCTTCGGCGCCGCAGGCTGGATGATTGCCAGGCATGCGGCAACCCTGTGCAGGACCGGAGAAATCACCGAAACGCTACAAATCGTCTATTACCCTTTCACGTACGGGGTTTCTCTTGGCTGTTTTCTTCTTGCAATGGTTTTGCTGATTGATTTTTTGAAATGCATTATCGGGGATTATAAGGATAAGGAGGGCGATAAATGAATTTAGTCCTGGTTGGAATCATTGGAATCGTTATCCTTCTCCTTGTATTATTCTTTTTGGGGATGCCGGTCGGCTTTGCCATGGGAGTTGTGGGATTCTGTGGTTTTGCCTATATTGTTTCTCTGAAGGCTGCTTTCAGCGTGGTGGCCGTTGATATATGGACCACGTTCTCAAGTTATGGGCTCACCGTAATACCGCTCTTTATCTTTATGGGCTACCTTGCATTTAATTCCGGAATAGCCGAAAAATTATACAACACTGCCTATAAATGGGTGGGTCACTGGAGAGGGGGATTGGCCATTGCCACAATTGCTGCTGATGAGCTTTTTGCTGCAATCTGTGGTTCCAATACCGCCACGGCCGCCACCATGGGCGCAATAGCCCTGCCCCAGATGAAAAAATATGGTTACGACACGAAACTGAGCAGTGGCACCGTCGTGACCGGCGGCACCCTTGGGACGGTCATGCCCCCCAGCGTCCTTCTCATCATTATTGGCCTTCAGACTGAACAATCCATTATAAAGCTGTTCCTTGGCGGAATTTTACCCGCTATCCTCTTAGGCATTCTGTTCATATTAACCATTATTTTCCTTTGCTGGATCCATCCGGAGTTTGGTCCTGCCGGGCCAAAGACGACGTTCAAAGAAAAAATTAAATCCCTCACCGGCGTCCTTGAGGCAATAGCGATATTTGTACTGGTCATAGGAGGTTTGTACTTCGGCATATTCACCCCTACGGAGGCAGGTGCGGCAGGTGTCTTCTTAACGCTTTTAGTTACCGTTCCGACCGGTAAGTTGAAATGGAAAGGGCTTTTGGATTCCATGAGGGATACCCTGAAGATATCCTGCATGGCGCTTGTCCTTGTTACGGGAGCCCTTATTTTTGGCCGTTTCCTGGCGGTTACCAGGCTCCCCTTTATTGTTGCTGATTTTGCTGTTTCGCTTCCCGTATCCCCTTACATCATTTTGGCCCTCATTCTGATAATCTATTTAATCGGTGGCTGTTTTGTGGACGCGTTGGGTTTTCTGGTGTTGACAATACCCATCTTTTTTCCACTTGGAATGGCCCTCGGGTTCGATCCCCTGTGGTATTCAATAATTATTACAATGGTGACAACATTGGGAGCGATTACCCCCCCAGTAGGCGTTAATATATATGTGGTCAAGGCTCTGGCTCCGGAAATAGAACTTGGCACTATTTTTCAAAGCGCGAGTTATTTTTTGGCAGCCTGTATTATATGCATAATAATTTTGATAATCTTTCCTGATATTGTTTTAATAATTCCGAATATGGCACATTAACCGATAGTAGCATTGACTCTTTGAAAGTCATCAATTTTTTTATAGGAGATCATATGAAGCCCAACTTTGCCGACAAGGGAGCCGAAAGGTACATTTCAGGTGAGATTGAGCCTTTCGATGAAAAATACATGATGTTCCGGCGGGTTATGTGGGATATGCCGGAATTGGCCAAAAAGCTTTATTTTACTCCGAAGATGCCCGATGAAAATAAGCCGGGTTATACCATACTGGACAATGCCTTTCGGAACGCGACTTGGGATCTTGAACGGGATTTCGGAACGGGCAACCGGGGTGGAAAGCATCTGCTGCTGGATTGGAATCGGCCACCCAAGGGAGAGTTCGCTCCGCCCCCCGGATTGAAATATTCGGTCCAAAACCCTCACAGTTTGACCCGGAATCTGAAAAAGGTCGCCAAGTTTATGGGGGCATCCTCCGTGGGAGTGAGCAAACTGGACCGGCGGTGGGTATATTCTCACGCATACTATCCTGAGATCCGCAATCCTTTTGAAGAGGGGAAAACGTTGACCGAAGAGGAAATATCCGCTGGGAGAAGTGAAAAAATAGAGATACCGAGTGAATATAAATATGCCATCGTCTTTGCCGTAGAGATGGACTATGATCTCGTAAAATATTCACCCAGCTACACCAGTGGTGCCGGTGCGGGGCTTTGTTATTCAAAAATGCCTTTAATTGCCGCAATGGTGGCCCAGTTTATCCGTGGGATTGGTTATAAAGCCATCCCCATGGGCAATGATACGGCCTGTTCCATACCCCTGGCCATTGATGCGGGGCTGGGTGAACTGGGGCGACATGGTCTCCTGATTACCCCGGAATTTGGTTCCAGGGTTCGTCTGGGCAAGGTTTTTACGGATTTGCCGTTGATTCCCGATAGACCCATTGAATTCGGCGTCTGGGATTTTTGTTTGGAATGTGGGAAATGCGCTAAGGAGTGCCCCAGTCAAAGCATTTCCCATGGCGAGCCAACCACGGAAATATATAACGTGTCCAACCGGAAGGGTTTGTTGCGGTGGCCTGTAAACGGCGAGAAGTGCATTGCCTACTGGGAACGTAATCGTTCGTGCTCATGCCTTAATTGCGTACGCGTCTGTCCTTTCAACAAGCCGCCCGGCGTGCTGCATGAGTTCGTCAAATGGACCGTGAAAAAGACGCCTCGGCTGAACCGTTTTTTTGTTTGGGGCGATGATGTTTTTGGATATGGAAAAAAGCAGAGTGCCGACGGGTATTGGGATCATTAATTGATATGGATTTAGGGATTTGGGACATGAGAGGAGGGCGCCGCAATCTACTTTGGGTGAGTTCTTTTTTTGCACCGGGATTCCTGAACATGGGGTCTGAATTCAGAGTTGTGCCAGGCTTGACTGTTCTCAATTGACTCATTTCTTGAGAAATTGTGTATTAACCGGACTGGAGTGGAATCATCTATTTTATGTAGAGGTGAGAGATTATGACCAAAAGTTTTATGCCTTTAGCCAAAAGTCCCGACGAGTTGCTGGATCTTCAGCTTAAGGGCCTACAGTGGACCGTAAACCATGCCTATAACGGATCCCGGTTTTACCGAAAAAAAATGGATGATGCGGGCATTGGACCGGCGGGCATTGAATCCCTAGATGATATTGAAAAACTCCCCTTTACCACATCCAAAGATTTACAGGAAGATTATCCGTTTCCCCTTTTATCCGTGCCGTTTGAAAAGGTCGTGCGCATCCATGCCTCATCCGGCACAACGGGAAAGCGAAAGGTCCTTTGTTACACCCAGAAGGATATTCATGATTGGGCTCATTTTTTTGCGCGCTGTTATGAAATGGCCGGTTTGATGTCCCAAGACCGGGTTCAGATCGCGGTGGGTTACGGCGTGTGGACGGCCGGCGTCGGTTTCCAGTTGGGATGCGAGGAGTTTGGCGCAATGGCTATCCCGGTTGGTCCCGGGAACATGGATATGCAATGCCAGTTTTTGGAGGACTTCCAGACCACGGTTGTGTGCTCTACCGCCTCTATGGGACTGTTGATGGCAGAGGAGGTGAATAGACGTGGCATCAAGGAAAAGATAAATCTCAGGACGATGATCTTCGGATCAGAACGTTCTAGCGATGCCATGAGAAAGCAGGTTAAAGATCTTTTGGGTATCGAACACCTGTTTGACATTCCGGGGATGACGGAGCTCTATGGCCCCGGAACAGGATTGGACTGTGTCCACCACAAGGGAATCCACTACTGGGCCGACTATTATATCCTTGAGATTTTGGACCCGGATACGCTGAAACCGGTTCCTGAAGGGGAGATTGGAGAAATGGTCGTGACAACCCTGGCAAAAGAGGCGGTTCCCCTTATCCGATATCGAACACGAGATCTTACAAGGCTGATCCCCGGCCGGTGCCCCTGCGGTTCCGTCCTGCCAAGGCATGATCGAATCTTAGGGCGCTCCGACGATATGATCATTTTCAGGGCCGTCAATATTTATCCCGGCCAGGTGGATCACGTTTTGTCGGGCATAAAGGGGATCGGCAGCGAATATCAGATTATTGTGGATCGAAAGAAAGACGGCCGGGATTATATGCGCATTAAGGTTGAGGCGGCCCAAGGTGTTGACACAGCGCAATATGACGATTTGATAAACCGGATTTCCCGGGAAGTCAAGAAACAGATCATGGTGAGCGCCGGGGTGGAAATGGTGGCTTACGGCATCCTGCCCAGATCGGAGAGGAAAAGCCAGCGGGTATTTGACAACCGGGAAGAGTAGCGTGAGAAGTAGAAGGGGACGCCCTTTATATCTTTACATTTCGAATTCAAAGACCTGAAATATGGGTGACTTTCATGAAATGTAAAGATATAAAGGGCGTCCCCTTGGATGGGAGAATGAATGAAACGTTATGAATATTACCAGCCCCGAAGCCTGGATGAGGCCTTCGGGCTGATGAAAAAATACCAAGGGCGGGCCCGATATGTGGCGGGTGGCACCGATGCCATGATACGGGTCAAGCAGAACATCTGGCAGCCCGATGCCCTGATTTCCCTTCGATGGATTGCCGAATTGTGCGGGATTAGGAAAACCGGTAATGTCCTGAGGATCGGCAGTATGACCCTGTGGCGGGAAATTGAAACGGATCCCCTTGTGGCCAGTCATTGTCCTGCATTGACGGAGGCGGCTTCCATGGTGGCCAATCCCCAGATCCGGAATGTGGCCACCGTGGGGGGGAATCTGTGTAATGCCGCCCCTTCGGCTGACGGCGCCCCCCCGTTGATGGTGATGGAGGCGGTGTTGACCATTGCGGGTCCCGAAGGTGAAAGGGAAGTGCCCATCCAGGAATTTTTTCAGGGTCCGGGACAGCACTGCATGCAACCCGGTGAGGTGCTGGCAGCCATTAAGATTCCCGAGATGCCCCTCAATACCGGCGTGGCATTTCTCAAATCCGGTCGGGTGGCGCAGGACATTGCCCTTGCCAATGTGGCTGTTTGCGTACAGATGGAGGGTGATGTCTGTAAAAAGTGTCGTGTTTCGGCCGGGGCCGTGGGGCCCGTACCCCTGAGGCTTCAGGGTGTGGAAGCCTTTGTGGAAGGAAAAGAAATTAACCCGGAGCTGCTGCTGGAAATCCAGGATAAGGCAGCAGGCGAAGTGACCCCCATCACCGATGTGCGATCCACCGAAATCTATCGCAGGACCATTACCGGCGTCATGGTGAAACGGGCCATGGCGCAAGCCCTTAAACAGGCGAAACAGGCATCAAGTCAGGATGCTGCTTTTTCCGGCACCGAACCGAAAAAAATGGACAGCCCGGAACCCACTGTGGGGCTTTACGATTCCCCACTTCGAAAGCTGATCCGATTCAATTTGAATGGACATGCCGTGGAAGCGGAAGTCATGAGCCACAAAATGCTTTCAAATGTTTTGCGGGATACCTTTGAGTTCACCGGGACCAAGGAAGGGTGCGGTCAGGGGGAGTGTGGTGCCTGTACGGTCCTGGTGGATGGGGAAAGTGTCAATTCATGCCTCTATCCCGCATTTGAGGTGGATGGAAAAACCGTTACCAGCATTGAGGGTCTTGTGGGCGAGGGGAATCAATTGGATCCCATTCAGAAGGCGTTTGTTGAAAACGGCGGCATTCAATGCGGATTTTGCACTCCCGGTATGATCATGAGTGCCAAAGCCATGTTGAAGCGAAACGCCAATCCCACGGAAAAAGAGATCCGAAAGGGAATTTCCGGAAATCTCTGCCGCTGCACCGGGTATGTGCAGATTGTGGAGTCCATTAAGGGGGCCTCGGAGGTCCTTGGGGCCAATGACGCATGATCTTGATGTGTGTTGTTGGAGAATGGCTATTGGTTGTTAGCTGTTGGCTATTAGCTGTTAGGAATGAAAAAGAAAGATTTGATTTGTTTTATCCAAGAGCTAAAAGCTAACCGCTAATAGCTAAAACCTAGAGGACCAAACATGACCCAGTTTAGTTTTATCGGCGCCGAAGTTCCCAGACCCGATGCGCCGGACAAAGCGGCCGGAAAGGCAATGTATATCCATGATATGACGCTTCCCGGCATGCTGTACGGCAAAATAAAGTTCAGTGATCATGCCCATGCGAAAATAAAACATATCGACACGTCCAGGGCCGAGAAGTTGCCCGGGGTCCGCGCGGTCATTACCGGCTACAATACACCGGAGATTCGCATTGGGTTCATTAAGGACAATTTTGCCCTGAAACGGGACAAGGTCCGGCAGTTCCGGGATGAGGTGGCGGCCGTTGCGGCAACGGACCCGGATATCGCCGCTGAAGCCATCGACTTGATCCGGGTGGAATATGAGGAACTCCCGGGCGTTTTTTCCCCTACCGAAGCCCTTGGGGACGGTTCTCCAATCGTCCATGAGACAGACCTCAAAGGTCGGCCCAAAACGGACAACATTGTTCCGGTGCCGTGGAAATTCGCCACCGGTGACGTTCTAAGGGCCAGGGAAGAGGCCGCTTATGTGGTAGAAGAAAATTATACAACGCCGCTGATACAGCAGTCCTGTATGGGGACCGCCGGTTGTATTGCGGAGTTTGATCTCTCCAGCAACCTGATCATGCGCACCAAAACCCAGATCCCCTTTCTGGCCCAGAACGATTTCAATCAGGCCCTTGGCGATATGGGCCTTAAAGGCCGGAAAACCCGGGTGATTGTTCCCACCCTGGGGGGTTCATTCGGTACGGGTCTGGATACCCACGGCTATGAATTCATCTCCATCCTCCTGGCGTATAAGACCGGGAGGCCGGTGAAAATGGTTTTCAACCGTGAAGAGGAATTCACGGCCCTTTCGCCCCGTCAGCCCACCGAAACCCACATTATCCAGGGGTGCGACCAAAATGGAAAAATGGTGCTGCGGGACATCCGAATGGTTCTGGATAACGGGGCTTACACGTCCTGGGGTGCCACCACGCCCAGCGTCATGATGATTCCGGCCTCTTCCATTTACCGGGTGCCCAACGTCCTGTTCAGGACCACCATTGTCTACACCAACAACACCTATTGTCAGGCCATGCGGGGGTACGGCAATCCCCAGGTGGCCTGGGCCATGGAAAGCAACATGGATCAGCTGGCTGAAGCGGCAGGTATTGATCCCTTCGAATTCCGAAGAATCAACAGCAACATCCCCGATGAGACCACCCCCATGGGCCTCAAGATTTCCACCTGCGGTATGAAGGAATGCCTGGAATCGGTGGCTGAAAAACTGGACTGGAAGTCCATTTGTGGAAAGAGCGATCTCAAGCGCGGCTCCGCCCATGTATGCACCACCCTTGTGGGAAGCACACCGGCCAAGGCACGGGGCGTGGGCATGGCGGCCCTGTTTCATGTGGGCGGTTCCGGTCGGGTGTACCGGTCGGATGGGTCCGGAATCATTTTAAAGATTGATGACTTCGGCGATGTTTCGGTGGTTTCCGGTGGTGTGGAAATGGGGCAGGGGTTTGATTCGGCCCTGGCCCTGGCCACAGCGGAGGCCCTGGGGGTCAGTGTGGATCATGTGAAAGTGGTGACGGGCGATACGGCCACCTGTCCCTGGGATGTGGGGACTCACGCCAGCCGCGGTGCCTTTACGTCATGCAACGCCGCCATCATGGCCGCGGACAAAGCCCGGAAAAAGATTTTTGAACTGGCCAGTGAGCATTTCATGCTTCGCGTTAAAGGCCGCATGAAAAAGATAAAACGAAAAGACCCGGATTTTGAGATTCCCGATCTGGACTACGAGACCATTTTCGATCCTTCCGATTTTGACATGAAGGAAAATCGCATTTTTCTGAAAGCAGAACCCGATGATCCCGATCTTCATGTGACCCTGGAGGAAATCCTCCGCGCCGCCCACTACAAGGAGCAGGGGACCATGGTCATTGAAGAAGCTTTTTACGATCCTCCGAACCAGATGCTGGATCCCAGGACGGGGCGTGGCAACATGAGCTCAACCTACATTGTGGGTGCCCAAGGGGCCGTGGTGGAGGTGGATCTTGAAACCGGAAAGGTGGAAATCATAAAGATGGTTGCAGCCCATGACGTGGGCCAGGTGTTGAACCGGCAGACCATTAAGGGGCAGATTTACGGGGCTTTGGCCCAGGGGATCGGGTATGCCCTGTCCGAAGAGTATAAAACCCATGAGGGCCGTAATTTGAATCCCAATTTTCTCGATTACAAAATCCTCTCGGCACCGGATCTCGATTTTCCCATTGAGATTGATTGCATTGAAACCCATGACAAGACAGGTCCTTTCGGTGCCAAAGGGGTGGGTGAACCGGGACTGGTTCCCACAGCGCCGGCCATTGCCAATGCGGTTTACGATGCCATCGGGGTGCGCATTCGGGACCTTCCCATTACACCCGAGAAAATAATGGCCGCATTGGATGAGAAGCGCAGGGGCGAATAATTATTCGCCCGTACGTTATGGAGAAAAAGGAGACCTGCATGTCTGATAAAATCTACCGGCTGGGCTGCGATATCGGCGGGACCTTTACCGATTTTGTCCTGCTCAATGACCGGACCGGGGAACTCACCATCAACAAATGCCTGACCACGCCCGGTGATCCTTCCGATGCGGTGGAGTACGGTATCCGGCAACTGGATGAGAGGGTCCCCGGTTTTGTAAAAAGCCTGGACGAGGTGATCCATGGTACCACCCTGGTGATCAATTCCATCATCGAACGAAAAGGCGCCATAACCGGTTTGATCACCACCCGGGGCTTCAAGGACGTGCTGGAACTGGGTCGCGAAATCCGCTACGCCCCTTACGACGTGTTCGCTGAATTTCCAAAACCCCTGATTCCCCGCAGTTTTCGGTTTGAAGTGGATGAACGGGTGCGAAGCGACGGCACGGTGCTAAAGCCCCTGGACCCGGATGAAGTGCGGCCGGTCGTGCGACAAATGCTGGGTATGGGTGTTGAATCCATCGCTGTCTGTCTTTTGAACTCCTTTGAGAATCCTTCCCACGAAGAAAAGATCAAGGAAATTATTCTGGAGGAGGCACCGGATGTTTCCGTGTGCATCTCCTATGAGGTGTTGCCCCAGATCCGGGAATATGAGCGGACCAGTACCACGGCTACCAATGCCTATGTGAAACCCCTTACCGGAAAATATCTCTACAAACTGGCCAAAAGGCTGGAACAGTTGGGCTCCACCGGTAAACTGTTTATTATGCTCTCCAGCGGCGGCATTACCTCAATTAAGACGGCGGCGGAGTTTCCGGTTCGCATCATTGAATCGGGTCCCACCGCGGCGGTCATCTCCGGTCAGTATTATGGAAAACTTTTTAATATTCCAGAGATTTTCTGCTTTGATATGGGGGGCACCACCGCCAAATCGTGTCTCATTCAGGGGGGGGTCGCCAGCGTGGTGCCCACCTTTGAGGTGGGTCGGGTGCAGCGGTTCATGAAGGGGAGCGGCCTGACCATACAGGTGCCGGTGGTGGATCTCATGGAAATCGGCGCGGGCGGGGGGAGTATCGCCCATGTGAGTAGATTGGGAACCCTTCAAGTCGGCCCCGAGAGCTCCGGCGCGGAACCCGGTCCCATCTGCTACGGCAGGGGAGGGGAATCACCCTGTGTCACCGATGCGGATCTGGCTCTCGGGTACCTGGATGCGGACTATTTTCTGGGCGGCGAGATGAAGCTCGACAAGGATGCCGCCACTAAAGGTATTGAAACGGCCATTGCCGAACCGCTGAACGTTTCTTCCGTGCAGGCGGTCTGGGGTATTCACGACCTCATCAACGAAACCATGGCCGGCGCCGCCAAGACCCATATCGCCGAAAAAGGGGGCAATCCCAAACTGGTGACGGTCATCGCATTCGGTGGGGCGGGACCCGTTCATGCCTATGGGCTCACCCGGAAACTGGGCGCCAAACGGTTGATTGTGCCCCCCAATGCGGGGGTGGGATCTGCTCTGGGGTTTTTTACGGCCCCCAGGGCCTTTGACCTGGTGCGGAGCCACAAAAGTTCTCTAATGGAAGCGGATTATGCAGAGATTGAAAAGATTTTTTCGAACATGGAAACAGAAGGGGCCCGGACCCTGGAAGCGGGTGGGGAAAGCGAAGGGATCCGGTTTGACCGGTCCGTGGATGTGCGGTTCGTGGGCCAGGGATCGGAAACCAATGTTTCTGTCCCTGAAGGGGATTTTTCAACCGTTGATCCCAAAGAGATTCGCAAACGGTTCGACCAGGTTTATGAAAAGCTGTACGGGCGGACCTATCCCGATTCCGCCGTGGAATTTATCAACTTCAAGGTTCGCGCCAGTTTGCCCGAGCGCCTTCTGAAATTGCCCGAACTCAAGAAAAGCGATTACACCTTGTCGGATGCGGTCAAAGGCGAGCGACAGGCCTACTCCGGTAATGCCGGAACGTACATTCCCCATACGGTGTATGACCGGTACAAACTGAATAGTGGCGCAGAGTTTCGAGGCCCGGCCATCGTTGAAGAGCGGGAATCTACGGTGATTGTGGGGGAGGATGCTTCTGTTTCCGTGGACAAATACGGGTTTTTGTGGATTGAACTGGATTGATTACTAGAGGGTGCAGGGAGCAGGGAGTAGGGGGCAGGATGAAACTTGAAACTGATTTTTCTGCTCCCTGACAACTGCCCCCTTTGAAAAAGGGAGGAAACCATGGCTCAACATTTTGATCCCATTACCATCGAAATTCTCTGGCGAAGGCTGATCTCCATTGTGGATGAAGCGGACAGTGCTGTGGCGCGTACCGCTTTTTCAAGTCTGTTAAGGGACGCGCACGACTACACCTGCATGTTTACGGACCGCAAAGGCAGGGAGCTGGCACAGGGGTCTTTTGCCACCCCCGGGCAGTCCGGCGCCATGGCGTTGGGCATCAAGAAACTGGTCACTCAGGTTCCCGAGGAGAGCTACCATCCGGGCGATGTCTATATCACCAACGATCCCTGGGCCCTGGCGGGTCATTTAAACGATGTGTGCGTGTTCAGCCCCATTTTTCATGATGGGAAACTGACCGCCTTTACGGCCTGCGTGTTTCACCATTCGGACATCGGCGGCCGGGTTTCCTCCGATAACCATGATGTTTATGAGGATGGTCTCTTTATTCCGCTTGTGAAACTCTACGACGGGGACCTGCTCAATGAATCGGTGGTGGAAATGATCAAGTGGAATGTGCGGACCCCGGACGAGGTGATCGGAGATATTCGAAGCCAGATTGCCGCCAATCATGTGTGCGCTGAAAAAATTTCCCAGATGCTGAACGAATACAAACTGGCGGGACTCGACGATCTGGCCGATGAAATCATTAACCGCACGGAAAAAAGTATGCGGGAAGCCATAGCGAAAGTTCCCGACGGAGTGTACCGGGCGGACGGGATCATTGAACAGATGGAAGGGAAGGATGATATTGTCATCAAGGCTGCCGTGCACGTGAAAGAAAGCGATATTATGGTGGATCTGGCAGGGTCTTCCCCGCAGGTGGATTGGGGGGGGAATGTGGTCTTCAATTTCACCTACGCCTATGTGTTCATGGCCATGAAAAGCATGTTTGACCCGGATATCCCCAATAATGACGGCTGTACCGTCCCCATCGCCATGGAGGCGCCGTTGGGGAGCGTGGTGAACTGCAAATTCCCGGCGGCCGTGGCGGCTCGCATGCAGATCGGCCATTTTATAACGGAGATCGTCTATCGGGCCATGGCGGATGTTCTGCCTGACCGGGTGATCGCCGGAAGCGGTGGAACGCCCGCCAACATGAATGTGCTCTATGGCCGGCACGGGGATGGACGACCCTGGCATTCGGTGCGAATTCGTGGCGGAGGCATGGGTGCCAGTAGCCGGGGGGACGGTAACTACGTCTATATATTTCCTGCCAACGGGGCCAATACGCCCGTGGAAATCCTTGAGAGCGACACCCCCCTGATCGTGGAAAAACGGGAATTGATGGTTGATTCAGGCGGCATCGGTCGCATGAAGGGGGGGCTGGGGAGGCGCATGATTTTGAAAATTCCGGACGACGCTTATGCCCCCCTTCCGCCGGTGAACCTGGGTATTCAGTCCGGACGGCACCAGTATGCCCCCGAAGGCCTTTTTGGGGGTGGTGAAGGTGCCAAAGCCACATTTCTTGTGAACGGAAAGCCCGGTAATCCCTACGGCCTCAGTCAGTTGAAACCCGGCGATGTGGTGACCATGGATGCGGCCGGCGGCGGCGGATACGGTGACCCGCTGGAACGGGATGTGGCGCGGGTGGAAGCGGATGTGCGGGAGGGCTATGTGAGCCTTAAAGCAGCCGAAAAAAGTTACGGTGTGATGTTTGACCCCTCAACGGGTTTTGCTGATCGGAAGGCTACCGAGAAGAAGCGGGAGACCCTGAGAGGGGATCGGAAGACGTCCATTTAGGCTTAGGCTCTCAGGCTTTCGTCAATCAGACTTTCATAAGGAATACCCATACCGTAATGTAGTTTGACAATCTGTTTCATTGAAAGACGCCGCTTCCGATTTAATACGTCGCTTACCCGGCTCTTGGGGCCGATATACCGCTCTAGATCTTGTCGCCTCAAATCCATTTGTTCCATCCTGAAGAGGATGGCGGCAACCGGATCGGAAGGGGGCATGGGATAATGCTTGTCTTCATAGGCCTCAACGAGAATCATCAACACATCCAATTCGTCGCCTTCCGGCGTGCCGATTTTAGACCCCCAAAGCAACTCAATCCGTTTCAGGGCCTCGTTATAGGATTTTTCATCCCGAATCGGTTTTACCATGACTATCTTATCTCCTTCGCATTTATGGCATTGTATTCATCATGAGTGCCGACGAATTTAATATACATGGCCTGCCTGGGGTAATCCATTGCGCACACGATACGGTAGTCATTCCCCTTAACATTAAATACAACCCTGTTGTTGCTCAAAAAAGAAGCATGGCGGAAGGTATTTTTGACATCCTGCGGCGTGGCCCATTTCATCTTTACACAAAAGTGATACCACTCATTTAAATAGTGTTGCGATTTTTCATTCCCTGCTTTTTCCCAATATTGCCGAAGTCGGCTTTTGGCAATGATTCTCATCCACCCATCATAGTGTTCCCAATATGGTAATGCAAGTTATTTTCCGCAAGTGAAAATGGGGACGTTGGTTCCAAAACAACTTGACAGTTTATTATAAAGGAGATAGATTTTCTTTATGCCAAGACAACCGAGACTCGATGCACCCGGTGCTTTACATCATGTTATGGGTCGGGGCATTGATAGGATAAAGATATTTCGAAATAGAAAGGATCGGGATGATTTTTTAGGACGTCTTGCCGAT
>Ga0207996_1000496_pt1 | contig 34326 bp, 28 predicted proteins | sample AntAceMetag02UKG_FD_184773 | JGI IMG/M metagenome (GOLD analysis project Ga0207996, IMG submission 184773) | Saline lake microbial communities from Ace Lake, Antarctica - Antarctic Ace Lake Metagenome 02UKG (SPAdes) (version 2) | ecosystem: Environmental > Aquatic > Non-marine Saline and...
ACAGAAAATATAAAATCCGTGGCCGATCCAGTTTTGCATTTTCTGATGTACGAAGAATTATTGCAGAAGCAGCATTGGATAAAGATTTCCATAGGGTTTGCCCACTTCCAGGGCAAAGACCACAAAAATCTTTCATCAAGACGCTGTTACGCATGGTAGCTTAAGAAAAGTAGAACTTGTGCTACATAATTTTACAGGAAACTTCAGTAGAATACTTTATTGCGAGATTCAAAAGCGAACAGTATGGAAATAAGCGGGGCTCCACTGCCAGGTTGGCTGGAACAGGAGAAAATGCAGTGATGGACTCAAGTGTCAGGGTCCCAGTCATTAGCCCTTCACATAAAGTCTCACAAACCACCCAAGCACACTAGCACATCGTGGCACTAGTGTTTACAGTGTTCTCATTAATGAATGTGCCGACAACTCTCATTTTGTAAAAACAATTCAACTCGGTTGTTAAACAAATATCGGCTTTTACTCTAAAGAGTCATACTCCCAGAGCTCTCAATTACTTTCATAATAAGAGACCTGAATTATTCGCTCATCCAGGAGGTATATCATGTTTACACGTACACCTATTTTAGTATTACTGCCCTGTCTTCTCTTTTTGTCTTTTGGTGCTGCCCATGGGAAAGAATACAAACAAAGTCAGTCACTAACAGGTACTACAACTGCAAAAATCTATTTTGATGTCAATGTTGGTATCCCTGCAAAACTCCTGCTTCGTCTTTCGCTCATCGATAAAACTCTTTCCCAACTTAAAGCTGCAGGAGTTAAACCCGATGCCGTTATCGCCTTCCGCGGAAAAGCCAGCAAATTTATTACCAATGGTGTCTTGTATATTGAAGATGAGGAACAAACAGCAAAAGCTGAAGTTCACACATGGCTTGAAACCTTTGCAAATCAGGGTGTCCATATGGAGCAATGCCTTATTGCTGCAAACCTTCATGGAATAGCTCCTGAAGATGTTCGTAGGGAACTGGAAGTCACCCAAAATGGATACATCTCCATGATTGCATATCAAAACGAGGGGTTCGCCCTGGTTCCTATGGATTAAGAGAGGTACCACTTTCCTTTTAATGGTGTCCAGTTGAAGCAGTAAAATCAATCCCATGTATTACTGAACAGCAAGCCACAGCACTCAGGCATTCCGTGATGTGGCCAGCAGCTTTTTGGGACTCAGCACTTCTCTGACAATTTGAGCAAGTGTTGTTCGATCTACAGGTTTTATGGCATATTTTTTGATGCCCAAAGCCAAAGCACCTTCTTCTGTAATGACCGAGCTGTAACCTGAGCACAAGATGATAGGCATGTTGGGCTTAATCTTTAGGATTTCCTGTGCCATCTCTACGCCGGATAGATTGGGCATGGTCTGATCGGTTATGACCAGATCAAACTCGTCTCCTTGGGTGCGAACTTTCTCCAGCGCCTCTACACTGCTTGTGGTCGCTGTAACCGTGTACCCGAGTCGTTCTAAAATCGCCTTGTTCAGGCTAACAATGACACTTTCGTCATCAACAACAAGGATCCGCTCTGTGCCCTTGGGAATACTTTTTTGCCCGATCTTTATAGAAGTGGCAGCAACCTCTTCCAAGGCAGGAATGTAAACATGGAAGGTGGAACCTTTACCAGGTTCACTCTCTACTCGAACAAAGCCGTGAAGGGTCTTGACAATTCCGTGTAAAACTGCCAGTCCGAGCCCACTGCCCTTGCCAATATCTTTGGTCGTAAAATAGGGTTCAAAGATTCGGGCCATCGTTTTCTTATCCATGCCCTGACCTGTGTCCTTGATGGACAACTCAACAAAGGGGCCTGGCAAGACATCGCTCTCAACACTGTTTTCTTTTTGTATTTCTGTACGCGATAAGGTGACGGTTAAGGTGCCCTTTTCATTTTCCATGGCGTGATAGGCATTGGTGCAGAGATTCACCACGATCTGGTGAATATTCGTCGGATCAGCAAGAATGGAACCACATTCCGGATCAACATGACCCTCGATGGCAATTGTGGTCGGCAGCGTTGACCGCAACATCTTCATTGCCTCTTTGATAATCAAATGGGGCTGGAGAGGGTGTAGTTACAGATCTGCCTTGCGGCTGAAAGTGAGAATCTGTTTGACAAGTTCTGCTGCCTGCTGGCTTGAACTAATGACTTGCGCAATATCCTGCCTTGCCTTGCTGTCCTCCGGTAGCTCCTGTTGGGCAAACTCCGAATACCCAAGAATAGCTGCTAGGATATTATTAAAGTCATGGGCAATGCCGCCAGCCAGAGTACCCATGGCCTCCATTTTATGGGCCTGAAAAAGTTCCTCCTCCATTTTCTTCTGCTCAGTGACATCCTTGGCAACATGGACGATATAGGAAGTATCCCCATTCTCAGTAGAGACTACGGCAGAGGATACCATGAATATTTTCCCCAGATTCTCATGGGTAATGATAGTTGAATGTTCGTTACCATCCTGGAGTGTCTTAGCCAGAGGACACCCTGGGCAGGGGGCTGATACACCGGTAAAAACCTCATAACAGTGTTTACCGTCCAGCTCTCCGTACTTTGCTTGAAAAAACTCATGAGCCGCTTTATTAGCACGGACAATGTGCATATCCTTATCTTGAATGGTGATGATGTCTGACATGGCATCAAAGGTATGCTCCCATTCTTCTTTGGTTTCTACGAGTTGCGCCTCGGCTTGCTTGCGCTCGGTAATATCGCGCACAACGCTGACGATACCCAATGGCTCGTCCTTCTCATCTTTAAGCAACGAAACGGTATGTTCAGCTAAAAATATTTCACCATTTTTTCTTTTCACATCAAACTCGAAATGAGCAAAACGGTTGTCAGCAAAGGCGTCTTGTATCCGCCTGCCGAATTCAAGGTAATGCTGGTGGTCGACATGAAGCAACTCTGTGGAGGATGAGCAAATTTCTTCTGCAGAATAGCCGAACAGCACTTCTCCCGCCTGATTGATGTTTGTAACTATTCTATCCGGTGTAACAACAAGCACTGTTTCATCAAGCGAATTATATATGCTCTTAAGCCAGAGCTCGGAGCTTTGCAGCTTCTCTTCAACCCGTTTCCGCCCTATCTCCTGACCCAGATGGTTAGCAATGACCTGCAGGGCAGGGATGTGGATATCAGCATCAAAACGGTTTATAACGTCACCAAGAGTCACAGCACCTATCACTCCCGTTTTCTTGCCCCTTATGGGAACAGACAGGCAGGTCTCAACGCCACTCCCACTCAAGAAACAGTGCAGATCTGGATTGGCGACAATATCTGTTATCAGCGTTGGTCGACCCGAGACGATTGTACTGCCACAGGCTATCTGCTCAAGGGGTAATCGAGTGCCTAATAAATTCTGATCTACAATGCCGGTGATGCCTCTGACAATCATCTCTTTTTTGTCTTCAGTAAGAAGCATCACCGTGGATATGGGGAAAGCAAATTCTGTGGCCAGGATCTGCGGAAGTTTTTCATACACCCTGTCCAAGCTCTGGTCATTGGCAAGGAACAGTTCAGATATGGCAGCAACGGCCAGCCTTTCTCGCTCAAATATCTGGGAGATTTTCTTTTGCCTGTATTTGTCGACCACTTCAGGCAGAAGAAGTGGCAGAAGTTGCAAATAATTTTGCTGGAAATCTTTAACCAGGTAGTCGAACACCCCGGCCTTGAGGGCCTCAACAGCAATGTGCTCTGCGCCTGCACCAGTCACAATAATACAGGGCAAAGGAATTTTCTGGGAGATGATATGCTTACACAAGTCCAGGCCTGATATGCCTGGCAGTTTATAATCGGCAACGACCAGATCATATGGGGCAGGAGAGAGCGTAAGGGACTCCAGTGCCTCTTCAGCCCTCAGAAAACGAGTAATTTTCGTGGCAATCCTGCCCTTATCTAATGCCCGGGTAAAGGCGATGGCGTCGTGCTCTGAGTCTTCAACCAGCAGGATGCGTAGAGGTGAGGTGGTGGATATGTCAATCATGGTGTCCTCTTTACGGTTTTCATTACTAAGCCATGCTTTTTGGCAGAGAAAGATAGAAAGTTGACCCCTTGCCAGGGGTTGATTCAAGCCTGATCATTCCGCCAAGTCTTTCAACGGCCCTCTTGACCAGAGCAAGACCAACACCGCTGCCACTGTACTCTTTGGGGGGATGCAGTCGCTCAAACATTCTGAAAATCTGCCCATGGTACTCAGCGCCAATACCGATGCCGTTATCACGGACAAAACATTCAACACCCCCATCAGCAGCAGGGAGACATACTAATTCTACACGTTTAACAGCTGATATATTATATTTCAACGCATTGTCTATGAGGTTCTGAAAAATTTGGCGCAACAGGGTCGCATCGCTGTCAATGGTTGGCCAATCGTCATCTGTCAGGTCGATTTGGACATCTGTCCCTGAGTCCATGGAGCTGATGATCTTTTTCACCAATTCCCTCAAATCAACAGGCTTCTTTTCAATATCAGCTCTACCAATTCTCGCAAGGGACAATAAATCTTCAACCATGCTGCCGGCTTCAAGAGCAGTCTCTTTGAGCTTTCTCAGGTACTGCTTCTGGTTACCAGTTAAAGACTCGGCCAGATCTTCCTGCAAAAACGATGAGTAATTACTGATGGCCCTGATCGGTGCCTTCAGGTCATGGGCCATCACATAACTGAATTGCTTGAGTTCCGTGTTAGCCTCCTCTACTTCTTTCATAGAGCGTAATAACTCTTTCTCTGCTGTCTTTCTTTCGGTGATGTCCTGGGTGGTTCCAACTAGTCGTGTAACAATGCCTTTGATGTCTTTTTCAGCGATACATTTTGCATTTATATCGCCAATTTCGCCATTTGTCCGGGTAACACGCAGTTCGAGATCATATCCAATCCCCTCAGTAACCGCACGAGTAACAGCTGCATCGAACTTCTCCCAATCGTCGGGGTGAATTATTTTTCGATGGTCGTCATACGGCAAAGCCTCTAATTGAGGTTTTAAACCGAAAATATGGAACATTCCTTCAGTCCAAGTTGGCACTTTACTTACGGGATCATACCACCAACTGCCTATCTTAGCGACATTCTGTGCTTCATTGAGCGCTTCATTAGATTCCTGAAACGAAGATTCTAACTGCTTGCGATCAGTGATGTCTGTAAAAATGACTGTAAAGTATCCTTCTTCAGGACAGGACGCAGAAACAGAGTACCATCGTTTTAGTGATTCAACATAATTTTCAAAACTGATACTTTTGCCGGTAAGGGCAACTTCACCAAATATCTCTATCCAATGAGCCGGGCCGTGCTCAATTCCAGGCAAAACCTCAGTAACCCGTTTACCTATGACATCCTCCCTAACCAGACCGGTCAGCTCCCCATAGGTATCATTGACCTCCAGAAATATATAATCAACCGGTCTGTTCTCATCATCTGTCACAACCCTGTGATAGGCCCAACCGTTGCTTACAGTGGTGAAGAAGCGCCGGTATTTCTCTTCACTTTTATGCAAGGCTTCCTCTGCCTGTTTTCTGGCGGTTATATCTGCGGCAATACCGGTTAGGGCAATAATTTCCCCATTTTCCCTGATCGGAAACCCTTTGTCACAAATCCAGCCCACAGAGCCATCCGGCCTGACAATGCGATATTCAATCGGGCCATAATCCCCCTGGCGATGGCTGGACAGCCCGACACCTACCTTTTCTCGGTCGTCGGGGTGAACAGTATCCAAAAAAGATTGCGGATTCTGGTACAAACTGTCCCGTGTCCTTCCCCAGATCCTTTCATAGGCAGGACTGACATAGAGCAGCTTGTCCATGCCTGGCGTGGACATCCAGAACACATCTTCTATGGTTTCAGCAAGTAGGCGGAATTTTGTTTCACTCTCTTGAAGGGCTTTCTCTGCCAGTTTCCGTTCGGTGATATCATTGCCGCATTCAAGGGCGCCAATAATATGACCATCTCCGTCCTTCACCGGACTTGTTGTGACTTCTATGAATGTATTACCGCGCTGTCTCACATAAGTGAGTTTCTCGTCTTTTTCCAAGGCTAGGGAAACTTTACAGACACCACATCTCTTCTCTTGTCCTTTTTTACAATCGTCTTTGGCATATTGTCCCCAGACATCATAACAATGCTTCCCTTTTACCTCCTCAGCTTTGTGGCCAATAAGCTGCTCCATGGAAGGATTTAATTTTAGTACCCGAAAATCCGTATCAAGATAGGTGATAGCAAATGGAGCATTGGTAAATATTTCCCGGAAACGATTTTCGCTTCTGGCAAGTTCTTGTTCCATCTTCTTGTGATCTGTGATGTCGCGCCAGATGGATCGGCTATAAAGAACCTTGCCCTGCTCATCCCGTACCGAAGAGATATTTAGGCTTACATCTATGCGGCTGCCATTTTTCCGTACTAGCTGCAGTTCAGCATCTCGGATCGTACCTTTTTCGACAAATGTCGTGAAGGTTTTTTGTCTATTTTCCTCACTGTCGGGATGGTAGAGATCTTTTATATGCCGGCCAATAATCTCTTCCCTGGTGTAGCCAAGATTTGTTGCGGCTGTCAGATTGCATTGCATAATTTTTCCGGTTTCAGCCGCAACTGAGACAAACATGTCCGGGGCATTATCATAGAGATCCTGATATTTTTCTTCAGCCTCTTGCAATGCCCTTTCAGTATTCTTTCGCTCTGATATATCGGTTACCATGGAATGACTTCCTGAGATGGTGCCACTTGCATCCCGCAGGATTTTAACCGTCAGGTGCACCCAAACCGGCGTGCCATCGGCCCGCTGCATTTGTAACTCTTCGGAAAGGGTTTCCTGGGCGCTAGTAAATTTCTGAAATACTGCCAGGGCCTTTTCTTTTCCTTCCGGTCCATCGACATAGAGATCAAAGACCTGGCTTCCCTGGAGATCATCACAATCCCGACCCAGGATTTCTGCTGCCTTGCAGTTGGCCTTGCGTATTACCCCGTCAACGCCCACAGAGAAATAGGCGATGGGTGCATTGTCATAGAGGTCCTGGTAGAGTTTTGCTTTCTCCTCCAGATTACGATACGAAAGCTCGGTGGACATATTCAATAATACCTCTGTGTTTTAGAAAGCCAAAAACAACTTTCTATAGAATGTATATTTGATAAATCATACTATAATTAACTGGCTGAACCAAACGATTTAACCAGGCATCGCAGGGTAAAAAAAAACCAGTTTCTCAGCTACATTACCGTTCCAGTAATAAACAGATTCACCATTGGACATGCTAACGTCTGTCAATTTCTGATAGGAAGTGGAACCACAACCACAGTAAGTATGTCACCATTCCTATTGTCGCCAACAGGAGCACCAATCACTACTTTGTTACCACTTGATATGTGCTGATCATAAAATAATCACACGCTTACACGTACGGTAACCCATTCCGCTTTGGATAGTTCGGGCATCCATGCCAGTATCTTCCCTTAAAACACTTGCGGCGTTGTGATACTGGAGATTCGTCTTCATAATTACCTCTTATGAAAAATAGTTAAAATTGGTGGCTAGTCTTTAACTGAGATAATATGTCTGTATAGCATTGATTCCTAGGCAGCCAATGTATATACATTTGATTACCTATTCGGAGAGTGTTGCTGCGGAAGGGGGATTACAATATTTCGGGAGGGTATTTTTTTAGGGATTAATTGCTAAAAGCTCTAGTTTTAGTGCCAAGTATCTTCGCACAAGTCGCATAAGACTTGCCATTGGCATCTCCTCGTTCAATCAACTCATGGCAGAATTCTATAATTTCATCATAACGGGACGTCAGGTCTGTATCCAATTGTGCAGCATGACCATCGTCTTTGATTTTGTCAGCTAACTTCTCAAGCTTCACTTGCAGGTACACAATCACCCCTGGTGGTAGATTGGTTCCATATTTCTGGAACAGACGATATGCTTTGAAATCAGTTGGTTTCTGATTAAATTTATATATCAGAATATTTTTCTCAATACCGTCAGTATCAATCATCCGATAACCTCTGCAAAAATGTCATCAACCAAATCACAGGCACTGCGAAGGGATTCATCACGCATGTGAGCGTATCGCTGCGTCATTTCAGGAGATTGATGGGTCAAGAGCTTCTGCAAGGTGCAACATATCAACCTTTCCAGAGTTGGCCAGCACGGTTGCGTACAAGTGTCTCAAGCCATGCATAGGTCTGAAGTCAGCTGGTAGCTTGGATTCTTTTTTGATTCTTCTAAAATGATGATCCAGATTATTGACATAACTTGTTGCAGTTTTTGCAGGAAAAATGAACTCTGAGTCACTATGTGGAATATCTTCGATAACAGCCCTGGTATTGGCGTTCAGAGGTATCTTCTGAGTCTTCCCACCCTTTGGTCTGCGAAGAGTGACAACAAACCCTCGGTTGAAGTCCACATCAACCCATTTGAGTTTGAAATTTTCCCCCTTTCACATACCTGAGAACAAAGCAATTTTCATAATCGAAACAGCTCTCTGATGTGGATATATTTCAAGTGTCTGCATGAAGCGTTTGAGCTGCTCAGGACTAAGATCCTCAGTTTTGATATTGTCAACTTCCGGCAACTCAACCTTGAAGCTCAAAGGTGGTGTGTATCCCTTTCTGGCACCATAGTCAATTATTCTCTTCAGCAGCACCAACACATGTTTAACGGTCTGTGCAGATCTTCTTTTTAACAGAGGTATTCTGACACGATCTATATCGAGCACAATGATGTCCTGTGGCCTCTTCTTGCTAAATGGTTTCTCCAGATGGTTACGCCAAAAAGATCTATCAGTCTCTGCACCCGATCCAGTGAGCTGATCGTGTACTCAATCCACAAAGAACCGATAGTCCATTCTGCAGCCTTCTGCCTCTCTTGCTAACGTTGTTCGTTATTGGATAAGGCTTTGCCCTGAATACGATCTGCACGAATACCAGAGGCTCTGGCAGTTGTCATATCATGAGCATGTTGCCGACCTACCTTCTCCTCAATCTGTTTTCCATCTCGTCGGTACATGATGTAGAATATCTTCTCATCATCCTTGCTCAAAATGTAAAACACTCCAGGCTACTTTGTCTTGTTCCGCTTCATACTTGCCATATCATCCACCCAGCATTATTCCCAGCACTACTCCCAGCATTAACTAATAATATAATGGTATGCGTGGTTACGTCAAGGAATGAAGAGTGTGGCTGATATGCTTGTATATAATAGGGCTAGGTATGGTTGGTTACTTCTGAGGACTTACCAAGGGACAGCTTCTCCAGCTAGCATATTGATTAAGCATAAAACATGCAGGAGATGCCTTTAATACTCACACGAAACCTAATATCGAGGTCATTCAAACCCGTTCTTCTTTTGTATTTTTAATGATCTGTTGACTTTTATTTTCTGCATCCATGGCATCCTTGGCAACAATCGCAAAGACTTCTTGAGTATCTTTTTGGATCAATTCATAATTGTCGCCACCAATATATCCAAGGACCCAATCTCTCCATTGATGAATAATTCTTCTCACCATATCTTACCTCTCCCCCAGAGATCTGGGGCTGTATATATTTTTTTGTTCTAATTATTTTTGTGCACTGTCTATATAAGTTGCCATTGTCGAACAAAACAGGATGAACAAACGGTACATGATCCCTTCCAGTATTTTCAAGAGTGAGAAAATATTGAGACCCAGTATACGTCATCCAGATTTGCAATGCTCAATGATACCGCAAAATCATTAAACTAGCTTCTCTTACCGTTCAGTTCAGTGCAATAATCAGCTTGTCCACAAGGTAGCTCCCTTCAGGAGGGATCAAGGTCCTTGCGTGCAGGATTTTCCCAAAATTAATCGAGCGCTGTCTACTGGCACAGACCATAAGAATAGAACATGACCGAGTCAAAAAGATTTATCGAATATATCAAAAAAAGACCTCCTCTGTTTGGGCTAAATTGGAATATTCCGCCCGATAAGGGCTTCTATAGGAAATATTGCTGCCAAGTCGAAATTTTCATCTTAAAAACCAGGGTTCCAGTCCACCGGTAAGAATTTCAACTCCAGCGTTGCTTACAAGAACAGTATGTTCAAACTGGGCACTCAGAGCCAGATCCGCCGTAACCGTTGTCCACTTGTCAGACCACATCATACTGCCAGAACTTCCCTGATTAATCATCGGTTCTATGGTGAAGGTCATCCCCTCTTCCATAACAGCCTTATTCTCCGGGTCATAAAAGTGGGCTATAAAGGGAGCCATATGAAAAGTTTCACCAATACCATGGCCACCATACTCACGCAAAACACTATAACCGTGCTTACCGGCATGCCTTTCAATAACCCGTCCAATCTCGTTGAACCTTTGCCCCGGCCTGACGACATCGATCCCCAGCATCAAACATTCCCAGGTGCATTGAACCAGAGAATACGCTTCTCTACTCACATCCCCAACCAGAACTGTTTCGGAACAATCACCATGCATACCATCGATACAAACCGTCACATCGCAGTTAATAATATCCCCGCTCTGCAACTTTCTGCTATCTGGAATACCGTGCAATATCACCTCGTTGACAGATGTGCAGATTGATTTAGGAAAGCCCATATAGTTCAAAGGACTTGGATATGAGCCATATGATATTGCTGTCAGATGGGCAATTTCATCGAGGGCATCGGTGCTGATACCGGGTTTAACTGCCGCAAGGACACTGTCGAGTACGTCCCTTGCAACCTTGCCAGCCCTTCGCATTCGAGTAATCTCGTCTTCGGTTTCTTTTTTACAGGACTTCCCGGATCTGCCAGGTATTCCCGTTTTTGCGTACTCGGGGAGAACTATATTGTCAGGAACCTGTCGTGGAGCGCTTAAAGTTCCCGCACCAACGGTTCCTTTCCCATCATTTTTTTCCGTTGCACCAGGAGGAGCCGTCTCTCCTTTTTCATCGGAACGCAGATGACATTTCTTATATTTTTTGCCACTGTCACACCAACAGGGATCATTTCTTCCGGGTAACTTCATATGCTTCACTCTTCGTTTATATTTATGCCAGGGCCGTCAGCTAAATTCAGGTCAAAGGCTAAGAAGGAACGACTCAACACTCTCTGCAACTTCCTGCTCTCTGCCCAGAAAGAAATGGTCACTTTTGGGAATTTCACGGATATCTGCCCGTAAAGATACACTGGTTTGTTGTTGTACCAGCAGAGTATCATTTTCAGCAAAGAGAAGCAGAGCCTTACAACCTACGCTTTTGAGTCGCTCAAAATTATGCTCGGTAAGGGGCGGGGTAATTGCGCTAAAGCTGAGGACAGTGCTAGGAAGTGCCGAAAGTCCTACAAAACTGCCAAAAGAATATCCAACCAAGTGGAAATTCCTAAAATATCGGGAACTCCAACGTATCACCTCTTCAGTATCAGCGATTATTTCAAAAAAGTCGTTCTTCTGATCCAGCCTATCCCAATATTCAAACAGGGGCAGGTCCGGTTCTGCCTTAAAACTTTTTCCAACTGCGCGATAATTAAAGGAGAGCACCGGAAAATGATTTGCCAGGGTTTGAGCCAGAGCAGTGATGACATTGTTGTCCATATTTCCAGCAAGGAGTGGGTGGGGACAACAGAGAATCACCCCGGCTTTCCCGCTGTTTTCCTCCCTGTAGGTGAGCCTGCCTTCCAATACTCCGGAGGTGCAGGGTATGCTGATCTCCTGGCAGAAATGCGCATTCATCAATACACCCCGCCACTTTTCTTTTGCTGAAAACTGAGCCCTTCGATATTTGTCAGGCCCTGCACACCATCCTTTATAACCCGGACAGCAGTATCCCGTTCAAGCATATTAAGAAGCAGAAATGATTCGTCGAAGCGGTGAAACATAACCCGGCTACGCTGCCCCTCTGCAACTGTTTCTGTTAAACGCGGTGGTTCCTGCCTGTCCTTCGGTAAAGGAATAAGATGCAGATAAAGGGCAGGGTCGTGAACAAAAAAGCTGGAAGCTTCGTCCATGCTCTGTTCCTGTTCAAAGGTAACCCCAAAGAGACTGTTGCCGTATCCAGGCAGGATAACCGCTGCAGGGAACAAGGTTGCAAGCTGCCTGCTGGTCTCCGTATCCTGCGCCATCCCACCCGTATGAATACCTGCAATCCGTTGCCGCTGCCCCGCTGTCATCTGCTCAGCAAGTGCGAGAAGCAGTGGTGGTGTAGTGAAGAGAACCGTTATCTGCTGTTGCTTGACTATATTCAAGGCCTGATTCAGCAGATGATCCATATAGAGCATATGGCCCATTGAATCCGGCTGCTGCTGTTTAACCCAGCGCACATCACAGTCGATGGAAAAGGGTTCAAGGCTGTTTGTGGCTCTGGCAAGGGATCTTGCTGCCTGGGCAATGATATGGGGTCCTGAAGGGCCGACAAAGAGCCATTTTTGATTTGTGGGGAAAGAAAACTGCTCCACCGCCTGAAGCCAGGGAGCAACAAAAGCGGCATGGAATTCTTCGGGGAAATAGACCCTGCGACAAGGATTTCCCGTGGTTCCACCGGTTTCAGCAAGGATCATCTCCCCCATACGACCATGGAGTGCGCGTGGTATAAAATCGCTAATCGGCTTGCTTCGCATGGCATCCACATCCATGGAGCCAAGCTGTGGGATATCGTCGACACTCTGAAAATCCCGACGCTGCAGGCCTGTCTTTTCCAAAATATCCAGCCAGTAGGGTGTGCCACTCTCGGGATCAAAATGAATATCAAGGATTTGCTCAAGCATCCTTATTTTCTCCCATAAGCAAGATTGGTAAAATCGAAAGATCACAGATCAAAGCCATCCACAGGGAAAGACTGATCAGGAGGCCAAAATAGCCAAGCGGGATAAAGGGCGAGGCCAAAAAGGCAAGAAAACCGGTACCCGTTACCAGTGTGGTCGTGATAATGGGTGCTCCCACCTGCTGGAAGACATGATCCAGTCGCCGACGAGGTGTCTGGCCCGAAGCCTGTTTCTGGTAACCGTAGAGAAAATGAATAGTATCATCGACAACAACACCAAAGACAATCGAAGCAACGGTAATAGTAGCCACTGACAAGGGAATACCAAACCAGCCCATAACAGATATTACCAGAACTACGGGCAGGAGATTGGGGATCATGGCGATCAGTCCCATTTTAACAGATCGCAACAGCACTCCGATAAGTAGGGAAATTGCCACAAAGGCCACACTGAAACTCTGCAGCATTGAGGAAAAAAGCTCCTTCTGGCCTCGTGTATAGAGAGGGACCGATCCTGTAACATAGGGCGTGGTCGAACCCCCCAGACGGCTTTGGAAAAAGTCTTCCATCTCATCGGCTATGGCAAGTGTTGCCTCTGAAGAGATCGTTTTGATAAGAATAGTCAGGCGTTCCACTTTCTGGTTACTCGAAAAGAAATTGGGCAGCAGCATAGTGGCACCAAGGCTTACAACCTGTTTAGATTGATTTGTCATCGTATACAAATAATGGGTAATCTCAGGGTGTTGAAGAGCGAGATCCTTTAAATGACCATCAAGGCCACTTCTAAACAGTGGCTGCTGGAAAAAATCTATTTCGATGGGAGTGAGTCCAAGGCCTGCATCTTCAATAGCCTGATAATTCAGACGCACCACGGAATCATCGGTGAAAAAATCTAAAATCAGAGATCCTTTTTGTAAGCGCCCGATACCAATTCCAGCCACAATCAGTACCAGAGCCAGGGCAACAAATATTCTTGCTCTGTTACGGGCCAGGAAGAGACTTGTGGCTGCTGGCAAAACCAGCCTTTTGGAATAGGCACCCGGTTTCAAAAAGACGGGTACAAGAACAAAGGTGACCATCAATGAGATCAGGGTCCCGACAGCCCCCCACAGGCCAAGTTCACGAACCGGCTGGTAGCTTGAAAAGAGGAGTGAGGCAAAGCCCATTGCCGTGGTGATCCCGGAAAGCGCACAGGGAGGTCCGACTCTGCAAAACAGACTTACGGGGGTATCGTCCGGCTGCCATTTTTTGATACTGAAGTGGATGCCATGGGCCATGCCAAGAATAAGCGTCAGTGGAGGCAGGGCAAGGAGAACCATATTCATCTTGACCCCGCACAGGCCACTAATCCCAACCAGAAGGACAGCCGAAAGTAAACCGCAACTCAGGATAAGAAGAGCCTGCGTTCGACATAACAAAAGCACGGCAATACTCACAACCAGAAGAACAACTGGAAAAAGGACCGTGGTAGCTTTGGCCGAGAGACTATCTAACTGTTTGGTCAGATACCAGACACCGCCCAGATGGAATGTATCCACCTGGTGTCCCTGCATAATCGGTGGAATCTGTTTTAATATTTCAGCCAATTGTGATGGATTGGCCTCGGCTATTGGCACAAGAGTGATCAGGCTGCCTCTTGTCCCCTTGGTGGTTTCAAGTCCAACACTTTTGCAGGAGCTGACAACTGGGAGTGCCTTGAGTGCTTTCCTGATGGCTACAAGGGTCAGGCCTTCTACCTGCCGGGGAATGAAAATAATCAGGGGATCAGCGATGCTGGTTCGTTTAAGAAATTGCTGGTAGGCAAGCCAGTCCGGAGAATCTGCTGACTGCCACACTTCAAGAGAATTATCAACCTGGCTTTTCGATGCACCATAGCCGCCAATAGCAACAAGGAGCACCATGAGCACAACAACCCATATGCGATGATGGCGCAGTTTTGTGGCGAACCAGGAAAGTGTTTTCTGTAGCATGGTAATGATGGTTTCGTAAAAATCTAAAGCGGGTCCTGCCCGCTACCCAGGTTTTGAGGCTGAATGTACAGAAAGGCTGAAGGCCTCGTGTAATGCTGTCTTTTCTTCAGTCTAAAATCCTTCAGCCTATGTATGCAAGTAACTATTCGCCATGCTATTGAACGGCACAATATTTATCAGGAATCGGGGGACACGATCCCAATTCAAAAGACAAAGACGGATTCGGTCATGTCCCCAGTTTCCTACCTGCGTATTCGTTATGCAATTCCGACTCAAATTCAATTTTGGTGAATAGCTAGGTATACAATTACTTTTTGATGAACGATACAGCCCAGGAACCTATAAATTTCATACCGGAGTTCTTCACAGCATAATTCACCCGGTTTTTCACCAGATCTTTTGGCCCCTGAGCCAGGACATCAGCCAACGATTTCAGAAAATAATCGATCTGTTCTTCCGTTATAATCAAAGGAGGATAGACCCGAAGTACCGCCCGGTTATTGAGCATAAGGGTTCCGAGTATACCATGTTGTTTGAGCAGTGCCGCGGCAACCATTCCGGGAAGGTGTTCACGAAGAACTGATTTTAAACCCGGTAATTTCAATGGCAGATATTTAGCCTGATCAATCACATCAACGTCAAATTCAATACCCGCCATCAGACCGCGTCCCCGCACATTTTTGATCCACTCCGGATACTGTTCCTGTAAACGAGTAAGTCCTGAAAGCAACTGTTCTCCACGCTCTCTGGTCTTGGTAAACAGATCCTCTTCCTGCAGCACTTTAAGTGCTGCCATCGCCGCAGCACAGGATGTTGCCCGACCGCCAAAGGTTGAGGTCTGTACCAGACAGTCGTGGGGATTTTCATAGGCAGCTTGAAACACCTTGGTGGTAGCAATGGTAGCACCAATGGTGGCCACACCACCCCCTAAGGATTTAGCCATGGCGACGATATCCGGTACTATGCCATCCTGTTCACAGGCAAGAAATGTCCCGGTACGTCCCATTCCCGTTTGGATTTCATCAAGTATCAGCAATACCCCGAAACGATCACAAAGTTCACGCACCTCACGCAGATAACCGGTTGGCGGGATCATAATCCCAGCCTCACCCTGAATGGGTTCCAGAATAACTGCCGCTACCTGTTGCTCACCGTCCCTCTTGTTCTTTTCAAGAAGTTTTTCCAGTTCATCACTCCTGCCATAGGGCATACTTTGAGCCGGGAGAGTGGGGAAGAATTCACGGAGACGTTCACTGCCGGTAACAGATAAAGCACCAATGGTTTTGCCATGGAGTGCATTATCGGCATAAAGAAAAACAGGCCGTTTTCCTTTAAAACAGCGGGATGCCAATTTCAAGGCCGCCTCAACAGCCTCCGTACCGGAGTTGCAAAAATAGACCTTAGAGAGGTCGCCGGGAAGCAATAATGACAAATTATGGGCAAGAAAAGCGGTATATGGAGAGAGGAGTTCCTTGGAAAGATCAACTCGTTGCTGATTCTGAACCTCCTGCATGGCCTGAACAATTCGGGGATGATTATGGCCAAAGTTCAAGGCACCATAGGAGGAGACAAAGTCTAGAATCTCTTTGCCATCGGTTGAAGTGATCACTGCTCCCTCTGCACTTTTCGGATTAATCTCAGTATATTCACCGATCTCAAGAAGTGCCACCAGGCCGGGATTAATATGTTCACGGAACATTTCCACGGCTTCTGTATAGGGGCGCTTTGTCACTTCGCTAACGGGAATCCATTCAGTATGCATTTTGATAGATGAGCAAGTAGAGGTTAATAGTGATAGGGATACTCTCGAAAAAATTCTTCCAGAGCTGTTGCGGTGCGCAATGCCTCCTTGGGATTGGCTACAAGCTGAATGGCTCCTTGAAAAAACCCCTGCTGAGGAGACATCTTTCCTGAGGCGACCTTCAAAAATGTACTGCCATCAGTGGTATATCCAAAATTCCCGGAAGACCCTTTTGTAACCCTTGTCAATATCCCTTTTTCAATGGTAACTGTCCAGGCACTATAGCCCTTAATCTCAATCTGAAGACAGGCTGACAGAGATGCAAGGTTTTTGATTAAAGGCTTTCCGGTGTGCTGTGCAAGAAAATGAGTAAAATAGGAGTTCAGATGAAATTCTTCATCGTGGTTGACCACCCTGTCGAGTTCCTTTTTGCTCGAGAGAAAGATGGAAAAGGCAGCGAGTAGCTCTTCTTCATGAATGGCCGGTAGAACCTCTTCCCCTAGGTCATTTTCTAGATGCGTTCTGGAAAAAATCGTGGTCAGATTGAGATAGGGAGCGTACATCTTTGTCTTTTTCGAAAGGATCTTCTCCGGCGTAGTCAACGCTTCTTTTTCAATACTTGCGGCATCAACCCAGGCAACAACCTCTCTGGCAAAGGCCTGATTAAAGACCTGAGCCAGGACACCATTTGAAAGAGGTACAACGGGAGTCAGATTATAGGTTTTTCCATGAATAGCATTTTTTTCAGCCAGATTAACCAGAGCCAAAGCTACATCATCGTCAAAGACAAAGGGCAAATGAGCCTCAGAATTCCCTTCCACCCGTAGATTTTCCAGGCGATTTGTTCGCTTAACACTCCCGAGACAGAGGCGAAAGACCCCGTCTAAAAAAACAAAGGGGCCAAAGACCGAGATACTGGCTGCAGTTGGTCGCCGTTCCAGGATAATGGAGGGTCGATAAACCGTGTACTGCGGAGTTGGCTCCTCCCGCAATACACATTCTCCCCTGTATTTGGATTCTTCATAGTAGTTATGAAAACCTTGCCCTTCCTGTAGCTGATCCTCCCGAAATTCTCCATCCCAATCGCCACAGACAAAGGCGGTGGACACATGATGGAGCCAGGCCTTACTTATGAGTGCAAGCTCTTTGATATGGCGCACGCCTTCAATATTAACGGCTCTATACTCCTCAAGGGACCTGCCCTTAAAATCCGTGCGTGCCGCTAAATGAAAAATGCTGTCCACTTCCCGGCAAAGCTGCTGCCATTCGTTGTCATCTAAACCGAGCTTGGGTTTACTGACATCTCCTTTCAGCCAGCGCAGCCCTGAAGTATCCATCTCTTCAGGATGGCGACACAGACCCACCACGCTCTGTCCGCGAGCCAGAAGATGCGCAATCAGGGGGCGACCAACAATACCACTCCCCCCGGTTACCAGAATGGTCATGACAGATGTCCCTGACTGGCAGCTGCATCATTCCAGCGTTTCTGCTGCTGAAGCGTTTCCTCCGCTGTTGGGATGTCTCTAACCAGCTTACTGATGTTTTCCTGCATGGTGGCAATATACCCTTTAAGCAATTCCGAATCATTGGTTTTGAGATGCTTCGCCGCCCATTTATCACAATGACCGCAGCCTTCACAGCCAAGACGACAATCCGGTTCCTTGCTATGGAAAAAATCAAGAAATCCAGTCAGGTCTTCATTTTCAAGACTGATTTCCAAGGGATCCAGCTTTGTCCCATCCGCTTTCTTTCGAAATTGTAGCCAGTGAGGCCAACCAAGCAGGGCCAGCAGGTTTCCTTTAAATTCACCCTCTAAATAGAATCTAGCCCGATCCAATAATTCGTCACTCTCAAGTCCTCGTCCGGCAATCTTAAAATGGTGCAGACCAAAGTCTTCATAGAGATGCAGATCCTCGGGTCTTACCCAGGGACTGCGGAGAAATTCTCCAGGGGTCTTCAGTTTCTCAAGATAGCACCAGTTAAGATAATACTGGTTGTAAGGATGGCCACAGCCACCCTTATGGGTATGACCTCCAACCCCGGCGACACAGTAGTGATTGAACTTAAAATGACACTGGTAGAGACAGACCGGGTTCACGACAATTTCCAGATCGACCTTACTCTTTGGAGTGACGTGGCGCAAAAACCGAAAATCACGATTCACCTCCACGTCGAGGACGATTCGACTGGCCCCAATCTCTTCAAATTGGGTGATCCCCCGTTTGGCGCCCACATAACCGATAGTGGAAACAACTACCTCCAATTCCGGAAAACGGCTCTTGATAATATCGATAAGGTAGGGGGCTGTGACTGTGACAGAAGCAACTCCACAATCACATAAAAACTGCAACAATCCCTCAAATTCCCGACGCCCCTCGTGAGTATACTCAAAATTTGCATAGCTGGGGGCATTGAGCAGGTAATTGAAGTTAATTTTTTGATCGAGTGCCAGGCGCACATGCCTCTGAAACTCTAACCTGCTAATGAGTGGCAAATATTTAGCAGGTCGCGCGGAGTGAAAAGAACCATGCTGAAAAGAACCGTAGAGTTCAAATACCCTGCTGCCGTTCTTTGTAAACTGGCTGTTGAGTTCAGCAAGATCCGCAATAAAACCATCACTAAAACTTGTGGGCAATGTTATTCGTCTGGACGATACTGCTTGACTGGTGGTTTTCTGTACCATTCGTTATTTGGATACTTGAGGAGAAGTCATGACAAAAGGGTATGAGCGAATCAATGTTGCCTTTTTAGTGGAGTGATGAAAACGATACAAATCAATAGATAATTTTTGACTGTACTCATTTTTGGGAAAAATTACTGCAAAGCTTTTCTGTTCTTCCGGGGCGAGGACTGAAGGGATGACTATTTTTTTCTTTTCCACAACCCTGCCATCGTTCTGCAGCCAACTAAGAACAATAAAAAGCTCTTTGTCACCATAAATTCCCGTGGGCAAATCATGAGGTAGACTATTTTTCAGAGTGAACTGGACGGTATCAGCATCTATTGTATCCAGCTGCATCTCCGGACCTATCCCCTGCCCTGGCAGATTGGGTAAAATGAGATGATGACTACGCACCCTGTGAACCGGTTCAAAAGAGACCAGCATATTCGAAAAGAAATTAGTGCCTTTGGTGTGAGGGCGCTCAACGGCAGCCCCATGGCAGCCGTGGCAAGTGGGACATTCTTTGCTTACTCGCTGACCCTGCCATTGCTCGTAGGTTTCTTCGTGACAGACACCACAGAGCTGTGATGAATCTCTCTTCGAGTTAACTACAGAATCTTGAGCTATGGCATGGGGGCTGAACAGGGCTCCGGATTCATGGGGTCCATGCATGGCCTGCCCATGGAGATGACAGGAGATACAGGTGACCCCCTCGTCCCGATTGTAGCTACGGGCCACTCTTTCAGGATTCCGTACCCCACCGGGAGAGTGGCAGAAAAGACAATCCTCGTCTTCATAGTGATCAGACTGAAGCTTAAACTCGTGACTAACAAAGGCTCGAGCATGAGCAGTCAGTTGCCATTCTGCATATTGCTCGACGTGACAGGAGCCACATTCTTTTGCTGTTGGAGCCTGACTATCTTGATTCTGAACCTCGATTAGATGGCTGAATCCACACGAAGTCATAATTAGACAGAGAGTAATAAAAACAAAGAGGCGCATAGCAGCAAGACGGTCCAGGGGGATTAAGATTCACATTTTTCCTTAATAAAAGTGTATAGATATTTTTAACGCTTATCACAACACTTTAATTGCAAAACTACCATCACCACCCCGGCCTGCCAAGAGCAATCGATAGCTTACTCAGCCATTCAAAACAATCGTCTCACCTGCTTTTGTCTCTCCACCCTGAATGACTTTGGCAAAGATACCCTCTTTGGGCATAATACAATCTCCGGTTGCCTTCTTTATGACACAGCCATCGTTGTGGCATTTCTTACCAATCTGAGTGATTTCAAGAATAATATCAGCACCTATCTGAATACTGTCTCCAACAGAGACAGACGACAAGCCAAGGCCCCTGGTGATTATATTTTCTGCAAATGCACCATCTTTTAAAGAAGGCAGCTTCTCTTTCACAATATCGATGCTCTCACCAGCGAGCAAAGAAACCTGGCGGTGCCACTTGCCACCGTGAGCGTCGCCCTCAATTCCAAATCCTTCCTGAAAACGTGCCTGCTCAACCGATCTTTTCACCATACCTTTTTTCTTGCTGACACAGATTGCTTCAATAGTTGCCATTGTTTCCCTCCTGCCTGTGAAAAGTTTAGTAAAATCGCTACTTTTTTATAAAAGCCAGCTGCCTTTGATCAAGGATATGACTGGTATTAAAAATACAGCTAAGATGAATCATGGTCGCCTGGATTTTTAATTCTCCAACCTGCTGCACCAGCGAACGAAGCTCCTCAGGTTTTGTCCCGGAGAGGCTTCCCTCTGCAACCTTTTCTTCCAGTATCGCAATTTCTTTTCCAAGCTTTTGAGCACCACCGATGGTCTCTTTTCGAACCACAAGGAGTTTACCTTTCTGTTCTTCTGTAAGATTTAGCTCACTGTTATCCCACTGCTGTATCAGTAATTTTGTGAGATGAGGCATCTTTCCAGTTATCAAAAATGGAGGATTTCCCTGTTTCGCTTTCCCTTGTGCCATAACACCTGCGGCCGACCAAAAAAGAATTGTAACGATAAGAGTAAGCAAGAAAATTTGTTTTCTAATCATTTCCGTTTGTCCTTTATTTTCTGTTTTTATCAAGCAACCTTCCACACACAAGGATAGCTGATATTGACGCGAACCACAAATAAAAATGACACATCGTGGTACTTTGAAATTCATTACATCACTAACACCTTGAAGGAAGGACAAAGTTGGGAATCAGTATTCAATGGAATACATTGAATAAAAATACGAAGGAGGAGAAGGGGAAAGATACAAGCTCAGATGTTTTCCAACAAATCAGGTAAGCAGAGTCTGCAAGCCGCGCACGAAGAAGGATCCACCTGTTCCCTGACAAAGCTCAGGTTCAGTGCAGATCAAGTAAGAAGTCGATCGGATGCTTCACAGGTATAGAAGGAAATCAGAAATCACACACCTGGTTTCCGCTAGTGTACACTTAGTTTCCGGACATATACATATGACTAGGTAACAGAGGGGTAATATCTCCGTTCAATTTAATATATTTTTTGTTATCTCTTCCAGTATAGGCCTCAACTAACCGTCTCATAATTGGAAGCCCATCTCCTATTGCAGCAAGGACAAATCCTTTTCCAGCGGGGCGTAGCTGCGATTTTTCGATATCCATTGTCTAACTCTCTCAAAGAAAACTACAGTTCAACGCACCTGACAGTAAAAGGCATCAGGCGCACATTATACAATTACGTCTTGGTAAATGAATTGCAACTTAGATGCCGTTTCCCCATCAAACATGAGACAAAGCCGTATTACAGTAATTACACAATCGAAATTGAATGCCCATGCCATTGAAATACCATGTGAATTTTTAACTCTAAATGAGAGTATTTTTTTCCGAAACAGAATCCTTTGTCCTGTCAGGACAGTCGCCAGAATGCTGCAAACTCCTGTCCACTGTAAACTTGTTGAATTTTGCTCAGTTCATGGTAACATTTGAAAAACCTTCAGGCCTTTAAGAAATATTCCCAACGATATTTTCATACGGAAGCAAGCACAATGAGAATAAAAACAGAAATTTTTCAGGCCATTTTCATTATCACCTGTGAAGGACCCAGCCTGAATGCCTCGCTTGCCCAAGAATTCTTAGCGGCAATGAATATTTTTTTGGTTAAGAGTGAACTGGATATCATCCTGGATCTGTCGAATGTCAATTTTGTTGACAGCACCGGACTGAGTTCTGTTGTCCGCTCCCTCAAAAAAATCGACGGAACTGGAAAACTGTTACTCTGCGGTGTCGATGAACATGTTTTTAAATTACTCAGAATGACTCGGATGGATAAAGAATGTATCCAACTGACAAGCCGTAAGACAGCCTTGAGTCATCTCTTCTGGGAAAGAAAAAAGACAAGGTCCGCACCACGCCCTCACTCCTCTGAGCCTTATGGAAAAGATGTTCAGAAAGTAAAAAATGAGCGTGTGGAGAAGTACCATATGCAATCCATGGTGTGGAATGTGGACGAAAAAGACTTTGAAGAGATTGTGAATGAGGCTTATGAAGAAGCCCCCCCCCCTATTGCGAACAAAACGAAAGAGACCAAGCCTGACACAGTACCAAAAGAAGAACGGCGAAAATACCGGAGAATCGGACACAGGCAAATCATGACCGATGATTTTATCATCTATTGCAAAAATACAACAACAGGAAAACACCATCCGGCTGTTGTGCTAAATATCAGTCCTGGTGGACTCCTCATGACATCACGGGCCAGGCTTGCCATTGGCGATGAATTCCTTCTGGAAGGCCGCATCGGAAGAGCTTTCAAGTTCAAAGAACGCGCGGTTTCCCGCGCATCTCGGGAGCAAAAATACGGCCTGGAATTTATCGATCTTTCTCCAGAGACCAGTCAGTTTCTCAACCGTCTCACCGGATCCGTTGACATTAACAAATCTAACAAACTTCTGCATGGATGATCATATTGACGTGGAGTATCTCGGAGAAGAGGTTCCGGTAGCTTTTGATACACTTCAAGCACTAAAAAAATTTTCTTCAGTGCACATATTGTCAATCGTACCTTCCTTGTAAATAGATATCGAAATGGTTATTAGTTCCGGTTAAAAGCCTCTATCTGTTTGCAGAATTGTTGTTCAAATCTTTATTTATAACCCCAAAAATGCGAATTTTCTCCCTGCTCCTTCCAATTGTTTCCGCTGCAATTGGTTACGCTCTTGCATATGCTGCAAGCGTCTCTTATTTCGGAGTAAGCATCTCACGGCACGCTGTTTACATGGATTTTCTTCTTGTGCTTGCCGCTTCCTACCTATTGTTTTTCCTGTCGCGTCGAAATTGGGCGTTTATTATTCTACAGTGGCTCCTTATAACCGTTCTTTATCTTGGCAATGCGGCCAAACTCTCTTTCTTCGGTGGCCCCATGGTGCCGGATGATGTGTATGCTTTAAAGTCGCTTATCCTTATACTTGACGGTTGGCAGCGCTTCCTGGTTGTTGGCTCGCTGGCCTCACTAGCCGGATTTTTAATCTTTAATTTCCATTTTCGCAGTCGGGCAGCCTGGCTGGCACTCTGTTTTGTATTTTTTCTGTCAATGGGTTTAAAAATTTATGCTGAACCGGTTGTGGCGGGCATGGATAAACGTTTTGGCAACAGTGTTTGGAATCAGCGGGAAAATTATCTGCGACGGGGAGCAACCCTATATTCTCTCCAGGAAACGGCGCGTTTTTTCAAGGATGTCGAGCAGGCTCCGGATCTTAAAAAAGTAAGTACCTCCGCCGATTTTCTGCTGAATAAAAAGACTCCTGTCAGCATCTCTGTTCCGGCCCTGAGAAATGTTCATTTTATCCTTCTTGAATCATTCTGGGACCCCATGGGGCTCAAAGCAATACGTTTTGACCGCGATCCCCTTGACTCGAGATTCAGAGAATTGTGGCAGGCCACCGGTCGTTCCGGTATTATGAGCCCAGTCTTCGGCGGCTATACGGCCAATGCCGAATTTGAAAGTCTCTGTGGTTTTCCAGTGGTTTACGATGACGTCAAGTTCGAACGGCGCATGGTCAATAATGCGCCGTGCCTCCCTGCAGTTCTTGAGCGATATGGATACGACACTGTGGCATCCCACCCCAATGTGGCCTCTTTTTGGAACAGAATTAACGCGTATCGAAGGATCGGGTTCAGTACTTACTGGTCCATAGATGATTTCAATCTTGATGACATGAACCTTGGGTTTCTCTCCGATGCATCTCTCTACCGCCAGGTGATCGATAAACTGGACAATCGTGAGAATCTGGACAAGCCTGTTTTTAATTATATCATTACCTATTTCGGTCACTGGGCAGGGCCGATGAATTACCCTATGAACGAGTCAAGGCCGCAGGTCATCCGTTGCAAAGGAGGGTGCGAGACACCAGAGATTGAATCCTATGCCAATGCAATGTACTACAAGTCAAAGGAGCTGATGACTTTTCTTGACAACCTCCGTACCAGTGATCCAGATGCCCTCATAGTTGCCTTCGGCGACCATCTGCCTTTTTTGGGAGGCGGTTATCGCGGCTACGTTGAGGCGGAAATCCTGGCCGGGGCAAGGGATCAATTCACCCCGGAAATGTTTCTGACCTATGTCACCACCCCCCTGATAGTCATCGACGGTCGACGTGGCCCTCTGGATATGGGCACCATCCCTCTTTACCAACTTCCGGGCAAAATTGTGAGGCTTCTCGGGATCAATGAAACGACTATTCTTGAGTATGCTGGAACATCGAAGGACATGGCGGTCCGACCCTTATGGGGTATGCATTTTCTTGTGGACGAGAAGGGAGCAGTTCATGTCTGCAAGAGCACGGTAAGCTCAGCGGAATGCTCGGCATCCACAACATGGCTGGACAACCTTCTTACCGTGGGAATAGATATTTTCCAGGGCAAACAACACATTTTGACCCCCTCCGGCACCACCCCCAGCGGTGGCAATACTATGCCAAACGCTGCGGGAAACAGTACGACTGAACCCGCAGGACCCTCTGAACCGTCCACCCGATTATAAGAATTACGTCAGCTGGAACCCGGCGCCAGCCACTCTTCCCGCTTCAAGCAGTCTTCTCTGTTTCAGCAGGAGGTGTAGTTTTGGGTGGCTTAGTATCAATATGCCCATTTTTTAATGCGGAAAAACTACTCACAACCGCCATGATAAATGCAGACAAATAGGGGATAGATTGAACCAGTAGAAAGATGAACCAGACCAGGGCATCCGGCGAAGCATACTGCCTGGGCATGGCCATGACACTGAAGGCGGAGAGCCAGAGAGCCACCATTATCAAACCTTCCTCCCTTGACGACTGCAACGCACGAAGCAGGGCATGTGAGCCAGCTTTTTTCGGTGTCCGGTAAAATGGAATCCCTCGAGTTACTAATCCAAGCAGGATTGCTTTAGAAATAGTATGGGACAATGCGAGCCCTGCAAGAGCCGAGGCAAATGTTTGAGTAAGAGTTGCCTTTACCCGCTGGCGGTAAAGATAGATCATTTTGGCCAGCTTGAAGACAAAGAGGGTCAGGGGCAGGGCCGTCAGAATGAGAAGTGGTGGCTCGAGCTGGTCTGGAAACAGGGCCATGGCCGCAGACCAGACCACGGCTGTCAGAGTAAAAATAAGGTTGGCGCTGTCTGCTATCCATGGCAACCAACCGGCAATAAAATGGTAGCGCTGGCCCCGGGTAAGTCCGGAACCATTACTTCGAAACAGTATATGTGCATGACGCCGCAGAATCTGCACCGCACCGTATGCCCATCTGAAACGCTGCTTCTTGAAATCATCGAAGGTGTCCGGCATGAGCCCCTTGCCGTAACTGTTTGCAATATAGATGGCCTCATAGCCTTTTGTTAGAATCTTGAGGCCCAGTTCAGCATCTTCGGTGATGCACCATTCCGCCCAACCGCCGACCTCTTCGAGTACTGAGCGTCTGACCATGGTCATGGTGCCGTGCTGAATAATAGCATTGCGCTCGTTTCTCGTTACCATGCCGATTTGAAAAAACCCCTTGTATTCCGAATAACACATGGCCTTGAACAGGCTTTCCCTGTGATCATGATAGTCTTGCGGAGCTTGGACAATGGCCACGGAAGGCTTGACAAACTGTGATGCCAGCTCTCGCAGCCAGCAAGCATTGACAATATAATCACTGTTGATAACAGCCACTACTTCCGCTTCAGGATTCGTTTTGGTGAGGGCAAAGTTGAGCGCCCCGGCTTTGAAGCCAGGCAAAGGATCTTCATGGAAAAACTTGAAGCGTTTTCCAAGATGTACGCAAAACTCGGCGATGGGCTGCCACACTTCCGGATCACTGGTGTTATTGTCAATGACAATAACCTCGAAACTGGGGTAATCCAGATGAGCAAGGGCCTGCAGGGTTTCCTTCAGCATGTCCGGTGGTTCATTGTATGCCGGAACATGGACCGACACCATGGGCAGATTCGCATCCATGGTAACAAGCGGAGTGAATGGTCGCCGCAAATGTGAGATCCAGGTTGCCTCTGCCCATTCATGGGCCTCTGTGAGCAGAACTACCACCACGCCCACCATGCCTGTTACCAGCATACCCCCGACAAGTACCGTGGAAACAGTTAGGTACTGATGAAAATAATTGTAAATTATCAATACCGCCACCGATGCCGCTGAAAAAGCAACGATGGAGAGAAAACCTCTCCCCCTGCTACCGAGGGATCTGCTGTCGAGAAAGAGGAGGGCCGAGGCAATGAAAGCCATCAACACAGAAATACCTGCCAGTAGTTTCCATTCGGGAATCTGAATAACCGGGGAGTCAAAGGAGAATTTGGGATGCCGCTGCAGATCGTAAACCCCCCAGTAGGCTCCGACAGCTCCTTCATCAGCCTGTTTCCATGGCTGATCAAAGGCCTCCATTATGTAATAAACGTACTTTTCCTCTTCGGCCCGCTGAAGAAATCGGCGCAGAAATTTAGCCTCGTTGGAGGGGGAAGCCTGGGCCCTACCGATGGTGCGGCCATTACTGGGCCAGCCCACTTCCATAATGGCCACGGGTTTATCTGGGAATGTTTCTCTGAGTAGGGCGGTTCGGTTGGTAACATGCCCTACTGCCAGGTCGAACTCTATGCCTTCCCAGTATGGAAGCATGTGAGTGCCTATGTAGTCTACATGTTCTCCCAGTACTGGATTTTCAATCCAGATATGCCAGGGCTCGGCAGTACTTACAGGTACAGCAAGGGCGGTTCGTACTCGATCAAGATATGAGCTGAGCTGCATCAGGGTGAGATCGCCACGAAGAATCGTTTCATTGCCGACCACCACACGAACCACGTTGCGGTAATTCTCCTTGGCAACTTTGATCAGTCTTGTTATTTCCTCTTCATTTTTCTTGTGATCCGTACTGAGCCAGGCACCAAGGGCGACATTGATGTTGTGTTTGTACGCAAGCCGGGGAATACTTCCATAGACTCCGTCTACGGTATAGGTACGAATAGCATTTGTTTTATTTGCAAGGAGGGCAAGGTCCGCGTCGATCTCTTTTTCGGAAGGAAGTTGGCCTTTTGACGGGTTATGCCCCTCCCGCAGAGGAGAAAAAGAAAAACCCTGAATACGTGATGGCCAAACAGGTTCCTGCTCGGGCCTGTTCATCAAGGCCCATAGGCTTGTGCAGATTAACGCAACAGCAGTGCAGATAAGAATGTTTACACGTAGCATCTTTGTTAGTTACCAATAAGAACAGGGTTTGTTACCTTAAAGAGGCGGAAAATCCCAATTTACTACGCGTAGGCGACAATAATACAGATCGGCACTTACATCAGCAGTAACTTTCATCATGGAAAATGTTTCTCCACGTAATTTTTTGTTTCTTTGAATGGCGGAACCTGTTGCCCGTATTTTCTGACATTTCTGCATGGATGCGCATATTGACAGCCTACAGCCAGGAACCCTGCACGCTTATCCTGCAATACTTTTCTCAATATCCATCTGCATTTCCTCAATTACTTTAGCCGGATCTTCGGCCCTGGTAATGGGACGTCCAACAACCACATGGTCAGCCCCCGTTGCTATGGCCCGACCGGCGGTTATAATACGTTTTTGATCATCCGAACCATCACTCACGTTAGCTCCGGGCCTGATACCAGGGGTCACAATCAGCAACTTATCACCCAGATCTCTACGTAATCGTTCCGCTTCCAGGCCAGAGGAAACAACACCATCACACCCTAACTCCAGGGCTCGCCGGGCACGGAACAGGACCAGATCTTCAACGGATTGGGTCATGCCCATGGCCCGTAAATCCTCTTCCCCGAAGCTTGTGAGCACTGTCACAGCCAAAAGTTGCAAGTCACCCCGCGCTTCCATTGCAGCCTTAATAATAGCATCATTGCCATGGATTGTCGCAAGGGACACACCCCTGTTATTGAGCTGCTCAACTGCAAGTTTAACTGTTTCAGGAATATCAAAAAATTTCAGATCCAGCATCACCTTATGGCCGCGATCAAGAATCCAGTCCACCACCTCAAAATAAGACGCCATAAACAGTTGCAGCCCAACCTTAAAATAACGGGTACGGGATTCACAACGCTTTACCATCTCTTTTGCAAGCTCAGGATTATCAACATCCAAAGCAACGATGATCCTGTCCTGTAATTCTATCTCTTTAGTCATCATTGTTCTCCTCTAAAATTCGTTTTATTTCACTGCACACCGATTCCTGTTCCCGCCCCTGAACGATCTGTCCCAGCAACTCATGAATACGCTCCAGTTTCGAAGACTGAACAGCTTTTACCAGTTTTCCCCCCTGCAAAGCAAGAACCTTCCAGGCAACATCGTTAGCAGACAAGCCGTCACACTTTTCCTCAACCTGCTGTACCCATTGTTGTAGCGGATCCACAGCAGGCATCCTCATGGAATCCATGGTCGATAGCGCCCTTCTCTCTTCACTCATCTGCAGCCCCTCTGACTCCATGTCAGGTGTTCGAGGGAGAACTTTCCTTATGGAGGACGAGGGCGGCGCAACGGTTTTCATTCGTTTTTGTTGTAGTGGAGGATCAATATCTTCAGACACCCCTGTTGTCATTTCCATTTGAACAGGTGCGGGTGCGGACACCTTCTGTGGCCCCGGTGCATGATCCAGATTGAGATAAAAAACGAGTGATGCTGCAGCAGCCAGCAGAGAGCCACTTACAGTCAAAAATTTCCGCTGAAAGAGTAACGGTTTTTGGGGAATTCTTTTTTCCTGTGCAAGCTCTTGCGTGAGTTCCAGCCATTCTCTGTAGCAGGAATCACAGGAAGAAAAATGCTCCAGAAACGCGTTGTGCAGCTCAGCTTCACATTTTCCATCAAGCAGGGCAGCCATTTCCTGTGAAGAGATGCAGTTACCTGATTTTTCAGCAGTTCGGTCCGCCGCAAGAGCAAGTAATGCTGCCCTCCGATCCAGTTCCCGTTTTCTTTTCAATTCATCTTTATTTGCCATGGTTAGTGTCCCTCTCTGACAAATACGATGACGGACATATCGCATCCCTGTGTCGTAGAAATAGAGCCCATCACCTGAGATACTCCAAAAGTTCCTCTTCAAGCCCCATATCCTGAAACTCTTTGCGCAAACGGCCAAGGAGACGACGAACCCGGCCATTCACCTGGTCACGATTCAGACCAAGTAGGTTTGCCGCCCGCCTCACACCCACATTGTCCCGATACAGCAGCTTCAATAAAAGTCTTTCCTGGGGCTGCAACTCCAGCCCTTTTTCAAGTAGTAGGGATAATGTTGATGGGAGGTTACAGCACTGAACATCTCCAATCATAAGGCCAAAGAGAGCTGCAAACAGATGTTCCTGCTCCTCCTTTTCCACAAGATTTCCAGGATATCCGCTGGAAATATCCAACCCCTTGGATTCATCGAGTGTTTGTTCAAGTCCCTGCGCTTTTCCACACTGCGGAATACGGCTTAGAAGAGTAAGGGCATCATCTTCAATACTGTTCTTCTCACGAGCCGGATAACGGCAAAATGCACTCTCAACACTCTCGGAAAGAGAAAGCCGTTCGAGACACAACAGGGAAAAGAGCAATGACCAGATCCCGCCAAGTTTCTGTATCCAAAGCGGCGGCCGTACCCGGCCAAAACGCGTACGACTAAAATCCTCAAGTAAGCGCCAGGAAATAGAGGCAAGATAGCTTGTGAAACTTCCCTTCCCGTTGTGAGCCTGCAGTCGTTGCCAGGAATCCGCAGCAAGTGAATCCATAACAAAAAGAGCAGCTTCCTCGGCAAGGGAAGCACTCCCAAAACGGCGGGCAGCAAGACGGTTAATCAGATCCCAATGCCCCAGTGCCTTATCTTTCCACTTTTCTGCCATTCAATCAGCCAACAGTTCCCTGGACAATTTCAGAATCAAAATAATTTACAGACATACCGGCATCAACCACCACGGTCTGAGCGGTGATCCCCGAGGAACGTGGAGAGAGGAGAAAGGCGGCAAGGTCGGCAGCCTCTCGGGTTTTGAGGGCTTTTTTCCGTAAAATAGCCTTTTCTGCATAGAGATAACTGTCAACATAACCGGGAATACCGGCTGACGCTGAAGTCTTCAGCAAACTTGGTGCCACGGCATTAAAACGAACCTCTGAAAACGAAGAAAATGATTTTGCAAGAAAACAGATGGAGGAGTTAAGAGCTGCCTTGATGGGAGCCATATAGCCATAGTTTTCTGCAGCCATGCTGGTGGTGGAGATAGAAATAGTGACAGCCGAGGCCTCACGGGAAAAGAGCTCCCGAAAATGATTACAGATTGAAATAAAAGAAAAACAAGAGATATCAAAGGCCTGGAGGAAATCCTTTTTCACGGTACCATGAAATGGTGTTAATCCTTCGGAATAGTTTGCATAGGCGATGGAATGAACTAGGCCGTCAATACGCCCACCCTCTGCTTCACCGACTTCAGTACCTATCTCCTTCCGAACCCGAATAATATTTGCTTCTTCCTCAACGTCACAAAGAAAAACTGGCGAATCAGGAAAGAGTTTTCTGGCAGCTTCTGCCCGCTGTTCAGAGCGCACCACATGAATAACCTTAGCACCTTCCTCAACAAGTACCTTGGCAATGGCAGCAGCCACTGACTTTTTATTGGCAAGGCCAAAGACCACAAATGTCTTCCCTTCTATCTGTAAAAAACCCATTATATCCTCTTTATCTTTTGGTTCCCCACAAGTGAAAGTGACGTGATAAGAATTCGCTTTCTGCAGGGAAAGTACCAGTGGGAAAAACACGATTGCAAATACCCTATAATACTCCCACCAAAACAGCAACACCAAAAACATTCACGGCATAAACACCTGGTATTACTCATTTTCCACTGTTCAACTTCCCTAGACTCACTTCCGATTGCAACTGAGCTTGTTCAGAGAAATGGGCACATATTTTTTCTTTCAGGATACAATTAAGGATATGATGAGTTGTCGGCAGAGGGTAAGGCATGATCAGCTTCGCGATGTTCCCCGGCAGATGTGATACGGACTGCGGCTTGCCCTGGAATCGGACATTTGTTTTCACAAATACCACAGCCGATACAGAGAGCGTCAACTATATAAGGTTGTTTAACTGTTACCTGCTGTCCCTGATCATTCACCACCACCACTTCCCTGAATTTGATAGCCTTGTCCGGTGTGGGGCAATGCTCCTCGCAGACAATACAAGGCATTCCCTTGGCAAAAGGCAGGCAGAGGTTTTTGTCAAAAAAAGCGTGTCCGATTTTGACGAGATGTTTTTCGCTGACCGATAGCTCGGCAATGGCTCCAGTTGGACAGACCTGTCCGCACAGTGTGCAGTTGAACTCGCAGTAGCCCAGGCGCGGTAATACTTTTGGAGTAAACATTCCCTCAAAGCCCGCTTCAATAAAGGTGGGCTGCAGGGCATTGCCGATGCACACCTTCATACACTCCCCGCAGCGCACACAGCGATTGAGAAATTCTTTTTCCGCCAGAGCGCCTGGGGGTCTGATAAGATGTGGATCCGGAGTTTTAGCCAAACTGCGTACTCCGCTAAATAGTGGAATGACGACACCAGCTGCCACAGAACCAACCCACGCATTCCAGGCAAAGCGTACACTGATCCATATGAATCGTTCTTTCTTCGTCAATGGCCCCCATGCGGCAAAGAGTGCGGCAGGTTCGACATTTTTTGCAATTACCATCTCCTCCATGTCCTTTTAGCAGGCTCTTGTGGCCAATCAGGCCAAGTAAGGCACCCAGGGGACAGAGGTTGCGGCAGAAAAATCGACGCTGCCAAAATTCCAACAGAAACACAGCGGCCAGGAGAAAGAATGAAAAAAAGGTCAGTTCATACAATTTTTGTGAAAAGGGCAGGACGGTGTGACGAAGCAGGGAGTAAAGAGGTTCCGTTACCGCGTTCACTGCTTCAGGAGCCTGGTGGTAGGTGAAGGTGAAAAATCCCACCGTTGTTTCATTAAAAGCTGGATAGAGAGACAGGGTCAGCCCACGTACCAGAAGAGAGAAAGGGTCAACATAGCCCACCAGGGGCAGGCCGCAAAAGGCGGCAATGACCACAAAGCAGAGCAGCCCGTAACGCAGTTGGGGAAATATCGTCGCCACTGCTCTTGCTTTCCTGCGGAATATGGGATTGGCAAGATCAAGCAGGGTTCCCATAGGACAAGCCCAGCCGCAGAAAAATCTGCCCAAAACAAGAGAAAGTCCCACTAGAAAAAGAGATGGCAGCAGCAGGGCAATGAAGGTTTTGGCGGCAAGAATTGTACAGAGGGCTATGAGGGGGTCAAGACGAAACAGGATATTGACCGCATACTCCAGCTGATCAGATCCCGTGTAGTCCGTTTTTATAAAAAGAAATAAAAAAAGGACAAGGTAGCCAGCCTGGCATAGCTGCCGCCACAAAGAAAGAGGGAAAAGTCGTTTTTTCTTCAACATTTTTTTGATTTGGTTGCCACCAGCACGCTGGCTAAACGGATGTCGTAATCAAGCGCATTTTTTTGATATCCATCTCACCCAGTCCCATTTTGTATGCAGCTACCGTTGAGTCGATGGCATCGGGCTGCAGACCAAACAGGGTGGTGGCGTAGGCATCCGCTGCCACGGGATCAGTTGAGGCAATAAGAGTATCGAGTATCTTTACATCTTTAATATCACCCCCTTGAGGCCCATTCCTAAGCAGAATGCGTGTGGCGTCAATCACCGTCAGGTTTGGTCTGATTACCGTTGCCAAGTCGGCCAGTTTCTGACCCAGATCATGGTGCAATTGACCGCGTCTACCACCAATGACTCCCATGGAGTTTTTCAGGCCAAGGGTCAGGCGGCTTAAGCCGTGATGTTTAGCCACTGGAACATTGATATAACTATCAGCCTCCAGGGCGTCGCGGTAGATCTCCCAGCGAGTCAGGGATTTGCCTTTTGCAATATCAACAGGAATAAATTTTCTATTGTCTATATAGTCGTAATGGACTTTTTTGTTTTTCAATGATTTGAGTGCATCACCGATACCGCTATTGTGATAACATCTACGTTCTTCATTACAGGTTCGGTCAAAGACCAGCACTTTCGAGGCTCCAGCCTCCAGTGCCTGTTCAACCAGGGCTTTGATGATAAGTGGGTGAGTATTTGCTGCAAGCTCCGGTGAACGATCCCAACCGATATTAGGCTTCACCACAACCTTATCTCCAGGTTTGACAAACTCCTGCATGCCCCCCAGAGATGAAATAATTTTTTCAACCAATGCCTCATAGTTTATGCCATGGGACATAGCCACAGTTGGATTTTGTACCTGGCCGGCAAAAACTTCTGGAATGTGAAAACGGGGAATGGCAACAGTTAAACCTGCTGTCCAGAGGCAAACATCCTTGATAAATTTCCTTCGATTCACTTGTGTTGCTCCTCATTTGTAATGTACCAATCTCCTAATTATATCTTGCAAGGGCCTGCAATGTCAATATGGGAAAGCTCTTCAGCCATTTCACTCAAAGCAGAATGAACATGGGCAGTATTTGCAACGTGCCCAAAGAGCTATTCTCTGGATAATGATGCATGTTTTGCAAAAGAATGGTAAAAAAACAGAATCTGCTTAGCACTAAGAATCAGCCGATACTCACTGATCCGACTCTGACAAAAGCGGGTTTTAGCGCTACGCAGGAAATTTAACATAGCTGAATTCGTATAATAAGTGCATAGCCTCTGTAGGTAGCAGAGCCCAAAACACCTTTGAGTAAAACAAGGCTTAGGTGTATTCTGGAAAAAAGCTACCAAACGATTTTCCGGAGGTTCCAAATGAG
>Ga0207996_1000499_pt1 | contig 34254 bp, 35 predicted proteins | sample AntAceMetag02UKG_FD_184773 | JGI IMG/M metagenome (GOLD analysis project Ga0207996, IMG submission 184773) | Saline lake microbial communities from Ace Lake, Antarctica - Antarctic Ace Lake Metagenome 02UKG (SPAdes) (version 2) | ecosystem: Environmental > Aquatic > Non-marine Saline and...
TTGCGCACGTATTTTATAATCAAAAAAATATAAAAACTTAACGAGAAATGGATGTAATTCCTCCACACACTAAAAGTGTGCAGGTATCCTTACAACAAAAAATGAAACCAATTTACAATAAGATCTGGGAATTAGCAAAACCCTATTATCTAAAGGCTAGACCTAAAGATATTATACATATAGAATGGATAATGCCAGTAGCATTATCCCTAGCTAAACAAGAAAATCTTGATGATATTTTATTAGTTCCTTTAGCAATTCTGCACGATGTTGGTTATGCAGGAATTACAACCAACTCTATGAAGTTGGAAACAAGAAAAGTACATATGGCTGCAGGTGCAAAGATTGCCAGAGAAGTACTTGAGCAAGTAAATTATCCTCAAGAAAAAATAGATAAGATTGTTTATTATGTTTCTGTTCATGATAATTGGGCATTGGGAGATTTTAAAGTTTATGAAGATCCTATATTAGGTGTTTTTGGAGATTTAGACTTTATTTGGGCATTGACAGAAAAAGGGTTTCCAGCATTTGTGAAAATATATGGAAAAACAATTCAAGAGACTATTTATTATTTAGATCAAGCTAATGGAAACACAAAAGGCGCACCTTGGACATGTGAAGCAACTAAAAGTCTTTATGAAAAAGAATTAAAAAGGTTGAAGGAGAAATATGATTTATAATGAGAAAAGACTTTTACTCGGAGATTAGTGCAAATAATTGGAAGACAGTTTTATTATTTGTTGTCTTCTTTATTTTAGTTCTATTATTTGGTGCTGTATTTGGAGCATATATTGGGAATATAATTACTGGATTAGTTATTGCCTTTATCATAGGAGTAATTTATAGTTTAATTATGTATAAATCTGGTGCAAAGACTATTCTTTCTACTGTTAAAGCAAAGCCTGTGACTAAACAGCAGGATCCTTATCTTTATCATACTGTTGAAGGATTATCAATAGCTGCAGGATTAAAAAATCCTCCTAAGCTTTATATGATTGAAGAAGAATCAATGAATGCCTTTGCAACAGGTATTTCTCCTGATAAATCTTATATTTGTGTAACTTCTGGTCTTAGAAAGAAAATGAATAGACAAGAACTTGAAGGAGTTCTTGCACATGAGATGGGCCACATAAAAAACTTTGATATCAAAGTTATGCTACTTGCTGCAGTTCTTGTTGGTATTGTTATATTATTATCTGATATTATTTTCAGAAGTTTTCTCTGGGGTGGTGCAGGAAGGAGTAGAAGAAGCAATCAAGGCGGAGGACAAGCACAACTAATCCTTATTGTTATTGCAATTGTTCTTGCAATACTTGCACCAATTATTGCTCAATTAATTAAATTAGCAATTAGCAGAAAAAGAGAATACTTAGCTGATGCTTCTGCAGTTGAGCTAACTAGAAATCCTTCTGGTTTAGCTTCAGCATTAAACAAGATAAAAAATGATGTAGATGTTAAAGTTGATTCTGCAAATAAAGCAACTGCACATCTTTTTATTGAGAATCCTTTAAGACATTCTAAAAGAAAACAGTTATTTGCATCTTTGTTTAATACTCATCCTCCAATTGATAAAAGAATTGGTTTGTTAGAAGCGATGTGATTATTCTTTCTTATTCTTAATATAATCATTAAATTTATCCATATAAGTCTTTCTAAGCTCGTTGCTTGATTGCCCATCAATATATGCTACATGGCAGTTAAGAGTCTTTATAATATTTTTAATATTACTTTCTAAATTAGGTGATAAATACTCTACTTCAGTTTTATCTTTTGGGAAATCCTCTGGGTAAGCAAGTTCATAAAAAGTAAGCTGTGTTTCTAAATCATAATCAGAAATTCTCTTTGCATTCTTTTCTCCTAAGTCAAGTGCAATATCTGCAATTGTATTTCTATCAAAGTTATTAGTAATTTCACAAATAAAAGGCCCATACTTATATGTATGACTATCTTGATTAGAGTTATTAGAATGATCAATTTCAAAAAATAAATTTGATAATGCAGACATTGCTTTGCTAAAACTTGATGAACTAAATAAAGTAATTCTCATGATTTAAGTCAGAATATGAAATAAATATATAAACCTTGTTGTTGTTGCCTATAAGTTATAAATACCTACTGGACAAACCTCAATTAATTATATAAAGGGGAAATGCTTCTTTTTAGCTATGTTTTTAGCAACCTCCTTAAAACACTATAAAAATCCAGAAGTAATGGATATAATAGTTAAACAAGCAGAAAACAAAGAAGTTGGAGTAATGTTTGGAATCAACAAGTTTGGTAAAAGACCAGATGTTCTTGTTTATCCTAATGATGTTCTTGAGTTTGCTAAAAAAAGGGTTTCAAGCTTTCACTGCTCAGAAGAACTATGGAAAGATGTGTTATCTTTATCATCTAATTTAAAGAGAAAACAATTAAATGAATTAAGAAAAGGTTGGGATTTTATTCTAGATATTGATTGCCCTATCTGGGAGCTATCAAAATTAACAACGCACTTATTCATAGAAGTTCTTAAAGCTCATGGAATAAAGGGCATTACATGTAAATTCTCAGGAAACAAAGGGTTTCATGTTGCAGTTCCATTTGAAAGTTTTCCTAAAACAATAAGCTATGAAAATAACGTAGTTAAAGTAAAAGATTACTTTCCAGAGTTTCCTAAGCTTGTAGCTAAATATATTCTCGACTATGTCGAATCTAACTTTATCAAAATAAAAGATAATAAAGTTAGTATGTTAGATAAAAAATATTCTTTTGAAGAATTAAAAAAGATGTTTGATTTTAAATTTGAAGAGCTAACTTACAAAGAATGTTCTAAGTGTAAAAAAATACAAAAGAATGAAAAGAATTCTTGGTTTGAATATCTCTGCAATAAGTGTGGTTTTACACAAAAACTAGAAGATGAAAAGGCATTCAGAAAATGTCCTAAGTGCAGTTCAATTATGATTCAAACAACAAATAAAATTGATAAGAATAAATGTGCTTGTGGTTCTACAAAGTTTACACAAAAACTAAATCTTTCTAAAGTAATAGAAGTTGATACAATTCTTATTGCTTCTCGTCATATGTATAGAATGCCCTATTCTCTTCATGAGAAATCTGCATTGGTATCAATTCCAATCAAAACAGAAGAAGTTTTGAGTTTTGAGAAAAACAATGCTAAACCTGAAAATGTAACTTTTAATATTCCTTTTCTAAACAGAGATGTTGCAAAAGGCGAGGCAAAAGAACTACTAGAAAAAGCAATTGCATCAGAAAATAAAATCAAAATGCAAATTGTAATAAAAAATAAAGTTTATCAGTATGACAAAAAGAGTTTTGAAGAATATGAAATAGATCAGGAAGCAGTTCCTGAAGAATTCTTTCCCCCATGCATAAACAACTGTAGAAAAGGTTTAGAAGATGGAAAGAAAAGAGTATTATTTTCCCTAGTTAATTTTCTTAATAGTTTAAACTGGTCATTTGACAAAATAGATGAGTATATACATGAGTGGAACAAAACAAACGAAGAAGAACTAAGAGAGAATGCTCTTAAAAGTCAAATGAATTATAGAAAACAAAGAGAAAAGATTCTTCCACCTAATTGTGATACTGCAGGTTACTATAAAGATCTAGGCTTATGTACACCAGACGGTCTTTGTGCAAGGATAAAGAATCCTGTTCAGTACGCAAAAGTAAAAGCTAAAATTAATAAGAAAGGTAAAGGGGGCAGGAAGAAAACAAAAGAGAAATCTTTTGGTCATTCAACAAAGTTGAATAAGAAAGATGTTGAAGTTAAAGAAGAAAAAGATAATATTAAATAGTAATTATGATTTCTATAGATTATGATTAAATACGGTTTAGATCTGAATTACAACATGTATCGTTGGAAGAATAAGGGGGTAGAGACAGAGGCATTCTTAGGAAATAATGGTGATTTTAGAATAATGCAGAGAAAATTAGGTAAACAAAACAAAGCAATAATAGGAACATTTAGTAATTATTCAGAATCGGGGCATATGCTTTTTGCAGCATTATTTAATTATGTTAACAAAATAGGCGCAATTGATAAGATTTATACTACTATTGATTTTAATTTTGCATTTAAAACCCCAATAGATAATCGTAATCAATCAGAAATTGATAGAAATATAAAACAACCTTTAGATATAATAATAAATAATAATATTGAAGAAGTAGGGAATTTAGCAACAGTTGGCTCAACAACAGGACATCGTTATTTTGGAGTTATGAGTAATAATAATTTTCTAATAATTAAAGAATCAGACGAAAAAAAAGGAATTTCTGGATGGAATCAAAATCATAAAGGATTTTTTAATGAAGTAATTTATCTTGATCAAGAAGATGTATTCAAAGTTCTAAAAGCAATATACACTTTTTCTCATGATAAAGCAGTACTAAATAATATTTACAATGAAGCTAAAGAATTCTATGAAAAAAATGAAACACCAAAACCTCAGACTAAAGAAAAAGCAAATGAACAAATCCTATGTTCATTTATGTTTAGAAAATTTAGAGATTAAAAAGAAAAATGCACAAGTTTCCCCTTGTGCATGGGTTTTTGTGTTAGGTGTTTAAAAAATGGAGGTGTGTGTTTAACATTAAATCTGTGATTTCTTATTTAGCAATTTCCTGAAAAAACGCACTTCGTCAATAGGCATGACACCTTGATAATAAAGCTCTCTTGAAGCTCTAGTGAGCTCGGCTAAATCTTGTACTGAAAATTCTGATCTCATCTTATCACCCCACGAAACGTGTTTATATAATAATATCATCTTATTCTTATAAAGCAGTTATGAATTTTAAATTCACAAGCATTATAAAGGAAATTTTGTAATTTTTTTCATCGTTCAGAGAAACATCTTCTTAACAATGTTTATTTCTATATTACTTTATAGAACACCATCTTAGTGAGATTAGTAGAACTTCAAATTTTTAGATAAAACACTGTTAAGCTCAATCTTGACTGTCCAATGAACACAATTATAAGTGAAAATATATAAATAAAGTATATTTAATAGTCTGTATGAAAACAATAATTCGTGACCTAAAAAAAGGACTTGTCAAAGTGCAGATTGAGAATTCAGACGACCTATGGTATCTTAATCAGATTATAGAGCAAGGAGATATTGCTAGATGCAGGACTATTAGAAAAATAAAAATTGGAGATGAGAACAATCCTAAGATTGTTAAGAAACCACTAACACTAACAATTAATGTTGAGAATATAGAGTTTCATGAAACAACAGGCAATCTGCGGGTTGCAGGTAAAATAATTGATGGTCCTGATGATATCCCAAGAGGAAACTTTCACACATTTACGCTTGACCAAGGAAAAGATATAACTATAATAAAAAAGAATTGGCCAAAACACTTACTAGATAAATTAAAAGAGTCAGAACAAAAAACTTCAGAGTATCTGGTTGTTATATTTGACAGAGAAAAAGCAATCTTTGCAGAACTAAAAAGAAGAAACTACAAAATTCTAAGTTCCATAAATGCTGATGTGCAAAAGAAAGATGCACCTAAAACAAAATCAGATAACATCTATAAAGCGATAATAAAACAAATAGATGAATATCTTAAAAGATCAGACTATCAAAATATAATAGCCGCATCCTCTAACTTCTGGAAAGAATACTTAATGAAAGAGTTAAGCGAAGAACTGAAAAAGAAAACTGTGTTTGCAACTATTTCTTCAGTTGACAAAAATGCCTTGAATGAACTAATAAAAAGACCAGAACTTAAAACTCTGCTTTCTAAAGAAAGAATAATGCAAGAGCTGGTGTTTATTGAAAGAGTTCTAGAAGCTCTTGCAAAAGAGAAAGCGTTCTATGGAATAAAAGAAGCAGAAGAAAAAGTAAATGAAGGAAATATTAAACTTCTTTTGGTTAGCAATAATTTTATTATTAAAACAAGACAAGAAGATAGTTTTGGAAAACTAAATTATATCATGCGAACTGCAGATAAGGCCCAGGCAGAGTTACATATAATTTCCTCAGATGAAGCCTGCAAACAACTAGATAATCTCGGTGGAGTTGCAGGAATAAAAAGATGGTAATTAATTCTTTTATATAGTCAGCAGAAAGTATTAAATACTCTGCTTAATTCTCATTAATAAGATGAATATTAAAGACATACAAATCGGACAAGGGTATTTATTAGTTGAAACAACTGAAAAGCTTGGAGCCTTTGATTTTGCTAGAAACCTAGTAGATATAACTGGAAGGGGAATTAAACCTAGAAGAGGCGTATCAAAAGATTATAATAATAACACTAAAGACTCAAAAGACGGATTAACATTAAGACAAAAAATCGGCTTAGATAAAATGCATGATCTTTTTATTAAAATCCCCTTAAATATAAGTTTAGAGGGAGGTTTAATTATTCCTGGTTTATCTAAATACCAATTAGCAAAACATAAAATATTCTATGTAAATAAAGATGGAAATAATAAATTTAATGATCCTGAATGGAATGTGTTATCTAAAGCAAAATACAATAAACTTCCATTTGCATTAAAACAAGTTTATAGTAGTTTAAAAAAATTTAATTAATAAAATAAGCACATTTACCAAACTCTTCTAGGCAAATACCATTCGGTGTGCAGTCAGTAGGTGTTGTGCAGTTATCTTCAGAAATAACAACTTCATCAGTATAAACAATACATTCTGCAACTGGTTGTTGAGGATATGCTTGGCCTGCAAGATTGTCTTTTGCCAGATTATCTTTAGCAATACCCATTCCAGAGTTTACACCAATTGCATAGAAGAATACAAAACACACTAAAAAAATCACCATTGTAAATGCTGCAAAAGAAGTCGCATTCATCTTTGAAAAAAAGAATAAGTTAGCAACTTCATTTTTTTTCTTTGATTTCAATTTAATACCCCTAGCTCAAAATAAGTACATCGTCCAAATTCTGAAAAACAGAAACCATTTTCTGCGCAATCTGTATGTTCATCACAGATTTCAGAAGTTACACTAATTTGATTATTATATATGATGCAGTCTTCTACCTGCCTATAAGCTGCTGCAGCAACATTGTCTTTTTCTTTGTAATTAGCACCTGCCATAAACGCAGCAGCAATACACAAAATAAAGACTACAATCACAATTATAGATATAGAAGTGATTCTATCACCCTTAGATAAGCTAAATTTAGATTTAGGTTCTTTAGACATTTTAATATAACTTATAACTTTATCATTTTTAAATTGTTCTATTGAATAAGAGTAAATTAATACATACAGATCAAAAACTATAGATTTTAGCACAACAAACTTTATATATAACCTACCCGCAACAAACATCACATATAGCGTTATAGCTTTAAATTAACACCATATATGGTGTGTTGTCACACAAAGGTGAAATCATGAAATGCCCGTTTTGCGGAAGCAATGATACAAAAGTACTTGAAAGCAGAGATACAGAAGAATTCTCAGTTACTAGAAGAAGAAGGCAATGTGAGAAGTGCAAAGCAAGATTCACAACTTATGAAAGAATAGAATTAAACATTCGAGTGCTAAAGAAAAATGGGACAACCCAACAGTTTGAAAGAGAAAAACTGATTAGGGGGCTCACAAAATCTTGTGAGAAAAGGCCAATCACAACAGAAGAATTGGAAATTATTGTATCTAAAGTTGAAGCATATATCATGAAAAAGGGGTTAAAAGAAATAAAAACAATTAAAATTGGTTCAATTATTATGAAAGAGCTAAAAAAACTAGATAAAGTTGCATACATAAGATTTGCATCAGTCTATAAAGATTTCACAGATATTGATTCTTTTATGGAAGAAGTAAATAAATTAACTAAAAAAGATTAGGTAAGAATAAAATGATAAAAATAAACAAGATAAAAAAAAGAAATGGGCTAATTGTAAATTTTAATCCTGAAAAAATAACTGTTGCAATATTTAAAGCTGCAAAATCAGTCGGCGGGCACGATATGACAAGAGCAGAAGCAATAGGCAAAGAAGTTTTAAAAGCATTAAAATCAGAAACCAAATTAGGAGAAATTATTTCAGTTGAACATATTCAAGATTTAGTCGAGAAAATACTGGTTAAGGGTGGACACTATAAAACTGCCAAAGCATTTATCATTTATAGATATGAAAGAAGCAAAACAAGAGAAAAAACAAAAGAAATACTAAATGGGCATATTGATACTTTAAAAGTTTCACATAATGCTCTCCAAGTTCTTGAAAGAAGATATCTACTTAAAGATCCAATCACAGGTAAACTTCTTGAAACACCTTCAGATCTCTTTAGGAGAGTTGCAAACAATATTGCAGAAGCAGAAAAAAAGTATTCTACAAAAACTGAAGAAAAAGAAATTGCAGAGGAATTCTACAAGATGCTTTCAAACTTAGAATTTCTACCAAATAGTCCTTGCCTTATGAATGCAGGAACATCTATCCAACAATTGTCTGCATGTTTTGTACTTCCAATGGGAGATTCAATGGAAGAAATCTTTGAAACCTTAAAGAATACTGCCTTAGTCCATAAATCTGGAGGAGGAACAGGATTTTCATTCTCAAGACTAAGATCAAAAAACTCTGGTGTAAGAACTACACAAGGTGTTGCAAGTGGACCAATAAGTTTTATGACAGTTTATAATTCTGCAACAGAAATCATAAAACAAGGTGGAAAAAGAAGAGGTGCTAATATGGGTATCTTGAGGGTTGATCATCCCGATATCATAGACTTTATTACATGTAAAGAACATAATGATACACTAAATAATTTCAACATTTCTGTTGGGATTACAGAGGATTTTATGAAGGCTGTTGAAAATAATGATTACTATGAACTGATAGAGCCACATACACAAAAGGTTATTAGCAGAACATTAGCAAGACAGGTTTTTGATTTAATAGTTGTAATGGCCTGGAAAAATGGGGAACCAGGAATAATATTCTTAGATAGAATAAATAAAGATAATCCCACGCCTAATGTAGGAAAGATAGAATCTACAAATCCTTGTGGTGAACAACCATTACTTCCTTATGAATCATGTAATTTAGGATCTATCAATTTATCTAAATTTGTCAAAGAAGATGGAAGTGACTTTGATTGGAATAAATTAAGAAAAACAACAAGATTAGCAATCAAATTTATGGATAATGTTATTGATATGAATAAATTTCCATTGCAACAAATAACAGACATGGTAAGAGCAAATAGGAAGCTTGGTCTTGGGATAATGGGTTTTGCAGATGCACTTTTTGAACTCAAAATTGGTTATGGCTCTGAAAAAGGGATTGTAATGGCAGAAAAAGTAATGAAATTTATCAGGGATAAAGGAAGGGAAATGTCAATAGAACTTGGAAAGACCAGAGGATTATTCACCAACTTTGAAGGTAGTTTACTGGATAAAGAAAATAGGCAACAAAGAAATTCAACAATTACAACAATAGCACCAACAGGAACCTTAAGTATGATTGCACATTGTTCAGGGGGTTGTGAACCTGTCTTTGCATTGGCTTATGTAAAAAATGTTATGGATAACACAGAACTTACTTATGTTCATGAATATCTTAAAGAAATGTTGAAAGAGAGAAATCTTTATACGCCAGAATTAATGAAAAAAATTATAGAACAGGGTTCATTGCAACATATTGATGAAATCCCAAAAAATATAAAAGAAATTTTTGTTACTGCACATGACATAACACCTAAAGACCATATTAAAATGCAGGCTGCATTTCAAAAATACACCGACAATGCAGTTTCTAAAACTGTTAATTTTCCTTCTGAAGCATCTATTGATGATATTGATAAAGTATACAAATTAGCTTACAAACTAAATTGTAAAGGAGTTACTGTTTATAGAGACGGTTCAAGAGGAATGCAAATTATGAGTGTTGGCAATAAAGTAAATGAAGGTATTAAAAGGGATGTTGATAAACTTGCTACTGAGCTTAAAGAAAAAATTCTAAATAATGGTAACAAACAAAAGGAAAGGAAAGGAAAAATAACTTTGAGCAAAAAAACAGGTAAAAAAGACCAATGTCCTGAATGTGGAACAAAAATGCAGTTTAAGGAAGGTTGTGCTTCATGTCCAAAATGTGGATTTTCTTTCTGCAATAGTGCATAAATTAACTTACCTACTTTAAAACTAACAAAGTGAGGACAAATTGGGAAGACTTCATGTTTATACAGGAGATGGAAAAGGGAAGACAAGCATGGCAATGGGTATGGCAATGAGGGCATTAGGCCATGGACAAAGAGTAGTAATAATACAATTTCTAAAAGGGCAGGAAACTGGAGAACAAAATATTAAAAATTTTAATAAAAAACTTATTTTTAAGAAATTTGGTTCTAAAAACTTTATCTTTGAAAAAAAGAATCAAACAGATTATACTATTGCAGTTGATGCAGTAAATTTTACTCTTAATATACTCAAAACAAAACCAAATTTAATTATTCTTGATGAGATAAATGTTGCACTCAACCTTGGTCTTATTTCACTAGATTCTGCAATGACAATAATTAATTCTTGTCCTAAAAATACAGAACTTGTATTTACAGGAAGAGGTGCACCTAAGAAAATCTTAGACATTGCGGACCTAGTAACAGAAATGAAAAACTTAAAACATTATTTTAATAGGGGAGATAAAGCAAAAAAAGGAATTGAATATTAACTATTCTAAATTCTCAATATCTAAGATTTCACCATGAAACTCTACTTCTACATCAATATTTATCTCTTGCATAATCTCATCTTCATATACAGAGAAACCTGTGATCATAGAATCAACTGAGCCAGTATATGGGCTTGAAATTATTTCTTTGCAGTTAACAAATACTTTTTGCAAACCGCCTTCATTAAAGCTATAGGCGACTCTGTAAGATTTACCATCTAATAAATCTAAAGGTGGAGATTTAATAACAGGGAGCCCTGCTTCAATGGTTTTATCGGCCAAGTTATACTTCATTGCAAGTCCAGGAATCTTTCTTGAATAAAATAGAATTATGTAATCAGGCATCTTTGGATAATTTTTCTTTTCAAGTTCTTCTTTTAGGTTTCCTCTATAAGTATACATTCCTTGGTTGGTTAAAGGAAAGTCTCCTTCTAAACTACTCTTAATAACAAAAGAAGTAATTTTATCTTCATCAAAAGAGTTGTTTGTGTTTACATTAATAACAACAATAGAGAGTATTACTAAAATTGCAACAAATATAGATATGGTTGATTTTTTCATTTTAAGAAATTAAGAAATACTAGTTTATAAAATTTATTAAAAAAAATACTCAATAAGCATAAGACTTATTGGCATCAAAAAAACAAAATTAAAAATTTTGGTCATTCAACAAAGTTGAATAAAACAAAATTAAAAGTGTGTCAAAAATTTAAATTTTTGAACATTTTGGTCATTCAACAAAGTTGAATAAAATGAAATAAAAAAATACTGGTTATTAACAACCAGCTATTGTGCAGATTGCACCTCTAACACTATCGACATTGTATGGACCAACAAATTCATGATTATCGAAGATAAGTGTTGGTGCATATTTTAATCCAAGGTTTTTAGCTTTACTCATAGCCATTTCATAATCATATTCGCTATAAATATCTATACAAATTGCCTTGTCTTCACTTGAAACCCTAATACATCTCCATTCTACCTCAATATAATCTTGTGTTTCTAGGTCAGTAATTAGTTGAGTTATTTCTTTACTTTTAGAGTCTGTTTCAGAATAGTAGTATGTAACAACAGGTCTTCCTAATGTTGCTTCTGGTTCTGAAATAAGTTCTGGCTTAAGTACTTCTGTTTCTATAACCGCTTCAGGCTCCTCTTCAACAATTGGCTCAGGCTCAACAACAACTTCCGGCTCTTCAATAACCACTTCAGGCTCCTCTTCAATAACTATCTCAGATTCTTCCTCAATAACTACTTCAGGTTCCTCTTCAGTAGTTTCAGGAGTTATTTCAAAACCTACATTTTCTTCCATGTCTTCTGTTGTGTCTTCAGCGTCTTCATCAAAAAAGATTTCTATATCTGCATTAGCTTTTAATTCTTCGATAAATTCAGTGTATCCTTCATTTGATTTTTTTGTCAGCAATGCTTCTTCAGCGTCAGCAATAATAGCATCATCAAAGTCTAATTTTTGAATTAGGTGATATCCGTATGTTGTTTTAACAACTTCAAACTCACCTGAATCTAGATTAAATGAAGCTTCTTCAAACTCAGGTACCATTTCACCTACACCAAAGAAATATTCTCCACAAGTAGGAACAGATCCGGGGTCTTGACTTAATGAAGTTACATAATCACAGAAATTAGAATCATCTTCTTCTAATTCTGTTTTTAGTTCATCTAATTGATCATAAATTTCTTGATCTTCTTCTTCAGTCAGAATAAGAATGTGCCTTACAAAAACTTTGTTTGTAAGATAGTCAATTACTTCAGTATTATCAACAGTCATGTTTTGTCTAAATGTTCTGTTTGCAACTCTATCTATTAAGATAAAGTTTTTGAAATCATCTAGCAAATTATCAAGAGTTAGTCCTGTGGCTGCAAGATTCTGCTCAATTTGTTCTTTAGTTAAACCTCTTTGAGCAATTAGTTCATTAAGACTTTCCTCAGCGTCAGCAGCAGTAACAATAATGCCTAACTCCTCTGCTTTTTGAGTGAGTAATTCTTTCTCAATCAAAGAATCTAAAACATCTTGTTTTGTTACAGGAAAAAAAGATGTTGCCATAACAGTATCATATTTCTCGTTTAAATCACTTTCAAATATTGCAACATTATTTACAGAAGCTACAACCCCCTCATCAGTTGAGGCAGGTGCAAATGTGAACCATGCAGCAACAATAATTGCTAGAACAACTAATACTGCAACTAAAGAAAATAATAATTTATTAGAATTTTTCTTCTTAGACTTAGGTTTTTTCTTTTTAGGTTTTGTTTCCATTTTACTTACATTTCCTTTTTTATGTTTAACCTTAATAGGAGCAATAATTTTCTTAGAACTCTTTTTAGATTTTTTAGGTTCTTCAACAAGATTCTCAATCTCTTGAAGTTCTTCTTCACTAATATCTTCTAAATCTTCAATTTCGTCAGAACCAGTTTCAATTTCAAAGTCTAGATCATCAATATCCTTTACTAAGTTATCTTTTGCCATATAATCACCTTTACTAATTAATTTTGATTTTAAAAAGTTAAAACATCAAACTACTTATCCTAAACCTAGAAGGTAAAGAATGGTAATCTTGTCTGCTAATAATAGTGATATAACTATTTTAGCGTAGTTTCACCCCTTCTTTACTTTAAGTAAGTTATTTTATATATAAATATTGTGTTTTGTTTATAAACAAAACACCCTAGAAATTTATGGTATTAATAGTTATAATAATTATAAATATGACTAAATAGGGCAATTATGTTACTATTTCTTCATTTTTTTCTTAATCATGTCTCCCAAAGTCATTGGGCCAGACTCAACATGCCTCAAATTTACAGGTTTATCTTCAATTTGCTGCATAAGTTTAATGTGTAGATACTTTTCTAGCTTTTCAATTACCACCACACTGGGCTCAAAATGACTAGATTCAATATTATGTAATAAGGATTCTTTTATTGCAAGCATTTTAGCAAGTTCTTCTTGCTTTAAACCCTTTCTTTCTCTTGCTTGCTTAACAAGTCTTCCGTAATCTGACACAATAACATTAACAGTGCTTGTTGAGGGAGAGTCATCCTGATATCTTTGTTCTGGCTCATCATAAATTGGTTCTTCAACCTTAACTTCTTCTATAACCCGACCTAATTTAGTACAAGTTGCACAAACATTCATCTCTGCACCCTCTATTTTTGTCTTAAATATTCTTTCTGTTTTAGAACCACATAAATTACAAACCGCCATCTTACCACCCTATTTTATTCTTAAATAATTAATTATGCACTCTCATTGAATTCAGTTAATTTCTAATGTGCTACAAACCCGCAAGGTACAACCCCCTACAACGCACCCAAGTTGCTTTTACTATCAGCTCGCCTTAGGTGCATTATTAAATAATTATTTTGAAATTATAAGATAAGTATAAGTCAACTCCCCTATAGTTATAGTATCTGAATTTAATAGTTTAAGAGCTTTTTGTTTTTGAGACATTAGCTCAAGCAAATCATCTGGCCTTTGTATCAAGACACCAATCTTTCCTTTAGGTTTTATAATATAATCTGCCTGATAAAGAAATTCAGAGTAGACTTTTTTTACTTGCTTAACTGCCATGTGCTTAGATGCAGAGGGCATAAAAGTTATAATTTTATCCACTGTGCCCTTATCAAATTTACTGTCAACCCAATCAAGAGAAACTTTTGAGAACTGTATTAAATCGAGAACTCCTGCAACTTTTGCATTTGCTTTCCCTGCATTTAAATCCCTCAACAAATCAGAATATGCAAAGACATATTTAGTCTTTTTTAGTTTAGCTAAATTCTTTTTTGCATCAAGTTTTATTTTTTGCATTATTTTATCAGTATTTACATCTTTAAAAAGTTTAGAGTTAGCTGCAGGAAAAACTACGTCATAAAAATTATGCATTTTAGTTAACCATAAACATGCTTCTATAACAACTTCTGCAGTTTTAGAATTAGGATCTAGAAGAATTTCTCCCCCTTTAAAATCAATTTCTCTAACCAGATGGTGTGCAATTGTTGCTCTTAATGATTTACCAGAGTTAATAAGTTTATATTGTCTTTTACTTAAATTATTTTGAGTTAAATCAATTCCAAATATTACCTTATAATTTTGAATGTAGAGTAGAACTTTTAGGTCAGGACTTTTCATTGAAACTTCTAGTTCAGGAAACTGATCAATTATTATTGCACCAATCTCAGGTTCTATATCACCAGAAGTAAAATCATCATTGTCATGATCACACCTAACATGAAATGTTGGGTTCTCATCAAACCAATATTTACACACATCATTTTTTACAATGGACTTTATGTTTTTTTTAACATCATTTTCATCTTTAAACTCAAACTCACCAATATGAATAATAATTTTGTTTACTGATTGGGCAAGTACTGAAAACTTAAATAACGCTTCAAGATTTTTTGTATTATTATCTATTTCAAATGAAATGTGCTCTTCAAATATTTCTGAATCTACACCTAAATATTCCTTTACATCTTTTACACAAGTTTTTTCAGTGCCTAACTCAGTTAGCATAGTTATCTTTATTTTATCCATACTTTGAAGGAGAATAATATACTTTTTAAAGTATTTCATTTTAGCTAAAATCATGTATTTATTGAATCTAAATAAGAAGAATATTGCACTCAGCATAGCTGAAGCAGTAAGATTATTGAAACCTAGAAAGTATCATCTGATTGATGATTTTTTGATTATGGAAGGACTATCTTTTTTTAAAGAAATCAGATTAAAAAGATCTAGTTTTGGGTTTGTTAAATCAATAAATAGAGTTATCACAATTAGTAGAAGTTTAGATGATGTTAAGATTGCACTATCTAAAGTTGATTTTAGAAAACACTATAAAAAAGATTTCAAAGTTGAATGTAGTGGATTTGGAAAAGATAATTTAGAAAAAACTAAACTCTTTGCTTTGCTAATTACAAGAAATCTAAAGAATAGAGGAGTAAATCCTATTGTTAATGTTAAAAAACCAAATACTTTATTCTCAATTATTCAAGGGAAAACAAAGTATTTTGTTACACAAACAATCTGGCAAAACCAAGACAATGCAAAAGAAAGAGAAAACAAAGAACTTCCTGAAAAAATGCCAACAACACTCAGCCCAAAACTTGCAAAAGCAATGATAAATCTTTCTGGATTAGGAAAAGGCAAATTAATAGATCCATTTTGTGGTGCAGGGGGAATTCTGATTGAAGCTGCAAGATTAGGATTTAGAATTACAGGTTATGACATTGACAAAAGAGCAATTGGCAAAGCAAAGTTGAATCTTTTGCATCTGGGAATAAATAAAGTTCATCTTGAATTAAAAGATGCACTAACAATTGATAAAAAGTATGATGCAATTATTACAGATTTACCTTTTGGAAAGAATTCTAAGATTAGCATAGAATTAGAGAAACTCTATAAACAATTTTTTGATATTGCACTCAAACATTCTAAGAGAATAATTGTTGGAATGCCAAGCACCACAAGCAAGAGTGTAATAAATAAGAAATGGAAAATTGTTGATTTTTTTGAGCTTTACATTCATAAAAGTATGAGTAAAGTTATTTATGTTCTAGAAAGAAAATAAAATTTGTGGAGCAGGCCTATATGCTTCTACAATCCTCTCTTCTTTTTCATTAAGCTCGTAAACTTCCAGCTTTGTTTTCTCAAGATAAAAGGATCTTATGGCAATAATAGATTCCTTTGGATTATTCTCGTCATATTTCTTTTTGAACTTGTTTTCTGCAATTGTTAAATTAATACGATCAACTAGACTTTTTCTTTTGGTTAAGTCTACAATTGCATCTTCCTTTAGATCTTTTGGAAGATCACTGAATTTAATGCTTTTTAACTCATCTTGTTTATAGACAACGTAGGGAACATCGTGTTCTAATAAATCTCCAATATAAGTATTAACTGCATTCTTTAATCTTGCAAGAACATGAGTATAAGTAAACTTATCTAAAATGTGTTTTTTATTGGGTTTTACTTCATAACCGATTTTCTTCTTCTTAAGCGCAGACATTATACCACTATAAATAGAAGACATTTCCATAAAAATATAAGCGGGCGCTTCATCTTTTAAATCTGATTCGCTTACATCAAGGCGACCATTCTTAGTTTTAATATTAAGCTGGGCATTGTATCTTTGGTTCCACTCTTGAATAAAAGTTCTTGGGCCAAACTGCTCTTTACCCATATAATCTCTAATAAAATCTATTAAGCCTGTAACAAGGTCTAATGTTCCTGGTGCTTTTCTAAATGCCATTATAATTCCACATATAAGTGTTATAAAAAGAGGGAAAAGCACTAGATTATTTAAACATTGCTAAAGCAGAGCCATCCATTAACTTTATAAATAATTAGTGCATTCTATGGGGTAGAGAGGCAAATAACTATAACATATTTGGACAATGTTTACTTCTCTACAGATAAACAACATTGTCAGCAGACAGATTTTGAGAGTATGATGATAACGAGTACAAAATCTAAAAATAGTGCAAAACTAAAGGCATTAAGTCCTAGTTTACGTTTGAAAACTAGATACTTAGTATATGAAGTTTTAAACCCTACAAAAGGTTTAACTATAGCTAAAAGCATAGAAAATCAATGCAGAGAGTTATATGGAATTATTGGTTTTGCAGCAATGGACTTTAGAAAAATAGAAGTTAAAGCAAACAAAGGAATTATTATGACAAACAGAAAAAGTGTTGATAAATTAAAAGCAAGTTTTGTTTTTCTAAATAAAAAAGAAAATATTGGAATCGTATCAAGATATGTGTCAGGTTCACTAAAAAAAGCCAAAACATATTTGTAAATAGGAGGAAAGTAGAATGCAACAAATGCCAGGACAACATCAAATAATGGGTTATGATAGAGCAATAACAATGTTCAGCCCAGACGGTAGATTATTACAAGTTGAATATGCAAAGAAAACTGTAAGACAAGGAAGCACTGCAGTTGGAGTAAAGTGTAAAGACGGAGTTTTACTAGTTACAGATAAAAGAATAATTGACAAATTAATAATCCCAGAGAGTGTTGAAAAGATTTTCAAAATAGACGATCACATAATGATTACTGCAGCAGGAATTGTATCTGATGCAAGGGTTCTAGTTGATAGAGCACAATTGAAAGCACAACAACATAAAGTAACTTATGATTCACCAATTGATGTTTTAACAATTGTAAAAGATATCTGCACACTGAAACAACTTTGCACACAATCAGGAGGGCTAAGACCTTTTGGAGTTTCAATGTTAGTAACTGGTGCTGATGAAACAGGAACAAAACTTTATCAAACTGATCCAACAGGAATCTTTTTTGAGTTTAAAGCAAATGCTATTGGAGAATTTGAAAGCGAAATGATAGAATCTCTTCACAAAGGATACAAAGAAAGTATGCATATTGAAGATGCTCTAAAAATGGTAACAAAAGCATTAGCAAAACTTATTGGGAAAGAGTTCAATGCAGACAGGCTTGATGCAGCATATATCAAGGGAAAAGATAAAGAAATAGTAAACTTAAGTGCAGAACAATTAAAAAAGTACCTGAAATAAATAGAGGTAAACTACAGTGGATCAAAGAAAAACATTTGAAAAAGAACATTTCAACATTAATATTGCTCGACTAAAAAAAGGCGGACAGTCATTTGAGATAAATGTTGATCCAGATTTAGCAATCTCATTTAAAGAAGGACAAGAAATAGATATTAAAGATATTCTTAAAAGTGAAGATATCTTTTTTAATACAAAAGAAGGCGAGTTAGCTTCTGAGACAATAATGAAGTCTTTGTTTGGAACAGGTAACACACTTGAAATTGCAAAAATTATTCTTGAGAAAGGAGAAATACAACTTACTGCAGAACACAGAAACAAAATTAGAGAACAAAAAAAGAAAAAACTTCTTAACATAATTCACAGAAATGCTATTGATCCGAAAACAGGAATGCCCCACCCACTTCAAAGAATTGAAAATGCATTTGAAGAGGCAAAAGTGAAATTTAAAGAATATGTTACAGTGGAAGACCAAGTTCAAGATATTGTAAAATTACTACAACCTATTCTTCCAATAAAATTTGACCACAAAACAATTGAGGTTAAAGTTGATGCAGCACATTCACACGCAATATTTGGAATTGCAAAAAAATATGGAGTGATAAAAGAAAATAAATGGTTAAATGATGGTTCATGGTGTGGATTGATTGAAATACCTGCAGGACTACAAACAGAGTTCTTTGATGAATTAAATAATACTACTCATGGAGGAGCAACAACCAAGATAATTGATTAGAAACAGAGGAATAAAATGGAAAACAAAGAAAATAATAAACAAGAAAGTAAACTTCTTGTTAAAGACCGAGATGTGGTAGTGCCAGGACAAGTTTTAGCAGAAGGATTTGATTTCTTACCGAGCTATGGAACATATAGAGACAATGAAAATATTTTAGCTGATAAGTTAGGACTAATTCATTTAGAAGGAAAAGTTATCAAAATAATCCCTATGGCAGGGAGATATCATCCTAAAAGATATGATGTAATTATTGCAAAAGTCACAGACATTGGAATGAACGCATGGAGACTTAACATCAATAGTGCATACGGCGCAATGCTTTCTTCGAAAGAAGTTGGTGGTGGCGGAGGATATGGTAGTTATCCACAAAAAGGAAATCTATCAAAAATCTACAAAATAGGTGATTATTTGTTTTGTAAAATAATACAAGTTAGTGGACAAAATTTAGTTGATGTTTCAACTAATGGACCAGGATTAAGAAAATTATACAATGGAAGAATTATTCATGTGAATACACATAAAGTTCCAAGAATAATTGGAAAGAAAGGTTCAATGGTAAACCTGATAAAACAAGCAACTGATTGTAAGATGGTCGTCGGCCAGAATGGAATTGTTTGGTTACAATGTGAACCTAAATTTGAATCAATTGCGGTAAGAGCAATAAGAAAGATTGAAGAAGAAAGTCACATACCTGGATTAACAAATAGAATTAAAGAATTCCTTGAAAAAGAAACAGGTAAAAAACTTGACATTACTACAAAAGACGAGAAAGTCAATAATGAGGTAAAAAATGACATATAAAAACAGATTAGATGGTCGTAAAATAGATGAGACCAGAAAGATAACTGCAAAAGCAGGAGTAATAAAAAAAGCAGATGGTTCTGCATTTTTCAAAATCGGAAAAACCTGGGCATATGCAGCAGTGTATGGACCAAAAGATTTCCATCCAAGATTTATGCAAGATCCAACTAAAGGAGTTTTAAGATTTACTTATGCAATGATGCCATTCTCAGGAATGGGTGAAAGAGTTAGGCCTGGACCTAATAGACGAGCAAAAGAAATAGGAATGGTTTCAGGAAATGCATTAAAGAAAGTTGTTAATCTTGATGATTTTCCAAATGCGGTTGTAGATGTTGTTGTTGAACTTCCACAAGCAGATGCAGGAAGTCGATGTGCAGGAATTTGTGCAGCATCAATAGCCTTAGCAGATGCAGGAATCCCAATGACTGACATGGTTGCAGCAGTTGCAGCAGGAGTTGTTGACGATACTGTTTGCTTAGATTTAACATATGAAGAGGAACACTATCCTGAATTTGCAAAAGAAAAAGTTGACAGCGAGGATGTGGCAGATATTCCTGTTGCAGTAATTCCAAGCACAGGAGAAGTTACACTTCTACAAATGGATGGAATAATGAAGAAAGAACAACTTATAGATGCAATTAAACTTGCAAAAAAGAAATGTAATGAAATAGCAGAAATTCAAAAAGCAGCTATTCATGAGAAATATAAAGGTAATTAAAATGGATAAAGAAGCACAAGAAAATATAATTAAATTATTATCAGAAGGTCTAAGACAAGATGATAGGAAGTTTGATCAATTTAGAGACATTGAAATAGAACTTGGTGTTGTCGAGATGGCAGAAGGATCTGCAAGAGTTAAATGCGGTGGCACAGAAGTTATTGCCGGGATTAAAATGAAACTCGATAAACCTTACCCTGACAGTGCAGATAGAGGAATGCTTATGGTTAATGCAGAATTAACTCCTTTAAGCAATCCTAGATTTGAGTCAGGACCACCAAGCATAGAATCAATTGAAGTTGCAAGAGTTATTGACAAAGGTCTAAGAGAAGGACCTGCAATGGATGTTAAGAAACTATGTATTGAAGTTGGAGAAAAAGTTTGGTCAATTAATGTAGATGTTTGCCCTATTAATGAAGATGGAAATCTAATTGATATTGGAGGAATTGCAGCAATTGCAGCACTTAATAATGCAAGATTTCCTGCAGTTGATAAAGATGGAAAAGTTAACTATAAAAAGAAAACAGATCAAAAACTTCCAATAGATGATGAACCTTTACCTGTTACTATAATTAAAATAGGGGAACACCTTATTGTTGATCCCACTGAAAATGAAGTTGCAGTTTTGGATGCAAGACTTACTTTTATCTTTAGAAAAGATGGAAAGCTATGTGCAGTTCAGAAAGGTGGAGAAGGTTCATTAAGTGTTGAAGATATCAAGAAAATGTCTGATATGGCAGAACAAACTGTTAATCAAAATAGGAAGATTCTTGAGAAAGTACTTAAATAAAATTATTTCCACTTTATTCAGTTTGCTGAATGACCAAAATGTTCAAAAATTTAAATTTTTGACACACTAAAAACCTTCGGTTTTTACTTGTTTTTAATTTTGTTTTTTAGTGCCAATAAATTCTTAGAATTTATTGAGCTTTTTGATTTTATTCTATGCCAATAATATATGATTATTGAGCATTTCTCTCTTTATAAATATTAATAAAAATTTATAAATAAGTATTTATTTGCATTAATTTATGGTATCTCCTATTAAAAAATGTAAAGGCAATGTATTAATTGTAGAACCTAATAAAACTATTGCAGATAATCTAGCTTTTAAAATAAAGAGCCTAGGTTATAAACCTATAACTTATAATTTTCCAGAAGAGATAGATGAAAAACTTATTAAAAAAAATAATATAATTGAATGTATTTCAGAACCTAAATTTAATAAATTAAATAAAGCAGGTATAGAAATAGGAAAATTAATGCACTCTCATGGAATTCCTACTGTATTCTTAACAACACAAAGTATTAAGGATGAAGAAGTTATGAAAGAGCTACATGAAGCTCATGCTTTTGGTTATCTACTTAAACCTTGCAAAACAAAAAAATTGGATGTTCTTATTGAGGCAGCATTAGAGATCAAAAAAATTTATTTACACACACCTAACAATAAGTATCTTAAGATTAGACAATTAATGGTTAAGAATTCTTATTTTATAATTACAAAAAATAAGATTATACTTTATGTTTCAGACCTCTTAACAGTAATAGCACCTAATCTTGATATTAGTAAAAGTTTCAAAAAAAATATGTTTGATTTTATACCTAAGGAATTTCAATCATTGAAAGCTCAATATAAACTTTTAAGTAAAAAAGGTGGGGGAGTTATTGATTTACCTCTCTACATTAATAAAGAAGAAACAACTTACGAATTCTTTAGGGATAAGGCTATTATTCTTAATTATATTGATGACAACAAAAAAAACGAAGCTTGCTTGCACTTGTTGAGGAAGAAGAAATAATCATTCTAACTTAGAAAACCTTTAAAAAGAACTGATTCTAAAGTAATAATATGTTTGTGTTTAAAGAAAGAAAAGAACCTTATAAAAAGGATTATGCAGTCATCCCAAATGGAGAACATTATGAAATAGAAGTAGTTAGCACTTTTCATCTTAAAAACATTTACAAACACATGCATCAATGGCTAGATGATAATGACTATTATGATGCAGAGTCAGGCAAAGGAGAAAACTTTGAAACTTTATTCTATCAAATTACTAAACCAAACGGATTAATGTTTCACCATATATGGTGGAGAGTTCTAAAAGATCCGCCGAGCACCAGCGGAAATAATATTCAATATTTTATGAGAATAAACTTTCAAACTATTGCAGTTTCAAAGCATGAAACAATGGTTAAGGGAAAGAAATTCAAAACCTACAAAGGAGATGTAATCATTAGAATAAAGGCATATGTAAGACTTGACCCTAAAGATAAATGGGATAAACACCCAATAATAAAACATTTCCAAAAAGCGCTTGTAAATAGGTGGCTTAGAAAAGAGGTAAGCTTCCATAAAAAACAACTCTTTGCTGAAGTAACAACATTACAAAGGTTAATTAAGCAGTATATGGGCGGACACACAGACGTAACCCAACCACAGCAGTGGAATGATGAGATTACAGGTGTTTAAACAAGTTTATTTCTCGAGTAAATAACAAAAATTAAATTTTTGAACTTGCAAGGAATGTGTCAATGATTCTATCGCAGCAATACTCTCAAACCACCTTACAAATAATAATAACCTTTATAAAAAAACAAACCAAATAATAGCTTTATATATAGTTCATACTTTATTTATAAAAAAGGTGCGTGTTTTTGGTGAGATCGAATAAATCTAAGATTATTTTAACAACAATTATGCTTATACTGGGCATTATGCTAATTAATTCTGCACTCGCAAGTGTTTCTGACTTTGGTTTGGAGTATAATGGACAACCAATAACAAGAATTTCTCTTAATTATCCACTAACAACAACTGCGGTTTTCAAGGTTGATACAGACGTTATGCCTTTCAAAATAGTTGCTAATTTTTCACAACTTGTGAGAAACCCATTCTATCAACAACAGTACCAAGGAATAATCATGGGCGCAAACGCTTGTTCTTGGGATAATTCAAGTGAAAGAATTAAATGTGGATTAGAAAACGTAATAATTAATCCTGAAAATGCAACAGTCAACCTAAACTTTCAAATTTATAGAAATGCAACTAACTTTACAAACTCAACATTATTTCATACTTTTGATATTGATAATGATGCACCAACATTACTTTCAGTTAATACAGAGTTCTGTTATGAAGATAGATGCTATATTAAGAGTGGTGAAAATAACTTAATGGCTTTTGAGTTTGATGATAATAGTGAACAATTTATTCGAAATAGAGTTTTCTATTCTTTTAACAATAATAAATATCCTGTTCATGATTGTGCTGATGGAACTTGCTATGCTTATGCATCAAAGATTTGCACATCAGGACAAAACTTTTTAACAAAATTAATAACAGTTGGAACTTACAAAACTGAAGATGATGCAGGAAACCCTGCACTCTCTGACGTGGAAGAACAATTTTACTGTGATAGCTTAACTCCTTATAATAATGGGTTGGGGGGAGGAGTTAGTTATGACAGACACAGTGATGTGTATCAAGATGAATCAAGCATAGAGTTTATTGCTGGGGATTCAGACTATGGTTTAATAGTTGGAGCAAAACCTCTAGAAATAAAAGCGTATGTGTTTGAAGATGGTCCAACCCTAGAAGGTGAAGTGAATCTCACCAGTATTGGTGGAGAATTCCAAAGAGTTGCATGTACAAATGCAGGACAAATTAATTTATTCATCTGTGATTTTAGTGTTGCGCAACTAGAGAATGAACACCTACAAGAAGAATTAGGGTTTAGCTTTTATGACATTGTAAATAACAGTGCATCAACAACAAAAGAAATAACTGTGTTGAAGAATGCAGGTGCAAATGCAACAACACCCAACTGCATAAATCTTGATGAAGGAGATTTTAAACCAGCAAAAATAAACAGAATAGCATTGGATCTTGCACAAACAAGCTCTCTTACATATCCAATTTATGCGCCCTATAACCCACTTAGAAAAAGTGGTTCAAGTTGTTCTGAGATAAATATTAATCAACAAATAATTGCTGATTGTTGGATAACACTTACTAATGGAAGCACAATGCCTGCATTTGGAAATGTCTTTGATGATTCAAGCGCAATAAAATATCCTTACAGAAATGCAGGTCTAAAAAACTATATTGATTTACCTATTACTTCAATTACAGCAAATGCAATTATGAATACTGAATTAATTTGCAATCTAAGTTTCTATCTTTCTGATGATGAACAAATATATGAAGAACCTTTAATTAAACAAGGCACTTGGGATGTTGAATTCCTAAACTCTGCACTTGGTAGACCTGGAAAAGAATATACTAAACAAGTAAAAAAAGCAGAGAAAAATGTTAATTCAGGTCTAAGTAGTGCTATTGGAATCATAAATGATGGTCTGGCAACAGCATCATTATTATGTAATACAAAAAACATGATTACAAATACTTTAGGCAGTACAAAAATTGTTCTTGATGGTGTTGATATTGCAAGAGATTATGCAGGATTAGTTTCACCAGGACAACCAGCAAGCAGCAATCTTATTTCAGAAATGTTAACATATCTTAATGGTAATGAAGAAGGCAAAGCAATAAAGAATGAAGCAGTTGCAACACTTGCAAGTATTTTTGACTATTCTTGCCTAGCATCTTCTTGTGGATTAGAACAATATCTTAGTGCAGAAGATCATAAAAAATCAAATGTGTGGAACAAATTCTATTTAGGAACATTAACTGGAGATGGAACTGAAGCAAGTGCAGGTCAGAATACAAACTTTGACTTAGATTTTTACAAACAAGAATTATTTGCAAATATTGGCAGACCAGATTTGTACAATAGTGTTATTGCCTGTGCATCAGTGGGTTGTCTTCCAGGAATTGCATACCACGCAAATAAATATAGAGAAGCAGAATGTGAAAGATTATATTGCATTAAAAGACAAGCACAATATGGTGCAAGTATAGAATCCTGTGATGTTGCAAAGAAAACATTCACATGTAAACAGATAACTGGAGAAATATTTGAACTTCCATACCTTAGAGATATCAAAAATTTAGCAGATAATGCGAATCATCTGGCTCAAAATTTTGTTCCAACAACACTAAGCCAATTCTTTAGTTCACAACTATGCACTGAAAGCTATAGTAAGGTCATTAGTGGTGAAATACAAAAAGTAGGAGACTTAAATGAAAAACATATTATAATGTGTGAGATACCATTAAGCATTGGAAGATTTATTAGAGGCCAAAGAATGACAAACAAAGCAGGATCATTTACTTACCCTTCAAGTGGACTTGATATTTGTGAAATGGCACTATGCAATGAGGAAGATGAATCTAAATGTGAACAAAATATTGGCTGGATAGGCAATCAACTTCCAAACTATGTTTATAATATGATTGATACAAATGAAGAATCTGCAGAAGATCACATGAGAAGACTTCAAACAATAAGAAGAAGTATGGGTGGTGGACAAAACTTCATGAATGCAATGGATAATTACTTTGAAACAATTGATAATGTTAGAGACAACGAGGTAACTAATGAAGATAAGAAGAATTATCAAGACGCAGCAGAAAGATTAAGATATAGCTATGGTATGGAAATGGATACCGATTACGATACGTTCAAAGATGAAGTATTATCGACAAGTAATGTCGAAGATACAATTTATACCAATATGAAAGAAGGATTAAGAGTAGGAAGAGAAGCAAGTCAAGGTGCAGGGGTAGATACAAGCCAAGGACCTGACACTAATAATGATTTCACAACATTACCGGCTGGAGTTACAGAAAGCCAAGCAACATCTGACGTTATACTAGAGCAATTCTTTATGGATCAAACAGGTGGAGAAGGACAAGAAATGGGTGGAACTGCACAAGAAATATATAGTCGTATGCATTCTGATACAAGTATTTCGCAAGAATTCAAACAAGAAAAAATAATAAGTCGGGCTAATTGGGTTGTAAATGGAGATCCTTTATCACTTGGAGCGCAAGAACAAAAAAACTATTTGAAAAAAAATCCTCCAACTTATGCAGGAGATAATTGGAATGAAGTTGTTGATTGCTTATATAATCCTGACTGTAAAAAAGATAATGAAGCAATGTATAATAATTCCCAAACATTCTTAGAAAACAATCTAAAGGAGCATGATGAAATTAATAATGCAGTTAAAGACAGACAAAAAGAAGAGAACGATAGAAAAAAATTCTTAACAAGAAGAAAAACAATTGCAGGCTTAATTGATATCGGAGTTAAATGGTTATGGGATAACCATCTTAAAGATCTTGGGACACTAGACAATATGAGAGATAAATGGGGAACAGGAGAAGCTTCAGACTTCTTTAATGAATATATTAACTCAGAAAGTTGGAAAAATAGTTTATGCAATCCAGAGTCAGGAATGTTATACGGCGCACTGTATGCAGGAAGTGATGCCCTAGACGACGTGCTAGAATGCACAGACACTGTTTGCAAACCCGTAATAAGTATGGCAATGGAAAAAGCACCATACAACGAAACCAACGAGACAGGTCAAGAGGAAACAGATTACTACATTTACACTTTAGTTTACTATGTTGGCCCTGCAAAACAAGATTATAATTATAATGTTAAATTTTATTATGGAAATGGAGACAGCTATTGTGTTTTCCAAGACGACGAAGGAGAATGTTCAGGAGATGAGTTGATTGCAGGAGAAACAGGCAAAGACTCAACAGAAATGGCAATTGCATTCACAAGTCCAAATGATTATGAGAAAATGTGTATTGAATTTAATAAACCATTCCCAAGCATAGAGGCACAGGGAATGTCTGCAGGAACAGATCCTAAGACAAAATACTGTAGAACTATTGTTGAAAGCGCATTCTTTACAGGGAATCCTGATTATGAATATGATGAAACCACAGGAGAAGGCGGTGGTTCAGGCGTTACAGCATTATTTGGATAGAAAATGGGAAATAAAAAAGCACAATTAACTGCATTTATTATTATTGCACTAGTTTTACTCATTAGTATTGGGTTGTATTTTGGAATAAAGGAATATTCAGCGAGAAATCAGCCCGATGTTCCACAACCTGTTGAAAGTGATCAGGCAACAATAGCAACAAAGTTTGTTGAAAGTTGTATGAATAGAGTTAGTAAGGAAGCAGTTATTCTTGTTGGGGGACAGGGGGGATATCTTAACACTGAAGGATTAACAATAAGCCCAATACCCTATGATTCAGATGTATTTTACAATGATATATACAATGTTCCTTACTGGTATTATATGAAAGGTGAAGGGATATTTAAATCAAACAAACCTGCACTCTGTTCTTATTCAGGAGATTGTGGAATAAATGATTTTAGAAACGAAGGACAACAGAGTATTCAAGAAAATATTGAAATTTATGTAAAAAATAACCTTGACTCGTGCCTTAATAATTTTGAAGATTTAAATCCTATGTTTGAGACAAATATAGTGGGCGAGAAAAGCGTTGGTGTACAAATATTTGAGGATAGAGTTATCACAAGAATGAATTATCCGATTGAAATAAATTCTTATGACAGTGAATCAAAAACTAAATTAGAAACATTTAGCACAGAACTTGATGTTCCATTACTACAAATGTTTAGTTTTGCAAAAGATATTATAGAAGCACAAATAGCACATAAGTTCATAGAATCAAACACCCTTAACCTAATTAGTGTTTACTCAAGACTTGATAATAATTATCTACCCCCAATGGCTGAAATGACATTTTTTAAGTATGATACTGAATTCTGGATAAGAAGACAACTTGAAGAAAAGATGAGATATGAAATTCTACCGTTTGTTGGATTAACAAAAATAGGAAATGCAGATGATGCTTTTCCTGCAATTGCACAAGTCGAAGGCGATTACTTTCCTTTTGCACAGGGATTATATAATTCATTTATCGTCGATTTAGGAAACAATAAAACATATAATTACACTGCAGATATTTATTATCCTGATTCAGAAATAGATTTCTTTATTAATGGGGGTGAAGAAATAATTAGGCCTAGTGAAATAAAAGGAATACACCCAACATTTGACAAAATGTTTAGTTTATTAATTCAAGATTATAGTTTTGATTATCATCTTTCTTTCCCTGTTATAATAACAATAAAAGATGATGGAGCATTTAACAATGAAGGTTATGAATTTACTTTTGCAATTGAATCAAATATAAGAAATAATGTTCCTGCAGTCGGAAATATCAGCTTCACTTCTTTTGGTGGAGTATCTAGATTAAGAATAGATGATCCTAATGCACTTGTAAATAGAGAAATTACAATCAAAGTTAAAGATAGACATACTGATATGCCAGTTGTAGATGCAAACATAATCTACAATTGCGGAGCAGATTACTATGTTGGCAAAACAGAAATAATACGTGGTGAAGGTGTATTTGAAGGAAGACTTCCTTACTGCGGAGCAAATGGTTATCTTAAAATAATTAAAGATGGTTATGGCCCTACGGCACTTGATTTTATTAATGATGAAACAGATTTAAGTGAAGAAACAATTAACTTTGAAATCTGGCCTGTTGCAAATAAAACAGTTAGATACTATAAAAGAACTCCTGAAGACATAGAAAATATGACAACTATTGAAGACAAATTAGTTATGAAACATGAAATAGATTATGATGAACAAATTATTTTTAATTTTCAAAGAATAAAATCACATCCTAGTGAAGATCCTTTCCCATTAACAGGATTTAAATTAGTTACAAGAGAAAATTATACTCATATTGAGACAGGAGTTGAAGATCAAAGAGCACAAATAGAATCTTATTATAATTCAGGACAAATGAATCAGAGTGTTTACGAATCACTAATAGAACAACTTGACTTGTATAGTGAAGAAACTATTGATATTGAAATTACACCAACAGAAGATCTTGAATTAATCCCCGGAACATATATGATTGATACAATTATGATAAAGAACGGCCCATTTATTATTCCTGAAAAAGAAAAAGAAATCTGTCCTTCAGGATTTGATCCTCTGGGGATTTGTATTGGTGGAACAGAAACAATAACTTATAATGAGACAAACCTAAGCTCTTGGGTAACAGGAAAACTTAAATTTAATTTTACAATAAGAGAAAATTATGTTTACAATGATAAAAAACTTTATTTCTTTATTCCAGTGGTTAATGCACCTACAAATTGGGATCAACTAATTGACTTTGACATAGATACTTATCTAGAAGATGAAGTTGAAGATTGGATGATGCTGCCTTATTATGAGTAAAAAGGAAAAATAAAATAAATTATTATTTATTAGCAGTCTTCCAAGAATGATCAGAATAACTCTTTTTAGGAGGCAATTGTCCAGTGGCTAACAAGTAATGATGTTCTCTCTGAAGCTTTTTGGTTTTCCCTGAAAAATGAAGTTCATCTACAATAAGACCTTTCTTTTTTGCTTCAGCAACGTGATAAGTTCTAAAATGTGTTTGGTTTATACCAGAATAAATATGATCTTCTAATTTATCCTCCAAATGACTACCAAGAGATTGTTCCTGTTGATCTTCCATATGCTTTAGATTTGCGTAGAGTGTCTTTAGTTTTTTACCTTGAAGCCCAGTTATTAATTGATTATAATTTGTTCCTGCAAACTCATCATAGTGTCTAATTAAATCCTCTATAGTATCACTAGATAATTTTTCTTTACCAGACTGAATAGCATCTAACTTAGAAATATCTAATCCTGTAATGTGTTTTAAAGAATCATAATCGACAATCTTAAGCTTAGCAATTATGGATTTAGCAATACCTTTTTTTACTTCCTCATTTGCAGTTCTAACAAGTTGGTTATCATTATATTTACTTGCCCTCATATGCTTTGTAAAATCAGCATGCCCAACACCTAAAACATCTCTTACAGCTGAAGCTAACTCCTCTGGATGATCACTTTCCTTATATTTGGTAAACTCCTTGGCAACCTTAGGTATTTTTAAGTTACCGTGAGCAGTATAACTACCATGTAAATTAGTAAATGAGAACGGTTTTTCTTTCTTTTCAGCCATAATTATCACCTTTGTATTTAGTGTTGTAATTTTAAATAATAAATGTTATAATAATATACACAATCTACCTTTATATATACTTTTCTATTATGTTTCAAGTGTCAGTGAAAAGCTTTATAAATGATTTCAGCATTCCATAGTGTAGACTTCTCGAAAAACTCAAAGGGAACTACTGAGAAGTTTAAAGTAATAATATTATTGCTGGCACAGGGTGAGCTGATTAAATAAACAACTCGAGTGCGTTGTTGGGGGATGCTCCCCGCGGGACAACAGCACCCTGGAATATCACATAAACTCAGCGAAAGGTAGCAATAATAGATAAACTAATTAAGCTAAAAAGGTGTAATATGATAAAAACTAATGATTTTATAGAAATTGACTACACAGGAAGATTTGCTGATGGCAATGAAGTTTTTGACACAACAAAAATTACTGTTGCAAAAGAAAATAATCTTTTTGAAGAGGGATCTGAGGCAAAATTCGTTCCATTAATCTTATGTGTTGGCCACGGCCAAGTTATCAAAGGATTAGATAAAGCATTAATCGGTAAAAAACTTGATGAAGAATTTAAAATTGAAGTTTCAGCAGAAGAAGGCTTTGGTAAAAAAGATGCAAAACTAATAAGTTTAGTATCTGCTAATGAATTTAAGAAACAAAAGGTCAATCCCATGGTTGGAATGGCAGTTAACATTGATGATTCAATGGGAATCATTAGAAGTGTTTCAGGTGGAAGAGTTGTAGTTGACTTTAACCACCCATTTTCAAGCAAAGATCTAATTTATGAAGTTAAAATACTTAAAATAATTGAAGATAATGCTACAAAAGTTAAATTACTAACAAAATCTTTCTTTAATATTGAATCAGAAGTTGAAATTAAAGAGAACAAAGCAGAAGTTAAGTTTAAACTCCCTGCAAATGTTCCTAAAGAAAGCTTAAATGATGAAATTAAGAAGGTTTTTGCAGATAAAATCAAAGAAATCGTTGGAATAGAGGCCAATATCAGCTTATAAATTCAAGACTACTATTTCACAGAACAGAACCCCTCACTTTGTAAGGAAGCCTGTTCTGCTACATCGTGCCAATGCTCAACAATTCCGCAGGAATTCTTGGCATCCCTTTCGGACGATGCCATTGTGTGCTATACGCAAATGGCATTCACAATGGCAACGACATACTCTTGAATTAACTTATAAGCTAAAAGAAAATTATATAAAGAGGTTTAACAATAAACAGGTTATAATTAATACTTGGAGGGTTTTATATGGATTCAATCATAAATAGTGCAATAAATAATACAAATATCATACAAGAAAGAAAAATTAACAATTTAGATCCTGAATTAGAAGAATTACTAAGTCAACAAAATGCAAAAATCAAGGTAATTGGGCCTGGCGGTGCAGGAAATAACACAATCAATAGAATTAATGAAGTGGGAATTGTCGGTGCAGAAACTGTTGCAATAAACACAGATGCACAAGACTTACTTTACACAAGCGCAGATAAGAAAATTCTTATTGGTAAAGACCTAACAAAGGGTCTTGGTGCAGGATCAATGCCAAAGATTGGTGAAGAAGCTGCACGTGAGTCAGAACATGACCTAAGAACTTCTATTCAAGGTGCAGACATGGTTTTTATTACATGTGGTCTTGGAGGAGGAACAGGAACTGGTGCAGCCCCAATAATAGCAGAAATTGCTCAAAAAACAGGAGCATTAACAGTCGGTGTTGTTACAATGCCATTTGCAATGGAGAGTCATAGAAGATATGAAAATGCAGTTATGGGTCTGAGCAAACTAGAAAAACATGTTGATACATTAATAGTTATTCCAAATGATAAATTACTAGAATTAGCTCCAGATTTACCATTAAAAACTGCATTTAAGGTTGCAGATGAAATTCTGACTAATGCAGTTAAAGGAATTGCAGAAATGGTAACAAGAGCAGGTCTTGTAAACTTAGACTTTGCAGATATTAAAGCAGTTATGGGTGACGGAGGAGTTGCACTTATTGGTGTTGGTGAATCTGACACAAACAATAAAGCTGAAGAAGCAGTAGATAAGGCAATAAGCAACCCATTACTTGATGTAGATATCTCGGGTGCAACAGGCGCATTAATTAATGTTTCTGGAGGGCAAGATATGACTCTTGCAGAAGCAAAGCAAGTTGTTGAAAGAATATCTGCTCAACTTGATGAAGATGCAAGAATTATTTGGGGAGCACAAATTGATGAAGACCTTGAAGGTATAATGAAAGTTATGTTAATTATTACAGGCGTTCAAAGTAGCCAAATAACCGGTCACAGTGTTACAATCAATAAAAAAAGTTATGATGAGGATTTAGGAATTGAATTTGTTTAATGACTAAACATAAAAGAGGTTAATATGGCACTTAAAGAATTTATTAAAGAATGCAAAAGAGTATGGACAATAACTAAGAAACCAACTAAAGAAGAATATAATGCAATTGTTAAGGTGACTGGAATTGGTATATTAGCAATAGGACTTCTTGGTTTTATAATAAATCTTATTAGTAAAGGATTTATATAACTCCGTAATGTGATTAAAATGGATGAAGAAAAATTAAAAACTCCTTATGAAATCGCTAAAGAAAGCGAGGAGAAAAAAGAAGAAAAACCAGTTGTGGAAATAAATGAAGATACTAAAATTTATGCATTAAGAACTACTGCAAATAGAGAAGAACAAGTTATGGAATTTGTTACTAGTAATGCTAAAAAGAAAAAACTTGAAGTTTATTCAATCATAAAACCTCATGGAATGAGGGGGTATATCTTTGTAGAAGCAGCAAGTATCTCAGATGCAGAACAAGCTGCATTTGGAGTTCCCTATGCAAGAGGAATACTTCCTAAAGAAATTTCTTATCAAGAAATAGAACACATGATTGCACAGGTTAAAAAAGAAGTTAACATTCAAAAGAATGATATTGCTGAAATAATTTCAGGACCATTCAAGAGAGAAAAGTGTAAGATTACAAGAATCGATAAGATTAAAGGAGATATTGTAGTAGAACTTCTTGAAGCAGCTGTTCCTATTCCAATTACAATAAAGATTGATGATGTAAAAGTTATTCGGAGAGAAACAGAAGAATAAATAGTGATTAATTATGCAAGAATATTTCTTAGTTTATCTAAAACCTGAACTAAGAGGTGAGAAAGTAGATCAAAGGCTATACATTTTCTATTCTAAAAAACATTTTGAACTAATAAAACCCAAACTTGAAAAAGAAAAAAATATAATAATAAATAATATTTCTACATCTAAAAATATCCCAGAACTTTCTTTAATAAAGTTGTTAAGAAATTATAAAACAAATATCTCTGATTATGGAATAGAATTTACTGAGGAAAAACTTTTTGATCTTCCGCCTCTAAAAGAAATAACTTTCAGATTCAAAGATTTAAACTTAGCAATAAAAGTTAATAATGAATGCAGAGATCTTTTAGAAATAAACCCAAATAAAACTTTAACTAATATACTTGGTGAGCTAGTTTCACTTGCAGGAAAATATTCTTATCAAGGACTTATTGAAGATATAAGAGTAGCAATGGTTAGGAAACCTTACCTATTTGCACCACCAATTTATTCTAATGCAGGGAAAAATTAAAACAAACCAAATAACTTACCTATGAAAAATATGTAAAATATTATTAAAAACAAACCTTCCCATTTTGAAACTTCTTTTCCTAAAGTCATAAAAACAAATAATAATGTTGCAATCAACATCATTGGCAATGCAAATGTTATTATTCCTACAGGAATAATCAAACTTCCGAACAAT
>Ga0207996_1000500_pt1 | contig 34221 bp, 29 predicted proteins | sample AntAceMetag02UKG_FD_184773 | JGI IMG/M metagenome (GOLD analysis project Ga0207996, IMG submission 184773) | Saline lake microbial communities from Ace Lake, Antarctica - Antarctic Ace Lake Metagenome 02UKG (SPAdes) (version 2) | ecosystem: Environmental > Aquatic > Non-marine Saline and...
TAGCGGCTTGTTTTGCAATAGCAGCTTGTTTTGCAATAGCGGCTTTCTTTGCAGCAGCAGCTTTCTTTGCAATAGCGGCTTTCTTTGCAATAGCAGCTTGTTTTGCAATAGCGGCTTTCTTTGCAATAGCAGCTTTCTTTGCAATAGCAGCTTTCTTTGCAATAGCGGCTTGTTTTGCAATAGCGGCTTTCTTTGCAATAGCAGCTTTCTTTGCAATAGCGGCTTGTTTTGCAATAGCGGCTTTCTTTGCAATAGCAGCTTTCTTTGCAATAGCGGCTTTCTTTGCAATAGCAGCTTGTTTTGCAATAGCGGCTTGTTTTGCAATAGCAGCTTGTTTTGCAATAGCGGCTTTCTTTGCAGCAGCAGCTTTCTTTGCAATAGCGGCTTTCTTTGCAATAGCAGCTTTCTTTGCAATAGCAGCTTTTTTTGCAGCAGCTTGCTTTAGGGTATCGATTTTTTTATCTATGACGCTTAGTTTATTTTTCGCAGATGTTAATGCACTTTCCGCTACGGCCACTTTTAGGTTTGCTTTTTTTATGGCCAGGTTTTTTGCCTTCAACCGGTTTGCATCGTTCTTCGCCTTTGTCTCGGCGTGTATCCGTTCCCTTTCCGCATTATGGGCGGCTGTTATGCTTTTGTTGATTTCTCTCTGCGCGTTATTAATATCTCCCTTAATTTGCTTTTCATGTTTATATGCTGCCAACAATTGCTTACGTGCTATTTCCACTGAGGGCTTATATTTTTCGGCTTGTTTCATTGTTTTTAAATGAATAAGTCTCCATTTCTTCTTGTACGCCTGGCTCTTCGGAGGAGCACCAATTTTATTATGAAAGCCGGGTTGCATATTGTTAAAGGCAGTTGCCGCCTGGCTTTGGTATTCATAATATTTTTTCCTGGATTCATTGTATGAAACTTTCTTTTTCTCTGTCGCGTTTTTTGCGGCGTTCAATTTCTGCTCATGACTCTTTTTCCTTGCCTTAGCCTGGTCAATTTCATGAGTCGCAAAATTATATTTTTTCTGCAGCGCGAGTTTTATTTTTGCCGCATCGAGGACGTTTTTATTCAAAGAGTTTAATAAGGAAGGATTATTAGCCCTATTAAGTTCCCCCTGAGCTTTATTGAGATCATTTTTCGCTTTTGTCACTGCCTGCAGATTTTTTGTCCGCGCCTGCTGCAATACTCTAATGTTCGACACAGCAGAAGATGCCACGGGGGTATATGTACAGAAATAAACAAACATAAGAAGTAATGACAATATCAGCATGCGCGATCCGTATCTTGTTTTCACGGTATTTTCCTTTCATTGTTTTTGTCGCATTATCCTACCTTATAAAATATCTTTTATCAATTTTTTCATTCTCTTCTTCATCTTTATGATTTTCTCCTCTTTTATAGTACAGCATATATCGTGCCAACTTTATCCCCTTGAAAACTACATAAAGGCGAGCATGTTATGCTTCATTATGGTGCATTTGTGGTGTTTTGAAACATTTTGTCCGTTAAATCCGGGCTAGCTCAATCGTCCCCAGAACTCGTCCAGGAAGGGAATTCATCAGTCGAAACAGTATATTCTAAAATTTTTACAAGTACGCGGATTAAGGTATGAAGGAGTAAAAATTGGACCCAAAAACATTGGGATTACATCAGAATAATCAAGTTTGAGAATAAAGCGGATCAATTTACATGGTGTCGTTATATTGAAATATTGAAACATAAAAAAGGCACCCCATTTAACCGGAGTGCCTTTTACTTTTCATTTTTAATCAATTACTTTTTCAACAATGTTTTCTCAGGAAAAGAAAAATTATTCAGATCTGCATTTCGCGGTAACGTTCTTGCAAAAACACCGTTAGTATCATTACCAACGACCGCTATTGCGTACTTAAAATCCAACGTTTCAGGATAAACAAATTGTATTGTCGTTGTACGATTACCATCAAAAACATTTAATATTGCCGGTTGCATACTTCCTGATGATGTTAATTCAAGATATCGATTAAATGTTCTTAGAAGTTTTCGATTTCTGTCATACACATAACATTTTATGTATGGCAGCTCGACTTTACCGTTTTGATATACCTTGAACTTTACGTTGATACAGCGGAGCATCCGCATGCCAACGCCTTGATCTTTAACCCAGCTATTTACCACGCCTTTACTGACAGATTGTATTTCAATAACATTCTTTACATTCCCACCCTGTTGCATCCTATCAGTCCAACCGACTTTATTTCTGATGTCTTCGATCGTACCGGAAAAAACGCTCGGGCAAATAACAATAATACCAACAATTATTGCAACACTTATACCGATATTTTTTTTCATAACAACTCTCCTTTTAGTTGAATGTTATGAAAGTCACTTCGTGAAATCTTTATAACACTTAAAAGCATACGATTCTAACGTGAACCCTATGCAGACTTATCGTCCTTCGGCGCAATAGACGCTTTATAGCATCTCTGATTACAAAAATACTTACCGTTTCTATAATACCACGCTTTTTTCTGCAAAGCCTTGTTGCACTTCGCGCATGATTTTGGGCGAGCACCTTTACCGCGAGGAATCTTAACCTCTTCAGGTTTGGCTTCTTTTTTTTCTTCTGTCGGTGCTGGCGCTTCCTCTTTTTTCTCCTCTACTGGTGCAGGAGCTTCTTCTTTAACTTCAGGAGCTGGCGCTTCTTCAGAAGCAGCTTCCTCTTTTTTCTCCTCTGCTGGAGCGGATGCTTCTTCTTTTGCTTCCGGTGCCGGTGTTTCTTCGGCTACTGGCTCTTCTTTTTTCTCTTCTACCGGAGCGGATGCTTCTTCTTTTGCTTCCGGTGCCGGTATTTCTTCGGCTACTGGCTCTTCTTTTTTCTCTTCTACCGGAGCGGGTGCTTCTTCTTTTGCTTCCGGTGCCGGTGTTTCTTCAGCTGCAGGTTCTTCTTTTTTCTCTTCTACTGGAGCAGAATTCTCATCCTTTTTCTCAGCAGGTTGTTCCTGAGGAGCTACAACTTCCTCTTTAACTTCTGCAGATTCTTCTGATTTTTGTTCTTTTTGCTCTTCTGTCATTATTGACCTCCTTCATACATGAGCGTACATACTATATAAAAAACGTTTTGATATCAACTTAAAAATGCCAAAAATACTTGTTTCATATATAATAGACGGAAATACAGATAAAACGTTCCATTTTACTACATACTCTTATTTACAAGGGTATTATTTATATCCCTATATATACAAGAGCGTTACAACTATCCTAGAATTGCTACTGGCTTGAATCCGTAATAAAGTTTGCCATACAGACGCTTATTGACGGGTATAAGCTTTGTGAATTTGTGTTTTCGAAATGATATTAATTAATAGTTATTAAAATTGTTCCGGCTTAATGATTACTTGTGAGGATAGTCTATTGATAGCTTTTTCACATGCGAGGATCTTATTCTTATTACGCAAATATTCATATACTGATTTTGATCTCTTATAATAAATAAGCGCCTTTTTGAGCTCACCCCTTTTTTCATACAACCCGGCAAGATTATTGAGCCCTATTGCAATACCTTCCACATTTTCATTTTTCTTATCGAGACGCAAAGCCTCATTATAGAAAGTACGTGCTTCAGTATACTTTTTATTATCTTCCAATATATTCGCTTTGTTGTTCATTCCTGCTGCAAGGATAAATTCATTTTTAATGCTGCGCGCAATACTAATTGCTTCATCAAAACATGCTGCTGCTTTTTTAGTTTTGCCGAGCCGATACAAAAACTTTCCGTAATTATTTAAGCGTATTGCTACATCGCTTTGTTGTCCTGACTTTCTTGAAAAAGTCAGAGCTTTTTCAAAACATTTCCCCGCATTGTCCGTTTCACCCTGCATTTCATATATATTTCCAATATTGACATAATTTGTTGCTAGTCCAGAATAATCATTCGTTTCTCTGTTAATAGTAAGTGCATTATCAAGATGCATTCGTGCTTCATCAAATTTCTCAAGGCGCACATAAATGCATCCCATATCATTCAAATTCCTCGCGATTCCAGGCAGATTATCAATAGCTTTGTTAAGCTCTAAAGCTCCTATGAGATTAAATAAAGAGCTTTCTATCTGTCCTTTCATATATGCCTTCTCAGCATCACGAGACATATTAGCTGCCATGTGTTTCATCCCCTTTTTCTCAGGGGGGGCAATGCTACACCCAGCAAGCGAAACAAGGCAGCATGCAACAATTGTGATGTAACAGAGATTCTTCATTTGCGGGGAATAGTTATTTTTCATTCTTTGCGCTCAATCCTGCCTTCAAACTCTATTGGCTTATAGGTTTGTTCTTCTCTGATACCTGTTCTGATAAACGGTAAGCGTTTAACCGCCCCCATAACTTCCTGCATTTCACTCATACCTTTATTTGCAGAATCTATAAGCTCGGGTAATTTTGGCAGAACAAGTTTGAGTTCATTGCTTAAAAGATTAAGATTATCGATAAGAGTTTTACTTTCTCTCATAAATTTCAATGTTTCATTATACAACTGCTTATTTGAAACTATTTCACCGGCCATGCCTTGATTATCGACAACGCGCTTAGATATAACATTCATGTTTTCCATAAGCTCTGCCAGCACGTTCGAATGACTATCAAGTTTTGTGTTGAGCTTGATAAAGAGTTCTGATTTATCCGTTATATGAATGGGCAATGAATTATTCTCTTTTTGATAATTATTCAAAAATTCAACAAGATCTCGCGTATCTCTAAAAAGCTTTCCATCATCACAAAGAAGCGAAAAAACCGAACTATCGTTTTCTGCTATCTTCTTCGCAATCGTATCGAGTTTCACAAAAAGGCTCTTATAAGGACCGTCGGGATCCAATACATCTTTAAGAAGCTGTACCATTGAACTTGTTACAAACATCAAATCCTGCATGGTAACTTCTTTCACAGTACGAACATTGATAAAAGCACCGTTTTTAAGAATCGGTTTTTCAACGGAACCAAGAGTAATTTGCAGTTCGGAACTTCTCAGGATATTGGGTGTTACAATGGAGACAAAAGAATTGCTTCTGATCTGTTTTTGGTATTTTTCTTTAATGCATAATAGTACTTCTATTTTATTTTGCTCATTAAAATTTACATCTTTTACTTTCCCAATCGCTATACCTTCCATAGACACCACTGTATCAAGATGTATATCTGTTCCATGATTGAATTGACCTTTAAGAATATATGTTTTCGCAAACCAGTCCTGCTGTCTTGACACAATCAAAAGAAGCACAAGCCCCGAACAAATAACACCAATAACAAACATTCCTGCAACACGCTCTACATATTTAGTTCTAAATGACATAAGGATTCCTTTATAGACTTTCCCCTGCTAAATATTCTTTTATTAAAACATTGTCACTATGAAGAACAACTTCTGGTGCATCACACATCACAACGGTCTGATCTACATATATCAAACTATCAGCAATTTCCTTTGCAAAACATATATCATTAGTGGCCACCACTGTGACCATATTATACTTCTCTTTTATCAACTTAATCAAACTTTTTATTGCTTTTGCACTAACAATATCAAGACCGAGAACAGGATTATCATAAATGATTATATCCGGCTCGTTTGCAAGCGCCATTGCAATATTAGCTATCCGCCTCTTACTCATACTCATTTGAGCCGGACGATAATTGATCAAAGATCTGATCCCTAAATAGTCAATAATCTCATCTATTTTTATTTCTGTTTCAGCTTTTTTGTATTTTTTAAAATACTGCTTTGGAAGTGCAATATTGTCTCTAACACTTATATTACTTATCAGTCCACCTGTTTCAAAAACAAAACCAGCAGCAATTCTTCTTTCACTAACAGCATCACACATCGGATACTGCTTACCATCAATCGTAACATCGACAGTGCCTGATGTAGGCTCATATATACCGGCCATGAGTTTACAGAGTATTGTTTTTCCCCCACCGTTAGGACCAATCATACAATAGAGTTTATCGTTTTCTATTGTTATGTTCACATCTTTAAGGATATTTTTCCCATCAAAAGTAAACGACATATTTTTTATTGTAACGACACCACTCATCTGCTCACCTTAATAATATAGTACCGTTATAAATGCGCTTATAATAAAACACCAGAAAAAAGAACTTATCACTGCTTTCGTTGTCATTTGCGGTATTTCCGTTGATGCGTAACGCGTGGATATCCCATAAAAACAACAGATAAAAGAAATAATAAAACCAAACAAGATACTTTTAAAAATATTTATCCCTATATCAAGCGGAGTAATTGACGAAAAGACACCATCCATATATTGAGCGGTCGGCACATACAAATAATAATTAGATAGCAACATTCCACCGACGATGGTAACCACGGTAAATATAAATGACAGACATAAAAGAGATATCGTCATTCCAATCACACGCGGCGCTACAATAAAATATAATGGGTCTATTCCCAGCACCTTTAATGAATTTATTTCCTGATTTACAACCATAGAACTTAATTCTGCGGCAATTGCCGTTCCGGAACGTGCAATTAAGATAAATGAGATAATGAGCGGCGCAAGCTCACGCACAACCAATATCGTAAATATTTTACCAAGAAATATGCCTGCACCTACCTGTGGCACAAACATGTCTACTTGCATGATAATTGCTGAAAAAAGAAATACTGACAGAAGGATAACAAGGGGTATCGCGTCAACAGCAGTAAAAAGAACCTGAAAAGAAGTAACTCGAAGTATTATATGTTTTCCATGCTTGAGGTTTCTTTTAAATGAAAGTATTGTTTTATAGACAAAAATATTAAAATCTACAAGGATACGTATATATCTTACGACCGGCACCCCTAAAGCATGTAGAATATCCATTTTTAACCCCTATGGACTATTTCAGTATCTATGCATTACATTCGGCATGGCGCTTTTACCCCTAAGAGATGCAGTCCGTTTGCGATAACAATTCGTGCAGCGTCAATAAGCGTTAAACGCGCAAGTGTCAGTTCTTCATCATCCGATAACACTCTACATCGAGTATAAAACACATGCATCTTACTTGCAAGATCTTCTAAATAGAGTGGAATCCAATGCGACTCAAGCTTATCTGCGGCAATACCAACAATATCTTCGAACCTTCCAAGAAACTTCAATAAATCAAGCGCTTCAGGCTCATTCAATAATTCGAGACGCGCATTCTGCAGTAACTCTTTGGTGATATAAATACCTTTTTCTTCTCGTGCCTTTTTAAAAATACTTGATATACGTGCATGTGCATACTGCACATAATAAACAGGGTTATCAGAACTTTGTTTTTTTGCTAGTTCAAGATCAAAATCAAGGTGGCTGTCTGTCTTTCTCCTCACGAAAAAGTATCGCGCAGAATCTACACCGACTTCATCAATTACTTCACGCAAGGATATAAATTCTCCGGCACGTGTTGACATAGAAAGCCGCGTGTCGCCCTGAAACAATGTTGCAAGCTGCACAATAACAACGGTAAGTATATTTTCGTCATAGCCTAACGCTGTTAAAGACGCTTTGAGACGCTGAATATATCCATGATGGTCAGGGCCCCATAAATTTATAAGCATCTCATACCCTCTTTTACACTTATCATCGTGATAAGCAATATCAGGGGTAATATAGGTCATGTCACCGGTATTCTTTATAAGCACCCTATCTTTGTCATCGCCATATTGCGTTGATCTAAACCATAAGGCGCCCTCGTCGGTATAGGTAAGCTTCTTTTCCCTTAACGTCTCTAACACTGCCTCGATTTTTGTGGTTTGGGCAAACTTTTTTTCACTAAACCATGAGTCAAATCGCACATTAAACTCAGTGAGATCATGTTTGATATCTTCTAGTATTGTGTTTGAGGCATATTCCATAAAATAAGGAATAACATCTTCTTGTGTACTGTTAAGATACTTATTACCGTCTTTATCAATTATCGATTGAGCTATATCATAAATATATGCTCCTTTATATCCATCTTCCGGAAAAGAATCCCCTTTACCAAGTTTTTCTTTATACCGTGCATACACAGAGAGTCCTAATATATGTATTTGTTTTCCTCTGTCATTGATTAAATATTCTCGTGTGACATCATATCCTGCAAAAGAGAGGATGTGGCTTAGCGTATCACCGACAGCTGCCTGACGGCCATGCGCAACAGTCAGAGGACCAGTGGGATTTGCGCTGACAAACTCAACCATGACCTTTTTACCCTTCCCAACATTGACACGTCCATAATCTTTTTCCTGTTCATGAATAGTTCTCAGCATTATGTGACATGCATGCTGAGTTAAGTAAAAATTGATAAACCCCGGTCCCGCGATCTTTATCTCTTGAACAGTATCCGAAAGTGCAGGGTCATTATCAAGCGCCTCTTTTATGCCGAGAGCAATTTTGGGCGGTGCATTCTTAAACGTTCGGGCAAGCTGCAAAGCACAATTTGTTGATATATCACCAAATTGTTTGTCCGATGGTGTTTCTAACAGTATGTCGGGAAGTGTCTCTGGAGATATTCCAGAATCTGAACACATCTGATTCAGTGTATTTTTCAGCGAAGATATTATAATTTCTGTTATAACTTTATTCATCTGTTACAGTTCCATATGTAATTTTCTGAGCATCTTCCCATAAACGTTCCAAATCATAATGCTGTCGAGCTTCAGGAGTAAATACATGTATAACAACATCAAAATAATCTATAATCACCCACTTAGAGTCTGAAAGCCCTTCCATATGATAATAATGAATATTATGCTTTTTTTTGTTCGTGCAACCAATTTCTTCAGCAAGTGCTTTTACATGTTTATTATTCGATCCAGTAATAAAAACAAAATAATCAGCGACAGAGGAAATCTCTTTAATATCAAACAAAATGATATCGGTTCCCTTCTTTTCATCCGCAATCTTTGCACACATAAGAGCCAATTTTTTTGCATCAGTTTTTTTATTTTTAATAGCACACCCCCTACAAATACAAGCCTTTTTGCTTAATATATTTCTCAGCTTTCTCAGGCACAATGTATTTTATGTTTATATTATTTTTTATTCGCTTTCTGATATCTGACGATGATACAGCAATGGGAAAACCTTTTATTGATCGAGAAAAATACTTTTTAAGCGTACCCATCCCAGCTAACGTTTCATTATACAGGCAACCGGGCCTTTCATAAGATATTATTTTACATAACTTAACTATCTCTTGAGACTGATGCCACGAATGAAAGTCAGCCATACTATCAGTACCCATAAGAAAGAATAATTCATCGTTTTCAGAAATTATCTTTTTCATAGATCTCAAAGTATCTACAGAATATGACGTTCCACCCCTGACAATCTCGATATCTGACAAGGTAAATGCATTATTTCCTTTTATCGAACACCGTATCATATGCATACGGTCTTTCGGGTCAATAATATTTTTATTCCTCTTATGAGGCGGAATATAAGCCGGAATAAAAATCACTTTACCCAGTCTATACTGTTCCAGGGCCATCTGCGCAATATATAAATGACCATTATGAATAGGATTAAAGGTTCCCCCAAACAAACATATTTTCATTTTTTATATCCGGCAAATATAATCTCTCACGACTTTTTATTCGTGACACGCACTACGATCTTATTTGCCCGTTTCCCATTACAAGATATTTGTATGTTGTGAGCTCATTGAGGCCCATTGGACCGCGAGCATGTATTTTATCTGTGCTGATACCGATCTCCGCACCAAAACCAAATTGACCACCGTCATTAAAACGGGTAGACGCATTATGGAATACTGCCGAAGAATCGACCTTGGATAAAAATTCTTGTGCCGCCTTCTTGTTTTTAGTAACAATAGTATCAGAGTGTTTTGAACCGTGCGTATTAATATGAGCTATAGCATCGTTAATGTTATTAACAATACCGACAGACAATATTAAATCTAAATATTCCGTATCCCAATCTTTCGCCGTTACCGGCTTAACACCCTTAACGACTTTTCTCACACGCATGTCACCTCTAATCTCAACATCTTTTTCTCTCAAAGCATCAGCAATAACCTGTAAACATTTTTGCGCAATATCTTTATGCACAAGTACAGTTTCTATCGCATTACACACTCCCGGACGCTGTGTCTTTGCGTTTACTATTATATTTTTTGCCATCGTGATATCCGCATTTTTATCAACATACACATGACAAATACCATTATAGTGTTTTATGACAGGTATTGTAGAGTTCTCAGTGACAAATCGAATAAGCCCTTCTCCACCTCTAGGGATAACCAGATCTATACTTTCGTTTTGCACCAAAAGCGGCTTCATTAATGCCCTATCAGTATATTTTATTAGCTGTATAGTGTCAGTAGGCAATCCTGCTTTCTTACATGATGCGGAAAGAATATCGGCTATCATCATATTTGAATGTATAGCTTCAGATCCGCCACGTAAAATAACAACATTTCCCGACTTCACGCACAATGCGCTCGAGTCTGCAGTAACATTAGGACGTGATTCATAAATAATGGCAATAACTCCTATAGGAACTTTCACCTTTTGTATTAATAACCCATGAGGCGTCTTCCACTGGTTGATACACTGCCCAACAGGGTCTTTTAGGCACGCTATTTGTCTTAACCCATCGCACATGTCATTAATTCTTTGATCGGTTAATGTAAGTCTGTCTAAAAGTGCTTCAGATAACTTTTTCTTACGTCCACTAATCAGATCTTTCTCATTTGCACGTTGAATATGCTTTTTATTCTTACTAATATCCTCTGCCATTTGTTTTAGGGCTTTATTTTTCTTTGCAGTTGATATAACGGCTAATTCTAATGCCGCTTTTCGTGCACGCGAAGCAACAGATATAATATATTTTTCATAGTTCATGTTATCGTCCCTAGTTCACACCCATGAAATTTATTTATAAATTTCTCTGAGTATAGTCCCCTTGGGGATCGTTCATGGTTCATAGTTTATTGAAGACCTTAGATCTCGTTTTTTTTGTTTTTTCTTTGTTTTTAGTCTCTGGTATAAAATATTAGGTATTGTTTTTTTATTTATTATTTTGTCTTATAGCATATAACTTACAGCTTACAGCAGGACCAGTCTGTGGTCTCTTGTCTCTGGTCTCTATAAAAGTACGAGATGATTTCTATGAATCACCTCGTCATGTTCTTTTTTCCCTAGCACCTTTTCAATATCTTTTGTTTTCAGTTTCTTTATTTTCTGCACTTCGCTAACAGAATAATAAGATATCCCTCGCCCCATTTCTTCTCCCTGCGTATTGAGAACGCTCACCGTATCGCCTTTTAGGAAATCACCATCGCAATCAATAATTCCAGACGCTAAAAGTGACTTTCCGCCACCCTTAAGCGCATGTTCAGCGCCTTCATCAATAGTAATAGTTCCCGCAGGTGTTACAAAAAAAGCAATCCAGCGTTTTCTTCCTGCCATTTTGCCTTTCTTGGGAAGAAATATTGTTCCGAGATCTTTACCTTCAAATAAATCTATTAATATATTATTTTGCAGACCATTAACAATAACAGCCGCTTCACCCGCGCGATTGACATTCTTTATCGCTTTGAGTTTGCTCTTCATACCGCCGGTACCGAGTTGTGATTTTTTCACGTGACAGAGCTCTTCGACCTTCTGATCAACGCTTTCCACGATTGAAACAACATGACCATTACGGACATCTCCTGTTTGAGAACAATCTATCAACCCATCGACATTTGTAAGCATAACAAGCATTTGGGCCTTAATGAGATTAGTAACAAGAGCCGATAGATAATCATTATCCCCAAATTTAATCTCATCAGTGCTCACCGTATCATTTTCATTTACTATAGGAATCACATTCAGGGTAAGAAGATTACATATCGTGTTACGTATATTTATATGCCTGGTACGCACCTTCAGATCATCATTAATAAGGAGTATTTGTGCTGTATTTTCCCCTAGCTCTTTAAAATAGTGATGATATTCACGCATTAACGCGCATTGCCCGACAGACGCCACTGCTTGAAGCTGCGGCAAAGACTTTGGACGTGATTTTATTTTCAATTCTCCCATACCTGCACCAATAGCAGCTGATGATACAAGCACCACTTCATACCCGCGCTTCTTTAAGTCAACAACCTGCTGTGCAATATGAGCTATTTGCTTTTTATCAATCAAGCCTTTACTGTCAGTTAACACATTAGTCCCTATTTTCACGACTATGCGCTTAACCTTACGTAAAATATCTTCTCTAAATTTTTGATTTAATTCATGCATTGAAACAGTACCTTTTTTATTTATTTCTTATTCATGTATTACAGTCCTGATTTTTTCTAAAAGCGATTTGACGCCTTTTCCCGTCACCGCAGAAATCGGGAATATTATATCCTTTTTTAGCCCAATGGTCTCTATGAATTTATCGACATTTTCATCTGCAACAGATAAATCAATTTTGTTTAACGCTACGATATATGGTTTCTCGAGCAATGCGATATTATATAAACGTAATTCATCTCTTATAGAATCGTAATCTTTTAGCGGGTCTCTTCCATCATACCCTGCGCAATCGATGACGTATACTAACATTTTTGTTCTTTCAATATGTTTTAAAAAATCATGTCCGAGTCCTATATTTTTATGGGCGCCTTCTATTATACCTGGTATATCAGCTATAACAACCGTGTCATACCGGTCATAAGTCACAACACCTAAAACAGGAGATAACGTAGTAAAAGGATACCGACCAATCTTTGAGCGTGCATTTGATATACCGTTAATGAGGGTTGATTTCCCCGCATTGGGATTACCCACTAACCCTACATCAGCTATTAATTTTAATTCTAGACCATACGTTTTGTCTTCGCCTGGCTGTCCTTCCTCACGTGTTCGTGGAGCACGATTTGTCGAATTCTTAAATGCTGTATTTCCTCGTCCTCCTAGTCCACCTTTTGCAACGACATACACTTCGCCATGCTCGGTAAAATCATAAATAACTTGTTCAGTTTCAACGTCTTTTATAACGGTGCCTACAGGAACCATCAGAGTCACGCTTTTGCCGTCCTCGCCATGCATATCACTACCCATGCCATTTTTACCGCTTTTGGCTTTGATATGTGGATGATACCTAAAATCAAGGAGAGTATTGACATTTCTGTCCGCTTTAAGAGAGACTCTTCCGCCATTGCCTCCTTTACCTCCATTTGGGCCACCGTAGGGAATATACTTCTCTCGACGAAAGCTAACACATCCGTTGCCGCCATCGCCACCACGTACAAATATTTTCACTTTATCAATAAACACGGAATCCTCATCACTTTTTGATTAGTAGATCATTTGCATTAACTATAAAATCTTCGGAAATAAAAAAGGATTCTGAGTAAACGCTCCATTCAGAATCCTTTTCATATTTTATTATGATAACAGGTACTATGCCTGTACGGGTTGTACGCTTATTTTCTGCCGTACAGATTTATGCCCGTCAAATGATACAATTCCGTCGATCAGAGAAAAGATTGTCCAATCTCTTCCAACACCAACGTTTTTCCCCGGCTTAAATCTCGACCCTCGTTGCCGAACAATAATACTGCCTGCACTCACATACTGTCCACCATATGCTTTAACGCCTAAACGCTGTGCATTACTGTCTCGACCATTCCTTGATGTACCTTGTCCCTTTTTATGCGCCATTATATCACCTCGTTATACTTCTTTTTTTTGTGTTCCTTCAGTACTAATCTTTTGAATTTTAACCTCGGTAATTTGTTGTCTATGTCCAATTTTCTTTGAAGAATCTTTTCTTCTTTTATACTTATAGGCGATCAACTTTTTACCTTTTGTTTGCACAACTAATTCGCCGACAACAACAGCGTTTTCAATAAAAGGTTTTCCGACAACAACTTTTTTATCATCGGCTATAAGAAGTACTTCTTCAAAATTAATTGTATCTCCAGGATTTCCGTCAAGTTTCTCAACGGTAACAACATCCCCTTTAGTAACTTTATACTGTTTACCACCAGATTTAACAACCGCAAACATAATATCCTCCAAAAAATGATTGTTTACACAAAGAATAGGAGTTAATATAAAACACTATTATCACTTTTTTGTCAACAATATTTTAAGCCTTATTAGGTAAAGGCCGCTATATTCTACACAAGCATCGTTATGATATTAGGTTATAATTATAAATAAAGGAGCTAAAAGTAGCCATTAGATGCCGCTAACCATGGGTACTAATGCGTTATTGTAAATTTATGGAACCAATTGCTCTATACATACATATACCGTTTTGCATAAAAAAATGTACCTATTGTGACTTTTGTTCTATCCCTGTTCCATCCAAAACAATAATCAATAACTATATAAATGGCGTAATTAGAGAAATTAAGAGCTATTATCCACATATAAAGCAGTATAAAATCGATACCGTCTATTTTGGCGGTGGGACACCCTCTTCAATTAACCCATCACATATTAATCGTATCCTAAAAGCAATTCGTGAATCAAAACAATTAGAAGATCATGCGGAAATAACACTCGAGGTAAACCCAGGAACTGTTTCAAAATCAAATTTAGAGACCTATAGATCACTAGGTATAAATAGATTAAGCATAGGAGCCCAAAGCTTTATCGATAATGAGCTTGCTCTTCTCGGCCGCATACACACTGTTGATGACATTCACAAGGCATATACATGGTCAAGATCTGCCGGTTTTAACAATATCAGTTTGGACCTCATATATGGACTTCCCGGTCAAAAGATGCATTCTCTTACTTATTCACTAGAGGAAATAATTGCATTATCGCCCGAGCATATATCTACCTATAGCCTGACGATCGAAAAAAGCACCCCCATATTCAAACAGGTTCTTTCGGGATCTATCCCGGACATAAACAATACACTACAAGCTAAAATGTTTACCGCTATAATGAATAGACTAAAAAAATCAAGCTATACTCACTATGAGATATCCAACTTTTCTGCACGAGGTTTTCATTCAATACATAACACAGGGTACTGGACAGGAAAAGAGTATATTGGCGTAGGTGTTGGGGCTCATTCAAACATTAATCATATACGCTATAACAATAGCAAGAATATTGCCACCTATGTAGCACATGCTCGCAAAAGAAAAGAACCTACTCTTTCCGAAACAAAACAATTCTGGGAAAAAATCATACTTGGATTAAGGATAATACATGGAATACAAATAGACAATATCCCTGCCACATGCCACACATATGAGCAAAAAATTGCGTCTCTGGTAAAAAAGAAGCTCATTACATGTGAAAATAATAAGCTCAGACTAACAAAAAAAGGGATATTGTTTTACGACGAAATTGCTGTAACCTTGATATGACATATTCTTGCAGAGTATTCTTACTCTTTTTCCATCAGAAGGTTTGGCGCGTACGTCACCTCACCGCCGGCGACCTTTAAACGCACATATTTTGTTTTATATCCTTTTGCTTTAATCTCGAACACTGCATAGCCAGACTTGGTAGGATCGCTAACATTTCCTTCAAAGAAAATAACTCCTGATACAATATTTGAACTCACTCTATACACATATGCATTTTCTGTCTTTAGCGCTTCATTTTTAGGAGATTTTGCTATGGCATGTATATTGATTTTTGGGAGTTCGTATCGTTCATCCTTCGTATAATAGATTTCTGCTCCAGTCCTGAAACACATGCTTGGATTCTTTACATAATCAATATATTCTGGATACACACGAGCAATTACTAAAAAGTTTTTTACGGTATATTGCGCAGGATCTTTTTGCGGTATAAGATTATCGGTAAGATATGATACAACATACTTATACTGTTGTTGGTTACGGTTTGTAACTTCTGTCATTTGATGGTGTCCGACGTTCACCTGTCTTACTTGTGCTTTTTTATATCCAATATCTTCTTTTCCGTCTCCATCATCCAGATAAATATGATTCAGATTTGCGCTATAGCATTTAACTAAACCATCGTCCTCAGGCTTTTTAAATGGATTCATTGTGTTAAAAGGATTACCGATTACTGTAAGTACTTTTACATTCATGCTGTCCAATTTATCACGCTCCTGTTCAGTATATTTCTGTTGATCTTCAACACTGAGAAAATTGACCAGATACTGCGGATCTAGCGGCCGCTCAAGATCAAGTCTTTTAAAGGACGTGAGATTCACCGAGCTGCCGATTTGATTTTCCATTACCTGCACATCCCCTACAACTGGCACTCCTGATCGAAATAGTGGCAAATTTCGCTGATACAGCGGTGGCTCCTTTTTAAACCAATCGGTCATAATATTTGCCATCTCACTTCCAGATAAGGATGGCGCAACACCGATAAACCTTTTTAATGGCCTTTTATATTGGCCACTCAAATACCCCTCTATGAGCTTTAGCGTTCTATCATGCTGACTCATATCGAGGAGACCTTTTTCATCATCATCAAGATATTTAACAAGAAACTTTAATGTTGTGACACCGCCAAAACTATGTGCGACAACATTAACTGCGTCTACTTCTTCAATTCTCAATATGTCTTTAACAAAACCAGTAAATTCTCTTCTAAACCCTTCCACACTTTTTTCATCTTCTACCGTGTCGTAGCGAAAAACATACACCTTAAAATATCTATCTAGTGATGGATTAGCAATATCTTCTCGCGATAAAAGTTCAGGGAATTTTTTCCAGTTATGGCGGTCCGCGCCTAAGCCATGAATAAAAATTACCACTTCCTTGTTGCGACCTGCTTTTTTACGAAGCTCGGCATACTTTTCCTCTTCTTTAAGGATTTCATAATAATCATCGAAATCATCGGCGAGATAAAAAGCGTTTACCGCACAGCACCAGGCAAGGTTATTATATCTACAATCTTTTTTTAAACGATCAAAGGTAAATTCAGCACGGTCTTCAGTAAAATCCTCATCAGGATGATCGGGTGTCTCTAAGATTTTTCTATATTCTCTGTCACGTTCCTCCCATTCTTTTTTATAATGTTCGAGACGTGATTTTGAAAAGAGATACTTATTATAGTAGCGATACCACGTATAGGGTTTTCCTATATAGTACTTATGCACCTGTGCAAAAAGATTTTTTAGTTTTGCAAGATTAGCTTCAGAGGGACGTTTATAATAGTCGTTTGCAGCAGTTCCCGGGGTAAGAATATCGAATAACTGCTTTTTTAGTTCATTTCGTTCGATGTAGAGTTCATTAAAGAATATTTCATACGGATACTTTGTTATCTCGCACATCGTCTTTTCTTCCGCAGAGAAAAAGCCGCCTTTTCGATTTGCAGTCGTTCGACACTTATCCTGAAGCACCAGATAAGCGTCTTCCAACCTATCTTTTGTGTATGGATCATCTATTGCATTTTCCCACATCTCGATCGTTGCATCCAGATTAGATCTCATCTCTTTGATCTGCTCGAGCTCTGCCTTTTGAGTTTGCTGATCACTCTTGGAAGGAAAATGAACGCAGCCTTGAAATAAGACTGCCACGATTATTACGGTTAAAATAATATGAATTTTTCTGAACATATGTTTACCCTATTTAATGGACAAAATTATACTTCATATTATCCTCTTTGAATAGTGATAAATAATTTTTATCGTGAGACTGCCACGGTGTTATATAATTAATTGTGTAAAGAAGAGATGCTAGGTGAAATCACCGCGAAGGTGGCACAAAGTGACTCCTACGCGGTGGGAATATGGGTAAATCGTATTTTTTTAGGATAAAGACCTACGGGAACCTATTTGTACTACACAATGTGTAACGCACGGACGATCTTCCGTGAAGCGTCACCTTTACCGTAGGGGCTTGCAGAACGCGACATACGGGTATACACTTTTTTGTCATGTAATACCTTCTCTACGTTATCAACGATAGATTTAACTGATGTACCAACCAGTTTCGCCGCACCTGCTTTAACAACTTCTGGTCGTTCGGTTGTTTTTCTCATCACTAAAACCGGTTTACCTATCGAGGGAGCCTCTTCCTGAACACCACCCGAATCAGTTAAAACAATATGCGCTTTACTCATCATAAGAGCAAATCCGTCGTATTCTAACGGTTCTATGAGATGCACTCTATCAGACTGTGACAGTATAGAAAAAACCGGTTTTCGCACATTAGGATTGAGGTGAACAGGATACACAATTTCAACATCATCATTTCTCAAAGCGATCTTCATAAGCGCTTTACAAATATTTCCAAACGGCTTACCAAAATTCTCTCTCCGATGAGCAGTTACTAATATCAGTTTCTTTTTCGTATTAAAAACAGGTTTCTTCTTTTTGTTCTTTTTGAGTGTCATGAGAAGCGCATCAATACTTGGGTTCCCGGTATGATATATGGTGCTTTTGCGAATACCTTCTTTTAATAGATATTTCACTGCTTGTTTTGAGGGCGCAAAATGATAATCCGCTACAGACGACAATATCCTTCTGTTTACTTCTTCTGGAAACGGATGAAACCGATCAAATGTCCTGAGCCCAGCTTCAACATGTCCTATTTTTATTTTTTGGTAAAAACATTCCAGCCCCACAACCATCGCTGTTGTCGTGTCACCCTGAACCAAAACGATGTCAGGTTTAACGGTTTTGAGAACACCATGGATCTTTTTCATGGTATTTATTGTAAGCGTGGTAAGATCCTGATTCTTCCGCATAATATTCAAATCTACATCAGGTTTTATCTTAAAGATAGATAATACCTGATCGAGCATATGACGATGCTGTGCGGTAACACATACCACGGTCTTAATGTGGCGCGGATGTTTTTTGAGCTCCAATACGATCGGCGCCATTTTGATCGCTTCCGGCCTTGTACCAAATACTACTAACACTTTTTTCATGTTCAGCTTCCCTTACACTTCACTACCGATAATACGGTTTTAAGAGCGATCTTACAGTCTAACAATAGCGACCACGTATCAATATATTCCAGGTCAAGCTTAACGCTTTCAGAAAAATCTTTCACTTCACTGCCCTGCACCTGCCACAGTCCGGTTATACCCGGCTTCATGGTAAGCCTTCTTCTCTGCCACGCTCTATAATTCTGCACCTCTTCAGGCAATGCCGGTCGGGGCCCGACAATACTCATCTGGCCTTTTAGCACATTCAAAAACTGTGGTAATTCATCGAGATAGGTTTTTCTCATGAACCTGCCAACCTTCGTAACACGAGGATCCTCATCCATCTTAAACAAGGGGCCTCTCATTTCATTATATTCCTGCACATCTTTTTTCATTTCATCAGCGTTCAAAACCATAGAACGAAATTTAATCATATTGAAAAGCCTACTCCGCAGGCCCACACGGATTTGATGGTAGAAGACAGGCCCTTCAGAAGTCATCTTGATCAATACCGCACACAAAATAAAAAGCGGCGATAAAACGATCAAAATAACACATGAAAGAAGATAATCAATAATCTGCTTAAAAAAGAGCTGCCATACATTCTGCGAGATAGTGCTAATAGATATCGTTGGTATCCCATAATAATCATCAAATGACATGTTACTACTCGACATATCAAAGAATTCAAAAACAAGCCTTACTTTTATACCCTCCTGTTCACACAAAAAAACAGCGTCTTTCACCTGACTAAAATGTTCGTTTTCAACAATAAAAATAACTTCATCGATCGGGTGATCGTGGATAATATCGGTTATATCCTTTATATCCCCAAGATACTGGCAATCGTTTATTGCGGAACTGCCCGTAAAAGCCCCAACATTGATGTACCCTGCGACAGACATCGTCTTTTCAGCATTAAAAACCTGTGATCCCTTGGTAACACCCGAGCGATTACCGGCTAAAATAATATGCTTTGTACGATACTCTTTCGGATACACCTGATCTATCACAAGCGACAATACTTTGCGTATGCCCATCAACATAAGGATATTCACAACCCCGAAGAGCACAAGAAAAAGCCTGCTGACATAATGAACTTTACAGAGGAACAGTCCAAAAATAAGGACTAAGATACCTATCGTTACCGAACGTACAATCTCGGCTGCTTCAGCATTAAATGGATTCACGCCCTTATAGAGCCCCTGCTTATTAAAAATAAGCAGCCACAAAGGCACAATGAACAACAACAGCCACAGATATTCATGCAAAGGATAGAGCGACGATACTTCCACCGGAAAATGCCGGGTTTTAATGTGATATGCCAGGTAAAAACTTACGACAATAGTTATCGCGTCAAAAAATGCTTCCAACCCAATTTTTATTTTATTCTTCTCTTTAGAATACATAATAGTTTCCCCATATTAAATTATTATTTAAATACAGTATCGGATAGTCATTATACCTGAAATGCGTGCGTGAGGAAATACTATTTTGCTTTTTTACTGTCGCAGATTTGCATGTAGTAGCGCGCCTGCTTCGCAAGGTTAGTGTCCCCTTGCAACGTTTCAGAGAAACACTTACGCGCCTCTTGATAATTATTTTGATAATAATGAATCAACCCTTTGTTGAAAAGAGCGATTATTGCAAGGTTACTGGTTTTATGATTTTCTATAACTTTATCAAAGCATTCATTCGCATTTTCCATATCATTCATAGCCATATATGACTCACCCAGCTGAAGCAAAGCTTTTTCGTGCAATGCATCTACATCATTAGATGCACAAACCGCTTTAAAATCATTTATTGCCTCATCATAGCGTTTTAATTTTTTATTACACATACCTCTTACATATAACACATGGGGCGATTCCTCACTGGCCAATAAACTCTTTAAAAAGATATCGCACATTTTCTTAGAAACAGTATAAGATCCAACATCATAGTATCGTTTAATAAGTTCCTTTGTATGTGATTGATAAAACTCATCTTTTTTTTCACTCTCATCCATACACTTTAACTTCACAAAATCAAAATGCGCGGAATAACCATACCTTTTAATATCATAAAACTTCAGCGCTATCCCCCCGCACAAAGCCAAATAATCATCGTGTGCGTAAACATCCCGGCATTTATCCGCATAATCTTTATAAAACGCAAATGAGCTGTCATACGATCCATTATAAAAAGCATCTCCAGCCATTTCTTTAATCCCTTCATGTAAAGATGTATCACGAGTAGACGAACAAAGGGTTAGGTAGTCCTTGTAGAGTTGATCGCTATACAACTCTGTCATTTTCATTGTCAGTAACCTCTGTGTATATTTCTTAATTGTATTAGCATATTTTCGGTATTCCAAACTTGCTTCTTTAAGATTCATCACAAACTTGTCAAAACACTTTTGGGCTTCCTCAAAGCGATATTGCCTGAGAAAGCATACAAATCGAATATAGTTTCTTTCTCCACGCGGCAGGGCAAGATCATCATTATCCAAGACACGCAAAATCGTGCTGTACACCTTTTCATATTTTTCGGCAAAAATCTTAGCAGCATCTTTATGCCCAATTGCAATGAGCTGTTCCATTAGAGATAGAGCATTATTTATATCTTTAGCATTTTTGTGTCTTTTTTTTATGAACGAATCAATACCTTTTTGTATGCCTTTTATCTTTTCACTTTTATTGTTGTGATATACATCTTTTGCAAAGCCGGTTTTACGCATCGCTTGCAAGACATATTTATTTTTCATAAAACAGTCCCAGACAAAACCGGTACGGAAATTTTCCACCGCAACAAGAAAAACACCTATATCAAGACCATAGTTGTTCCTAGCGTAATAATTTTCATCAAGATTACATGCGTTTTTAAAACCATATTTCCCATGGATAAGCGGGTATTTTTGATATATGTAGTGAAGCGCTGACATACAGCGTAAAGGTGTAAAGTTTATAGATGCCCCGATCCCTAGGGGAGAGATCGTGCCATCATACGAGGAGATATTTTCTCCGTTTGGAATAACTCCATGACTCATCGTATAACCACGCGGCAACGCGACAGAAGTAATACCCCACATGTTAGGGCTGTATGTTTTATATTCATGAGCATGGTCAATACAGAAACGCCTATTTGCTGAAGTAGCGCGAACAGAATTTACAAACCAGTTTATTCCTTCACGATCAAAAACATCTTTTAGATCAAACCAGAGGTGCGCATACTGATAAGTAAAAAGCGACCCGTACCAAGAATACACAAACTGGTCACCTCCCCGGTAAGCGCCTACCTCACGTTTCCAATCATAAAATATGCGAGCAGGAACATCATTGTTCGGAGACCCTGCCCCGAGCAATGTCACAAGCATTGTTTCATCTGAATAATAGTCCCATCTGCCCTTTAGAAATCCTTTTTCGGGAGTCCATCCCATCAGGAGTAATATCCTGTCATCCCGTACATCTTTATCTCTATATGCAAGCCAATCCATTCTCTTATATATCGATGGAACCATATCTTTTATTTCACCACCGAAATATTCACCAGCGGTAATCATGCCGCATAATAGCATAGCGGTATCTATGGTAGATATCTCAGACTTTCCTGACCGCTTGGCAGTATTGTACTTAAGGAAATGATAAAAGAAACCATCTTTGTCATAAGCTTTATAATGATGATCTTTACTTCCTCCACAAAAAGTCTTGAACGTTAGAAGAACGCGACGTCTGGCTTCATTTTTATCTATCCACCCGCGTTCAGCACCTATACAAAGAGCTGTTAAGCCAAGACCGGTTACCGCAATACTTGAATCACCAAAACCCGCACAATCACGAAAAAGTCCTGTTTCCATGTTTTGATTTTCATAAAAATATAAAAACGCCTTTTTCTCAAGAAGATCCAGAAAAGCATTGGTATTCATTCGCGGTATGGAGTATCTGGCTCTGCATGGCTTTAGTGGAAGCACACTGCCTTTGGGAGTAACAGAACTGAGACGGATATAAAGAGCATCTTTATTTTGTTGGAACTTTGTATCATCAAAAGTAAACGTAAATACATTTGAGCCGTTGTTGTAAGAAGAGTCTATTCGTTGCCACGTTTTACCATTATCCTGAGACAGCTCAAACCATACGACTTCTGCCCCGTCCCCTTTGGTCTTTACTTGAACGGTATTTTGATCCTCATACAAAAACACTTTATGTACTCTTTTGCCATTACTGTAAAAATTGTTCCGAAGTAAGACCGCATTGCTCTTATCATTTCGTAAAGATAACGTACCGAAAAGAATATCATCAATATAGATTGTGCTTTTCCTTCTTTTACTGTCATTATCAAACACAAAGACGATCTCACACAGTTTTGATAGATCTGCACTGCTTTTAAAATGTCTGATAGGAATAAACACCTTCCGCCACGATCTATCGACTTTTCTGCCAGACACATAATTTTGCACTGCCACATTGCTCGCAATATCATCACCGTATTGGTAACGCCCATCACCATTAATATCAAAGTGCAATTCAATCCTGAAATCTTCCCCGCCTTTTTCACCTTTCACCCAAAAACTCAGATATTTCGCTTCTTCCATGAATTTTTTTTGAATAGGTAACAGATTCCCTGTGGACAAGACAGAATATGAATATGATCCTTTTTTTCTGACATCGTAGGCGAGCTTCAATGAACTACCTGATTTTCCAAAGGTAAGTTTGGGATTAGACTCGTAGGATACCTTACAAACACCCGGCTCAGCAGTATCCCCGCCAACCCAGCCGCCTAAAAGATTTTTATAGGAATTACGTTTATTGAAATCATCTATGAGGAGAACTGAAGACTTACCCGTATGAGCATAAGTCGGAAACACAAAAACCACAAAGAAACAAACAGCAAAAAACACCCACCGCACCGGGACACCCCTTTTAACTTATTTGTAACAGGTAACTAAAAACGTAATTCCCCTAAATACTCAAAAAAAATGTTACTTTTCGCTCTATATCAACGCACTAAGAAATTTACTTGCACTGAGTACACGAATATCGTCTTTAATAGAATCAACACCCTCTTGCTTAACAACTTGATAAACATAAGGAATTTTTAATTTCCGCGAAAAATAACGCAAGTTATCAGAAATACCCTTATATGATTTTTTTGTTTCTACACAAAACCACGGCTTATTATTTATTGTCACGAGAAAATCAACCTCTCTCTGACTAACATCTCTAATATAGTGAAGTTTTGCTTTATACCCTTCTACATCAAATAAATAATCGCAAAACTTTAAAAGATGCGATGCAATAATATTCTCAAATCTTATACTTTCATCTTCTACTTCAGCCCAATCCCACAAGTAGATCTTTGGCTCTTTTCTCAGTGATTTGATAAGTGTGCTTTGAAAAGGATATATTCTAAAATGGTAATAAAATCTCTCTAATATATCAACCCACAACGATACAGTCTTATGGGTAACTCTTAGATCTTCCTTCAATGAATTTACAGAAAAGAGAGAACCAATCTTATTTGGCAATAATTCAACCAAGACTTGCAATGACGACAAATCCCTCACATTTTCAATATCTCTTATGTCTTCTTTTATCAACCTATCGATCTTCTCATTATGCCAGCGCCGTAATGTTCTTTCGTCTTGCTTACAAAATATTTCAGGAAATCCGCCAAATCTGAACAATTGATTTAATAATTCTATAGATTCTTTGTTATTATCTAAAAATTTTAGTTCTGTAAAAGCGCCATTATCCTGCTGCTTGTTCATCAGCTCCGCAAGTGAGAGTGGATGTAGTCTCAAGGAACGATATCGCCCAAGCAACGAATCACCACCTTTTTTATATACATCTAATCGAGCACTTCCTGTTACCAATATCTTAAATCTATCTTTATATTTATCATATTCGCCCTTTAAATAGTTCTTCCAATCTTGATATTTATGTATTTCATCAAAAATCAGTAATTTTTTATCTGTCGGAAAAGTATCTGCAAGAATAATTTTTCTATCTTGTCGATTATCCCAATTTAGATAGGCATATTTGCTAGGAAAGGCACTTTTCCCAACCTGGTCGGAAATGGTTGTTTTACCGACCTGTCTTGGGCCAGAGATAAAAACCATTTTATCTTTAAGATCCTCTATAATATATTTTTCTAAATATCTTTTAATCATTACTTTCTCCAATAATCATCCTATCTACATATAATGATGCAAACTTCTATATAAGATTATTATACCAAAGTATAAAATATTGTCAAACTTTTTATACCTTGGTATAATATTCACATATAAGACTAAAGATAGTGCTCCTATTTAGTAATTGCCTTTTTTGGCTTTTTGAAACTATCTAATTTCTTCCTGCACCACGTGCACAGATTAATACCCTTTTGATCGTGCTCCATCAAATTATGCGGGTACGACCGAATACAGCTTGGATTTGAACATCGAGAAATGCCCATAACAAAAAATATGCTGCTAATTGCCTGCTTTACCGTCCTGTTGCGCAATCGCTCTCTATTTTGAGGCTCATTATTAAAATCAGCCCTGAAACGGCAATACGACATTACGCCGACACCTTTTCTAGCCCATCCAAATAGAAAATTATTCTCTTTCGCATACATATCTTTTTCTGTAACCCCCAAATAGCCCACCGCATCTTGATTCTTATCCTCTTTAGCCTTTTTCAGAACAAGAGACTGCAAACGGTCAGCATTATATTGCCCCTGTTTTGTCAGCTTTTTTACATTTACATTAAATTCAGCAATTGATTCTGGTGGCACCTTTGTTTTCTTCATAAAACTTTCTATAAAGCATACTTGGCCGATAAAAGTTTTCATATCACTATCGCTAAGATTGTTTTCCTTCATAACATGTTTTATAAACTCTGGTTTTACTGTTTTTTGAATCCTTTCCATCACAAAAGAAACATATTTCCCCGCATTATTACGATCAATTGCACCGGGGTTAACAGCTTTTTGGGATATTACAATATCTATACCGATGATTTTCTCCAGTTGATCTACGACTTCATTCAAAAGCACCTTATTAACCTCCCCAATAGGCACAATAACAAGTACTTTTGAGCCAGGTGTCGTCTTATTACTGTTATCATGTATACTTGGCTGAACATTATAACCAGTTGATTTGAGCAGCTTGTGCGCCTGCTTAATCAATTGTTCGTCTTCAGCATACTCATAAACTAATGTTGCCCTCTCCTGAGCAGATTCAACATCCCCTTTTTGGAATAACAAATTTGCATACTTAAGCTGTCGCTCCAAATTCCAGCTGTCTGAACGCAGAGCGGCTTCATATAACTCGATTGCCTTTTCAACACTACCTTCTTTTACATATACATCCACCAGAGAATATACATCTTTAACATTATGGCGAAGCGAAACATTATCATCCTTGAGATGTTTTTCTACTCGCTTTTCAAGCTCATGTTTATCTATTGATTTATTTCCTTCATCTGCAAATGAGCCCGTACCCCACATCAAGAAAAAAACTAAACATATATACGACAATATTTTATTCATAACATTATGAGCTTCTCTTTTATCTCAAAAGATTTAATAAGAGTTTCCCGATTTTTTTATTACCGCTGTAAATATTTCGGCATATAATTCCACTTTGCTCTCTCCCACTCCAAAAACGTCCGCGAATTCTTCTCTGGTCACTGGCTTTTTCAATGCCATATCCTTTAAGGATTTATCACCAAAGATAATATATGCCGGAACACGCTTCTTCTGAGCAAGTTTTGCTCTTTCTTCACGCAGCAAACTGAATAACTCGCGATCAATACCACTCCAATCCATCTCGCGGCTTTCCCTTTGCCTTTTTGCAATCTCTTTCTTTCTTACCGTTATTAACGGCTTAGCCAAAACAGGCGTTTTTTCAGCGCGCAATACCTGCCTGCTTGAATCTGTAAGCGAAAGCGTTGAATAATCCATATCTCTCTGTAAAAAACCCTGCCCTATCAACTGTTCGATCATATAACGTATAAAAACAACCGATTCATCGGCCATTAAGCCAAATGTTGACAAATTCTGATCTCCCCTAGACATAATCTGTTCGATCTTCTTTCCCTGCAATACCGAAACAATATAGTCAGCTCCAAACCCGTAATCTCTACCCATCCTCACTCTTGCCACACAAGATAATATCTTCTGGGAAACTATCAGCGCGCCATCAACCATATCAAGTTCATTCAAACAATAGTCGCATGCATCACAAGAACCATCCCGATAGTTCTGCCCAAAATAGTTTACCAAAACTTTATGCCGGCATTTTGGACACGTGCAAAAATTATAAAATAAACTTAACTTATCCATCATGACTTTTTGATTAGGAGACTCACCAATGAAAGAACTCAAAGTACGATAGTCATTTCCTCCATAAAACATATAGCAATACGAGTTAAGTCCATCACGACCGGCACGGCCAGTTTCCTGATGATAGTGTTCGATACTTTTTGGCATCGCCGCATGGATCACAAAACGGATATTGGAACGATCAATACCCATCCCAAAGGCCACCGTCGCCACAATTATGTCTACCTCCTCAAGTGCAAATTTATCCTGATGCTGCCTGCGCATATCATCCGAAAGACCGGCATGATAAGGCAGGTTTTTATAACCGAGAAGGTTCAATTGTTTTGAAATTTTATCTACATCGTTTCGACGCAAACAATAAATAATCCCTGCCTCATCCGGATGTTTTTCCAGGACATCTTTTATCTGATTTATGATTTTAGAACGTGGTCTTATGCGATAGGTTAAATTTGCGCGGTCTAACCCTCCGATATGCATACCGGGTTCATGCAATCCAAGCTGTTGAACTATATCACGCTGAACTTCCTCCGTGGCTGTAGCGGTAAAGGTATGAACATTAATCCCTTCAAACCACTCCTTAATAATCTTCAGGTTTCGATAATCTGCCCTAAAATCATGTCCCCAGTGACTAATGCAATGCGCTTCATCGATAACAAAAAATGAAAGTGGAACTGATTTTAAAAGAGTAACCGCCGCATCATTTTGCAACCGTTCAGGAGAAATATATAAAAGTTTCACCTCACCATTTTGGATCTTTTTTATTACTGACGCGCGCTCTTTTGCCTTCTGACTGGAATTTAAATACGCCGCGGAAATACCCATATCTACAAGACTGTCAACCTGGTCTTTCATAAGTGAGATCAAAGGTGAAATAACGACAGCCATACCGTCCTTAAGCATCGCGGGAAGCTGAAAACATAGTGACTTCCCTCCCCCAGTTGGAAGCATAACCAAAGTATCCTGCCCTTTCAAAATCGATGAGATCACATCTTCCTGCAAAGGACGAAACAAAGTATATCCCCAGTACTGCCTCAAAGCCGCATATATTTCATCCATTTTCTGCATCATCTATATCCTTATTTCTTTCGTCTATGAGAGAACAATCCATTCTATTGGGTAAGATTATTTATCGCTATTCTAGGAGTTGTTATCTTCTAAATTGGTTAGCCATTATCAACACAATTACGTTTCAGCTATTTATCAGTATATGAGTTAAGAAGAGTTTCCGGTTTATTGTTTTACTACAATAGCATATTTCAATGAACGCACAATTTTTCTCGATGCAACCCAAAAACCGACATTGTCATCATTAGGATTATTACTTTTCGTTATCCACCCTGATACCCTCATAGATTTATCAAGTACAATACCTATAGACGGTGCATTCTTTTTCCAATTTGAGGAACCTCCCCGCAGCCCAAAATTTTTTCCGCTGGACGGTATCTGTTTCAACCATCCCTCTCCAGGAATAGAATATCTTTTTTTTCCAACATAAGCTTTGTTTGTATCCCATACATCTTTTGATATATGCATTGATGAAAGCATAATTGGTTTATAGGTTTCGTATCTATGGCTTTTATCAAGTTTTACATCTCCCTCGACTTGCACATTCACTTTAGCAACAAATACGTTCTTTCGAGGTGGTAAGAGTTTTATTCTCCCTTCCGCCTGCAGTCCCGCAATGCTTCCTTTAAAATTAACAACAGCATCCTTTCCTTCAATTTTCCAGGTATAACTTATCCTGGCACCTTGATAATATCTGCTTTTAGTCCAAAAAGAAGGCATCAATATTACCGATGTTCCCCATCCCGCCTTCGGGCTGTAAACCATGCGAAAATAGCTACTGTCAACATGCAGTGCTGCATATTGGGCTTTACCTGTATCTGACTGGTAATAAATTTCAACGATATTGCCCTTTTGCCTGATTTCCCATGTATTCGATTCCGCGCAATTGCCCGTACCGAATGTCACAAGTAGTAAAATCCCTAGACAAATAAAAATTATACTTTTTTCTATCAGCTTCATTGTTCCCCCATTTTAAAGATAATACTTCATTATTCTTACTGTTTTTATGAAAATGTTTTCAAGTTTACAATCTGGTTTTTTTATTTTATTGCAATTTTTATAGGCTTCACTCAAATCACATTGTATCTATTAATCAACGAATAACTTAAAAAGAGTGTCCTGATTTTTTTTAGAATCATACTAAAACAATCAGTGGTATAAGCAACAACCATATCGATCCTTTCGTACATATCGTACTCTCTCATTCACTATTGGCGCTTATTGCCCACATTAGTTTGTCTTTTAGTATTAATCTGTACTAAATGGTTGCTGTACCAATTCATTATAACTTTTCTTCGATCATATGAACCTTCAGGATCCATGGCTCATAGCGGCTGCCATAAGCTAATTCAACCGTGAAGCGGGGTAATTTCGGTTCTCTGCTGTCGATTTTATCATGAAATAAGATCACGTCAAACACTATCCTCTTATCCAGAGGCACATGAATACTATTCACACTAATATCCGTGACAATCCCGTATACTTCACTGTTTTCTTTCCCATAATTATAACTCGGCCGCACCATACCGTTGGTAATAATGAACCGTGATCGGTCAGAATATTTTTCTCTCAACAATTGCGCATCAAGGCCAGCATCGATCGCGAAAAGACGGGATTCTGATTTGTATTCTTCCTCCAGCTGTTTTTTCACATATTTAAAATTATCACGAGCCCTTTTACTCTCACTGTTCTTTTCGTACGCGCTTTGCGCCTCAGCAAAATGCTGCTGCGCCCTTCTCAAAGATTCCTTATAGAGATCACCGTTATATTCAAGCACAATAAACACCTGTTTTGGTATAGCCCTTTTGAGTTTTCTTTTATTTTTCACGCTAGTAACATCACCATCTATTTTGAATCCCAATTCATTCAGTTTTTGCAAATCGAACCACTCCGGAGAAGACCAGTGACCATACGTGAAATCCTTATCAACTTTCCCCAATGTTCTCCACGATAAACGAAGAGCCAGACCGCTATTTTCTTCATCAATACTGTACGGAAGACGCAATTCTCTTTCGGTTAATTCTGTGACCGATTCCGGCTGCCCAGAACGGTTAGATACAATAAACAAAAAGACTACGCTGTTTGCAGCAATGATCACCAGCACGCCAAGCACAAATAATTTATGTATTGGTAACAATATTTTCATTCTGCCACCTCTTCCGTTTTCTTCGTCGCGTCATTACGGAGCCGTTTAAAAATAAGTAATATCAAAATTGCCGTAAGTGCGATAATAAGGAAAAATACATACTTCGGCATCCATTCCCACCACCAGTCAAAAAATTTGGTGTACAGAAAGGTTAATAAGAAAAAATATCCTGTATTCACAACTTCCGGCCAACTTTTCCTGATGCCAAACCATATAGCAATTGAGCTAAAAACAAAACCGATCGTCTGATATATGCTTTCTATAACATGCTGCGAGATATTCAAATAACTGATCGCGCCCCAATTAGACAATACCAGGATAGGCATAAAAAATAACAACATTCCAAACACACGGTAGATTACGTCAAAACCTGAAAACTTCTTATGGGGGATTAACGGTACAAAAAACAATAAAACAGCTGTAGGCAAGAAATTCTCCGGTCGCACTCCAAAATAAAACCAGTAAAATCCAAACCAGGCACCCATTCGCGCAGACAAAAAACACGCTATACAGACAATACCCGCGATCAAGAGCAGTGTTGTATTCGTAGCATACGCAAGCATGAAGGCGAAAACAGCCCATACTGCGAATGCAGTATCTGACGGTGTCATATTGAATATTTGCCCGAGCATAACAATATTCAGGACAAAACATGAAAAACAAACCATTCCAAACAGCTTTGAAAAATAACCTGTTTTTTCACGATTTGCGGCCAAGACAGTGATAATAAGAGTTATAAACGGTACCGCTGTCAATATAGATACCTGTATCCCGGTTGAGAACCGTCCCCAAAATTGGTAAAATAGGAAGAATACGCTCGCCGCCAATCCGAGAGCGCCCAAAAGAGAAGCAACCTTCATTCCGAGGCTAAGTTGTTTCTCACGCTTGTTTGAATCAATATCATATATGCTCGACATTTGTGATATAAGATTTTCATGGTAATCGGTAACACCACTACGCTGCTCCTCATCAATCAATAGAATCTTTTCATTTTCAAGAAGCTCTAATTCCGCCTGAAAACACCTAATCTGATCCGCCCGCCGCTGAGCATCAGCTTTTGACTCAACATTTTTTGGCAATCTTTTCATCTATTTTACTCTCCACCAAATTTCTTGGTAATACCGAAAAACAGTTCTCAATCCGTCCCCAGAACTATAATGCAATATAACAAATTAAAATTCACAATTCAAGACCTGACCCTTTTTTTTAATAATCTTGTGATGTTTCGAATACAGTCTGTTTATAGTTGCCTCTTTGAGTTATGTGATGCGGTAATTTTGGAATTATTACTCTAGATTGCCTCGGCATAAACTAATTTTCCTTCTAATAAAGGGCGCTGTCCCCTTTTTTTCTTTTTAATTCGACCTCTTCAATCTTCTTATTAATTTACTTATACCCCAAGCAAAAAAATACCCTATTAAAAACCACTCTATAATGCCTATAATTACACTTATTATATTGTATCCATAATAAGTCCACAAACGTACACCTGTAATATCAGAAAAGAGAAGAGAAGCAAAAACATTAATACCATCAACCCATAACAGATTCATTGTTGGTTCTTCCCCGGCGGCAAAGAAACTATAATATATCGTTAATCCGATATAAAGCGATGATAAAGTTAAACCAATAATTACTTTTTTATTTAGAGGTCTCATATATCAAGTTCTTTTATTGTTTCCTTTATTTGCATTACTTCCACCACCTTCACCGCTTCCAGCATCATTATTACCTTTATTATTTTTGTTCATATATTCCAATGCTTCCTGCATATCTCTTGGAAACATATCCGGATACTCAAACCAATTGCTCGGCTCAGATTGTACTACTAATCCACCCGTTTTGTAGCTATCGTATCCAAATCCACAACAATTGCTTTCATACTTATCATATCCATAACCACCCTTACTATACATTTTATTCATATTTCCCATACGAATTGGGGTCAGGTCTTGAATTGTGAATTTTTCAAAATTTTACTGACTGTTGAATAATGTACATTTAAATGCTCACCTATTTCTTTCAATGTATACCCATGTTCGATATGGCTTAACGCAATCTTTTTATTTCTTTCTACCCTACTCTTAACACCATCAAAAATATCCCTCAACGGTGGTCTGCACGCATATCTTTCTTCTCGACTAATCTCTTTTTCATCACCCAATATTTTAAAGTGTTTTTCTATCCCCTTAATAAAATCTCTGTCGCCTAAAAATACCCTGCTTTGTAGTTTGCCCCATAAAGAATCTTTTTGCCCTGTTCCTTCTTTAACAAATTCTACATAGGCTTTTTTTGCCGTTTTAATTTCAGTGTGAAATTCATTGAGAATAAAACTCGAGCTAATTATTGATCCATCCCTTACGTTTTTAATTGTATCCGCATAACTACTCCACTTCCATTCCTCTACCTTCTTTACCATTCTTGCCCGTACAGGATTCAATACAATATAACGACACACCTCTAATAAATAATTATCCTTATCTACTAAAATTGATTTATATCTTCCTTGAAATACATGACCAACCTTTCGATAACAACGGTTAAAAGATTGGGTGTATATTCCATTAAGTTGTCGCATAAATAATGAAAGATTACTTTCTGGGGTTTCAATCAATAGGTGATAATGATTTGACATCAGGCAATAAGCGTAACAGATTACATGATATCGATCTAACTGCTCCTTTAGTATCTCTAAAAATAATATCCTATCTTTATCATCTAAATAAATATCTTCTCGCCCATCGCCTCGAGATGTGATGTGGTATACAGCTCCTTGATATTGAACTCTTAACGGTCGTGCCATATATATAATATACCAAATTAAAATTCACAATTCAAGACCCGACCCCTTTTACTATATTATACACAGTTTTCCATTCAAAATAATTAAGTGATCCGTACCCCGAACTCAATTCATGTAAATCTGGATCATTCTGGTAATGGTAATAATATATAGGGTTCACACATAATTATTAAACTCAAAATAATTCCTATATAAATTATTGTTTTATTTGAAATATTTCTCGCATTTAATAATGATATTATAAAGCAAGATATCAGTGCAGTAGGTATATAATAAGCAACTAAATTTGCAAAAGAGTAAAACTTATATAATGTTGTAATAGGAGTTATTGCGCACATTATAATTGGAAGCCAAATTATATGAGGAAATCTTTGAGAAAAAAGAATTATAAAACATGAAGCCAGAAAAAACAATAACGACAAATCTAAAACAAGCATATATATAAACTTGTCATACAATCCATCTATATATGGCCAACATAGCCAAAGTATAATTATAAATATAATATGATATACTAATATTGACAAAGCTCTTAAATGTTTTTGTATTTGCATAAACATTACTATCTACAATCAGACTTAATATTGTGAATTTTCATACTGTCATTCATTGCATTGACTGCATCCTTAACAAGAGATCCACCTTGCATTTTGCAATTATTTATTAAAACATTGTAATCTCCACTAGTAAACGTTTTGCTTCCATAATATACTTTATCTACATAACCATCAAGCATTTCATTCCCTTTAAAATCTACACCAATTTCTGTGTCAATAGCTTTTTGTGCACCTTCCATATTAATTGGATCATCGCGGAACCATTCACTTCTACTATCATTTCCCCAACTATATGTATCAGTTACAATTTCTTTTCCTGTTATAGGATCCTCATCAGTTGTTGCTATGAACGAGTGTGATAGTGGACTTGATGTTGGCTTAAAGGAACCAAATTCATTGTTAATATAATATGTCTTCAAACCCAACGGATCGACCCAGTTTCCTGGATTATTATTGACGTAGATATATCTATTCATCCCGTCCGGCATACCTAATGGGTCTTGCTGTG
>Ga0207996_1000501_pt1 | contig 34204 bp, 30 predicted proteins | sample AntAceMetag02UKG_FD_184773 | JGI IMG/M metagenome (GOLD analysis project Ga0207996, IMG submission 184773) | Saline lake microbial communities from Ace Lake, Antarctica - Antarctic Ace Lake Metagenome 02UKG (SPAdes) (version 2) | ecosystem: Environmental > Aquatic > Non-marine Saline and...
CGGGCAATTTCTTTTTTAGTCTTGCGATTGAGTCGGTGCCAGTGTGGATATTGATTTTTAAGTTGTTTTCGTACGCTGAGCTTGATATTCTTATGATGCATGAAAGCCTCCGTTTTGATTGAATTTTCTTTGGTCAGAAGTTTCAACTATTATAGAGGCTTTCGTGCTTTATGTCATTGTTTTTACTCAGTGATGTTCAATTCTTTGCAACACCTTTTATTACGAAAAACTTCTTTGTAGAATGGAGTTGTGAATAAACATGGATTTCGAAAAACGCATTATGCAAATTTTCTGCGACAAACTGGATTCAGGTCTTTTCACAACCCCATGAACTACGATGGCGATATCATTCGTCCTCCCAGCGAGGCAAACTCTATCATCCTCCAGGTAACCGTTGGATGCTCTCATAATCACTGCACCTTTTGCGGGGCTTATAAGGATAAAAAATTTCGTATCCGTAGCGATGAAGAGGTTATAGATAATATTTCTTTTGCAGCCCGCCACTATGGAGAACAAAAACGGGTTTTTCTTGCCGATGGCGATGTGCTCATTCTATCTCAAAAACGCCTGCTGGCCCTCTTCAAACTCATAAAACAACATCTTCCCCACGTTAACCGAATTGCTCTCTATGGCAATGCAAAGGCTATTCGAGGAAAATCAGTTGCTGAGCTGAAGGAACTCAAGGGGCTTGGCCTGCATCGAATTTACATGGGACTTGAAAGCGGTGACAATGCTGTCCTTGCTGCAGTAAAAAAGGGTGAGACAGACAAATCCATGATAGCCGCCGCCAGAATCGCTAAAAAGGCCGGTGTTTTTCTTTCCGTCACCGTGCTGCTGGGTCTAGGGGGAGCAAGAGACAGCCTACGCCATGCCCGGGAAACCTCCAGAGTACTAAGTCTTATGGAACCAAAACAAATTGCGGCGCTTTGCCTCATGCCGCTTGCCAATACAGAGCTTGGCGCACAATACCAAAATGGTAATTTTGAACTGCCCAGTGCGACCGGAATGCTTCTTGAACTACAGGAATTACTTCTGAATATACGGTGTGATCCAGTGCAATTTATGGCCAATCACGCATCTAACTACCTTCCTCTTTCCGGACGGCTGCCACGTGACAGAGAAGCCATGCTGGAAAAGATTAAAATGGCATTGCTTGGAAAGCGGTCCCTTGTACCGGAAAGGTTCCGGGCCCTATAAAAATGAATTCTAAAACCGACTTAAGAAACCTGCCCCAGGACGAACTGGTTCACTACGTGGAGGCCCTCGGCCAGCCAGCTTTTCGTGCCAGACAAATAATGTCATGGTTGTATAGGCCAGGAATTAGCGAATTCTCACAGATGACGGATCTTGCCAAGACCTTCCGTCAGATTCTTGCAGAAAATGCCAGGATATCAATATTTTCAGATCCACTTATTCAACGCTCTCAGGATGGTTGTGTCAAGTTTGGATTCACCCTCGATGACGGTAATGTCATAGAATCGGTTTTAATCCCTGAGCCGGATCGTAATACCCTTTGCGTCTCATCGCAGGTTGGTTGTGCCATGAAGTGTTCCTTCTGTCTCACCGCCACCATGGGATTCACCCGTAACCTTACGCCTTCTGAAATCGTCAATCAGGTTTGTGCCGTAGGCGAATTCTTGAGAAATGAACCAAAATCAAAGCTCATTGGCCCTGACCGCGTCACCAATCTTGTTTTTATGGGGATGGGAGAACCTCTGAATAACCTTGAGAATCTTATTAAAGCCATCTCAATCCTCACTGAACAGCGCGGCCTTGATATGACTAACAGGCGCATAACAGTTTCTACCTGCGGTATTGCCAGCAAGATGCTCGAACTTGGTGAAAAGACCGATGTTAACCTTGCCATCTCTCTTCATGCCGTCGACGACACCACCCGTGACAGCCTTATGCCTGTCAATAGTCGTTATTCTCTTGAGGAATTACTCCAGGCCTGCCGCGATTATCCGATGGCCAAGCGGAAACGCATTATGTTTGAATATATCCTTTTAAAAGGTATCAATGATTCAGACGAAGACGCCCGCGAACTTGCACGAATACTCAAAGACATACCATGTAAAGTTAATCTTCTTCCTTACAATGAGTCCCCAGGCCTGCCCTACAAAAGTCCTTCCAGAAACAGGGTGTATGCTTTTCAAAAAATAGTACGGGATGCCGGATATTCAGTCTTTATTCGCACAAGCCGTGGTGAAGACATATCTGCTGCATGCGGACAACTTGCCAAACAACAACAGAACGAGGTGCAAAATGCCTGAGCTCGAAACATGTACGGGATACCAATATTTACGTGAAACTGCCTATAATCGACAAACTATCAAGCAGATTGAGCGTCCGGCCATTGCAGAGGCAGAAACATTCAAAAAGTACCCCAACGCCAAAAGAGTCGAATTGCCTCGTGACTGGGAATTGAAGGAGGCACGCATTACTCCCCTGCTTCAAAACAGGCGTTCTCTTCGTAAATTTCTAATGGAACCTATTAGTATTGAAGAGCTAGCCTTTATGCTTTGGGCCAGCCAGGGAATAACTGCAAAATCAGGTGATTACACATTTAGAACCGCACCATCTGGAGGCGCTCTCTATCCGATTGAAACCTATTTGAGTATCCAGTTGGTAAAAGGTCTTGATCCGGGATTATATCATTTTGATGTTGAGAATTTTGCCCTGGATATTCTCAATGAAACGGATAGTGCAGAAGCTGTGTCCGCGGCCTGTTTAAATCAGAAGTTCATGGCACAATCAGCGGTGACTTTTCTCTGGACTGCAGTTATCAGACGATGCATGACCAAGTACGGCAACCGTGGCATGCGCTATGTCCTGCTTGATGCTGGACACGTGTGTCAGAATTTGCTCTTGGCAGCCGAGGCCACCGGTAATGGTGGCTGCCCTGTTGCCGCTTTTTATGATGATGAAGTCAATGAACTGCTGGGAGTTGACCCTGGGGAAGAATCGATCCTCTATGCAGCAGCTATTGGCAGGAAAATTCCTGCCAAGGGGCAGTGCAGCCTCTAAAACAACACCCTCCTACTCACTTAACTGGTCACCAAAGCGTTTTTCAGGATCCGAAGAATACCTGTTTGTTCCCTTATCAGGCTCTCGGGGAGTATTGAAATAATTGTTGATCTCGGTAGGTATCTCAGTCGGATATTTTCCGGTAAGCAAAAAGTATCCGACTGAAATGCCTCCAATGATAACAAGAAAGATGAGCCCCTTCTTGAATTGGGCCTGCATGGCAGCACTCTTGAACAGTAGAAGCACCACAAGGCAGAGAAAAACGCCAATAACAGCCCAGACGGTACCGTCCGGCAAAGCATTAATAAAATAGCTCATCTTTTTGTTTTAGTGTTTATAATTCATCTTCCCATTCTGACATTACTGACTTGGGCAAAAGATCAAGATCGATTTTTTTTGCCGCCTCAATTCCAGCATGCAGAGCTTGAGAATTCATTTTTTCAGTACCCTTGGGGACACGTGAAAGTAAGGCCTTTTCTAATCCCTCAAGAGAGACCTGGCCGCTGAGATAGCCAACAGCTCCAAGGGCCACCATATTTGCAACCAGTTCCCTGCCAATCTCTTCCTTTGCAATTTGAGTAAAAGGAATGGCAACCGAGCGACTGGTTGGCAGTTGTTTAACAAGGCCGGAATCAACCACCAGCAAACCATCTGCTTTAATATCAGAAAAATAAGCATCACAGGCGACCTGGGTCATGGCAAGTAGCAGATCTACCCGCAGTGCTTTCGGGTAATCAATGGGAGAACCGGATATTACGACCTCCGCCTTGCTCTTGCCCCCACGTGCTTCAGGCCCATAGCTCTGTGTCTGACAGACATGCTTGTTGTCAAAGGCCCCAACCCCATCGGCCATCACCACGGCAGCAGTTATTATTCCCTGCCCGCCGGATCCACTAAATCTGATTTCGTATCGTTCATCATTCTTCATAACGTTTGATCCCATTTTTCTCTTTAGCTTTGGTGATTTTATCGGCCTTTTCTTTGGCCACTTCAGCAATGCGGCGATATTCGTCCGTTGAGATCGGTTTTTCGACGTCGGCGAGAACTCCAATGGTGATTTTGCCTTCCAGTTCCTCTGGACTCATTTTTTCTGCCTTTGTGACCGTTACCGATCGTTCTTTAAAGCCATTGATCATCTCAACAGCACCACCAAGTTTGTTCCTCCGTCCATGCTGAACATGGCAGTTAGAAACAATTTCCATCACCGAAAAACCACGTTTTACTATGGCCTTTTTAATCATCTCCTCAAGGTGCGTTGCGTGATAAACAGTACTTCTTGCGACAAAAGAGGCTCCGGCAGCTACAGCAAGCTCAGCTATATCAAATGCGTGCTCCACGTGACCGTAAACGGAAGTTGTGGATTTAGCACCGTAGGGAGTTGCAGGGGAATATTGCCCGCCTGTCATTCCATAGGTAGAATTGTTAATAATAATTGCCGTGAGATTAAGGTTTCTTCTCGCGGCATGGATAAAATGATTGCCACCGATTGCAGTTGCGTCACCATCCCCCATTACTGTGAGTACGGTGAGGTCGGGGTTGGCGAGCTTAACTCCAGTTGCAAAGGTTAGGGCCCGGCCATGGGTGGTGTGGATGGTATTGAAATCCACATAGGTCGGTAGCCTTCCAGAACATCCAATTCCTGACGCCAACACCACCTCATCCTTACTGAGACCAAGACTATGTATGGCACGTAAAAGTGCCCCCATAACAATTCCATTTCCACAGCCCGGACACCAGACATGGGGGAATTTTTTATCGTGACGCAAGTATTCTTTACGTATAATTTCAGCACGTTCAAGCATTGTATTAATTCTCCTTAATCTTGTTTTGATGCAAGATCATACCGTTGTCAAATGTTTGAGGATCTCTTCGGGGGTTATCAGCTGACCATCTATGCGATTGTGTTTTACAATACGACACCCAGCCTGATTAACCCTTCCCACTTCCCGGCTCATCTGTCCCATATTCATCTCAGGGATAATGGCAGCTCGACATTGACGAAGATAGGTATCAACTGCTTTGCGTGGAAAAGGAAAAAGCGTGACCAACTGCACCAGTCCTGCCTTAACACCAAGTTTTCGTGCATCACGAACTGCCCTGAGGGCAGATCTGGCCACAGAACCGTAGGCAATGACAAAGACTTCAGCATCTTCCATATGGTGGGTTTTGATAATTTGAATATCCTGGAACCCCTTACTGATTTTCTTATGAATTCTTTTGAGGAACGTATCAATTTCCTTGGGATTCTGGGTTGGAAACCCCTTTTCATCATGGACAAGCCCTGTCACATGATGCCGATAGCCATCGCCTAGAGAAGACATATCAGGAACGCCACGGTTGTTATCGGCATAGGGCTTATACCACTCGGGCGGCACGTCGGGTTTAACCCTGTCAAAGACTCGAATCTGATCAAGTTCCGGGAGTATTACCGACTCACGGGTATGTGCCACCACTTCATCGGAAAGAATAATTACTGGAATACGATATTTTTCAGAGAGATTAAAGGCTTTTACTGTTACAGAGAAACAATCGGCAACTGAAGATACGGCAAGAACAATAATGGGATGATCACCATGGGTTCCCCATCTTGCCATCTGGACATCACCCTGTGCTGGACTGGTGGGAAGCCCTGTACTTGGCCCGCCACGCATAACATTAACGATGACACAGGGAACCTCAGTAATACAGCCATATCCGAGATTTTCCTGAATAAGAGAGAAGCCAGGACCACTTGTGGCAGTCATCGACTTCACTCCGGCAAGTGAGGCACCGAGGACAGCTCCCATGGAAGCAATTTCATCTTCCATCTGAATAAAAGTACCACCAAGCTCCGGTAACTTAACAGAAAGGATTTCACTGATTTCAGAGGCAGGTGTAATGGGGTAGCCAGCAAAAAAACGACATCCAGCTGCCAAAGCTCCGGCTACAATCGCTTCATTTCCCTGGAGCAGGATCTTTTGTTGATTATCACTTGGTTCCATTACTATGTCTCCTTTCAGGGTGCCTTGATTTTATGGTAATTGCAAAATCAGGGCAATGAATTTCGCAAAACCTGCACCCAATACAACTATCCATATCATCAATATATGGCAGCCCGAGCTTATCGGTTTTAATAATTTTCTTCGCACAAAGAGCAGTGCAGAGTCCGCAGGATTTGCACCACTTTTGAAAAAAAATCACATCATATAATTTTTTTTTCTTTGCTTTGGCGGTAGCCTGAGGTTTTATCTCTTTCTTCGCTTTTGGTTTGGTATCTTTAACCATTTTAGTAACCAGTTTCTCACCTTTTGAGTTGTTAAAAACTGCAGAGTCAGCTTAAAAAAAATCCACAGCAATACGTATAATTTGGTTATATTCCTGATAGAAAAACTGTCAAGGATATTGTGTAATTTCTTTAGAATAGCTATTTTTAGTGATACCCCGCATAGAGGTTAGGTTGACTTTGGGCCTCGTCCCAATCCACCAGTATCACTTGCCTTTACAAAAAAAATATGTTAATATCGCAATCTGCATTTCCAATTTGAGGTAAAAAAAATATCGCCTCTAATCACCCCTTCTTCAAAAAAAGGGGTTTTTCTCGTAAGACATTCTGCTGTAATTTTGAATTAATCTGTGAAAGGAGTAGCTTTTGAAAACAAAAATACTTGTTGCTAATCGTGGTGAAATTGCCATTCGACTGATCCGTGCCATACAAGAATTGAATTATGAGGCAGTGGCTGTATACGAAACGCCGGATAAGGAGTCACGTCATATCCGTCTTGCCAACGAAGCCATTTGGCTCGGAAAGGGACCCCGTTGTGATTATCTTGATATTGATAAGATTATTGCTGCCGCAAAAAAATCTGGTGCCACTGCCATCCATCCCGGCTATGGCTTCCTTGCTGAAAATGCCAATTTCGCCAAAGCCTGTGAAGATGAAGGAATTATCTTTATTGGACCTTCTTCGGAAGTAGTTACCAATCTTGGCAATAAGGTTATTGCAAGACAGATCATGGCCGATGCCGGAATTCCCATGGTACCCGGCACAAAAAACCTTACACCTGGTGATGAGGGTTTAGAAACAGCGCTCGCTTTTGCTGCTGAGTTTAAGTATCCAGTCATGCTAAAAACCACTTCCGGTGGTGGTGGACGTGGAATCAGACTTATTGAATCTGACGATCAGATGAAAGAAGAAATTCCAATCGCCCGTGCTGAAGCCCTTGCAGCCTTTAACGATGGATCTGTTTACCTTGAAAAGGTGGTTATCGAACCCAAGCATGTTGAAGTACAAATCATGGCTGACCATGAAGGTACCACCATCCACCTTGGAACTCGTGACTGTTCTATTCAGCGTAGGAATCAGAAACTGATTGAGATTGCACCTTCCATGATTAGTGACAAGGGACTTCTTAACAAGATTTGCGACACAGCAGTTACTGCTGCAAAGGCAGCTAATTATTTTAATGCAGGAACCGTTGAGTTTCTTATAGATAAAGAGTTCAACTATTACTTTATGGAGATCAACACCCGGGTACAGGTAGAACATACTGTTACGGAAATGATCACTGGAATCGATATTGTCCGTACTCAAATCAAGCTTGCCATGGGTAAAAAACTTTCCTTTTCCCAGGATGATATCCAGTTGCGTGGTCACGCCATTGAAATGCGTATTAACGCCGAGGATCCTAAAGCAGATTTTATGCCTGAAGGTGGAAAAACAGTTTCTGTGTATCGCTCACCAGGTGGCTACGGGGTACGCCTTGATGGATTTGTTTATCAAGGATTCACCATTCCAGAGGTCTACGATTCGCTTCTTGTCAAAATGACCGTTCATGGTTTTTCATGGAATGAGACAGTTGACAGACTACGCCGTTGTCTCCAAAATTTCGTTATTGCCGGCCCCAAAACAACCATCCCCTTTTATCTTAACATCGCCCAGGATGCCGATTTTATTGCCGGTGATTTTGATACTTCATACCTGGACAAACATCCTGAATTGTTTGAATATGAAGACAACGCCAATGAGGCAAGCAAGCTTGCCAACCTGATTGCAGAGATACATCATCGCGGCCACAACCCATACGCCGCATAATAAATAGTGAGCAATTAGAAATAATAAATTCCCTGTCAGCAACCGGGGTTCTTCACAGCCGGTTTTGACATACATTGATAGAGAAGGAACGACTATGGAACGCATTGTACAAGGAACATCACCTGCTGATGTAGTTAAACAATTACAAAATGCAGATGGGTATCATATTACTAATACTGCTCGTGATCTATCCCAGTCTGATTTTAAAAACAGAATACTTCTGCACACTGAACTTATGGCTGCAGAAGCCAGGGAGCGAGCTGGATTTTTCTCACTTGAAATAACAGGCGGTGCATCTGTTCATGTTGATATTCTCCGTAAACAGGTTGATCCCTTCCTGAAACTGGAAATTCTTCGTGAAAAAATGCCCACCACCATGTTTCAGACATTGTGTCGCGGAGTAAATCTTTTCGGATATCGTCCCTATCCACAGAACGTGATCCGTTTTACCGTAAAAGAATTTGCGAAATATGTTGATGTCTGGCGTACCTTCGATTTCATGAACTATATTCCAAACATGCAGGCCGTGTTTGAGGAAGTTGCCAAGGCTGGAAAGATCAACGAACCCTGTATCTGTTTCTCCACCGGTCCCGAGCATACCGATACCTACTATCTTACTAAAGTTCAAGAGATTCTTGATGTTACCGGGCATGATATCGTTCTCTGCATCAAAAACCATGGTGGTCTCGGAACGCCTAGACGTATTGGTGAGCTGGTCGATACTATTCGTCAGAAATACCCAGATCTCCCCATTCATTATCATGGACATAATACCGACGGTAATGATGTCGGACGTATTGTGGCAGCCGTTCAAAATGGCGCCACGATTGTTGATGCTGCAGATGCCTCATTCACAGGTTTTTATGGACCCCCTCCAATTTTAACTGTTATTCAGACATTGAAGGATCTTGGCCATAATGCTGCCACTATCGATGAGGCTGCTGTTATTGAAACCTCTGAAGTCATTCGTGATGAACGTCAGTACTACGAGGCATTTGAATCCCAGATCAAGGGCTTTCAACCCACCGTTCAAATCCACAAGCTCCCTGGTGGAGCCATGGGCTCAAGTCTTGAGCAGGCTGTTAAAGGTGGTTTTCTTGATAAAATGCCCGATATTCTCCACAAAGAGCTTCCAAGAGTTCAAAAAGAACTTGGAAATTACTGGTCCGTGACACCCGGTTCTCAGATTCTCTGGACAACGGCCGTATCCAATGTTCAGGGTGGTGAGCGCTACGGAAATCCATCTGGTGATCTGCGCAACCTGCTTCTTGGAAAATATGGCCCCTTCCCTTTTTATGAACCCGATGAATGGATTTTTGAAAAGGTGCTCGGAAAAGACTGGAAGAAGATCCTTGAAGAGGAAGGTGGTGTTGAAGATATCGGTGACATGGATATTGACAAAGAAAAGGAAATTCTCACCGATAGAATTGGTGGGGAACCCACGGATCAGCAGCTGGTGCTCTACTTACAGCATCCGAATGATGCTGTGGAATTCTTCAAATTTGAGGCAAAATTTGGTAAGGCACATGTACTGCCTCCTTCAATTTTTCTTCATCAGGGAGGTTTTGATCCCGGTGAAACCCTTACTTTCACCGATCACACAGGCCAGGAACACAGAGTTGAAGTGGGCCCATCCATTATTAACGATGATGGTGAAACCAGTGTCTATCTCAACGTTGATCACCATCAGCGTGTTTATAATTTTGAGGCTGATCTTCCAGAAGGTGCTGCTGCCAGGCCTGCAACCATGTCGAAGGAAGAAATTCTTGATCTTGCAAAAGCTGGAGATATGCGAGCTTCATTTGCCGGTAATGTATGCGAAATCAGTGTCGAAGAAGGACAGGTTGTTGCAGCTGGTGATAAAATAGCTGTTATGGAAGCTATGAAAATGCAGACCCCGATTAGCTCCGGGATTGCCGGTATAGTAACTGCGATTTCAACTAAGGTTGGCGATTCTCTGCAACCTGGTGATAAAATTTTAAAAGTTGATATTGACGAATAAGGATTCTCGTCAATTCCAGTTAAAAAGCCACTTCATAAGCTATTATGAAGTGGCTTTTTTTTGTTGTATGTAAAACAGTGCATAAACTTTAGGAAAGTTTGACCAGCTTCGGAGGATGGGTTCAAGCATTTTAATTGTGGGCTATAAAAAAAAGCAATGCCAATTAAATGACACTGCCCTTCGAGACTGTTAATATGCGGTATGATACTATTATTTTTTCTTTCTTCTAATTCTGGAACCTACAAGTCCAAGAAGACCAGTTCCGAAGAGGATCATGGTTGCTGGTTCAGGGATGGGTGCGGATGTATCGCTGACGAGAAGCCATCCAATCTGACCATTAGAAAAGTTGTTTGCTGATGTGATCGAAGTATATTGATCGTTTATAGACACTAAATAGTTTGAACTCGACGATAAATATCCTACTTCATAATTTGTTTCATCGCTTAAAAAGAAAGCATAATGAGCATTAGACCAACTTGTAGTATCTCCGAAACGGGCTACTGTCTCACTGGTAGTGGTTACATCAAAAACTGGATTTCCTCCAGGAATATCAATGATATCGCCGTTTATATTTGCGAAATTTAAGAATTGATATGCTTCAGTTTGGCTTGCAATATGAAATGCTTCATACGTTCCGCCGATACTAGTAGCTGTCATCGTTTGGGCATAGTCCATATAATGAACTTCAGTCCATCCTACGTATGTGGTTCCGTCCGTTGCTGTTATTAATGAGCCGCTATCATTTAGTGTTAAATCCCCAGATATTATTGTTGCACCAGCACTCCCAAAACCACCAAGCATCAAAGCAGCAGCACCTAACCCAATTAATTGTTTCTTCATTCCTTCCCCCTTTTACTTAGAATAAAAAAAGCCGAATCACCTTACAATTAGGTAACTCGGCTATCTCTAAAGACCCGTGGCTTTCCGTCCCTGCTTCTCAACAGGTTTGGCTTTTTAACAATATACACTCTTATTTTATCACAAGATATTTTTTATACATCGGTAAACCTGATTACCACCAATCCTCAGCTTGCTTCAAAAGTCGCTGTGGCATTGGCAATGTGTTTACTGCAGCCAGAGCAAGCTGCTTTATCATTTTTCCCAGTTCAAATCGTCGGTTGAAACGAAAACAAAACTCGGCGAGATATCGTGGGACATGTTTTTCACTTATGGCATGATACGTACTATGAATAGAGTTTTTGACATTGCCAATCATAGTATCAACCCACTTGAATTCTGAGTATTCCATGCTTGTGGTGAGACCACTTTTAATGATTGCATGGTGGTCACAACCTGCATCTTTAACTGCTGGGAAGCAATTAAGCCCGTCAGAAACTACTGATGTGCCGGGGAAAAGATGCTTTTTTGCCCAGTTTGAAATGTCATTTTTGTGAAAACCAGCAACAACACTAAATCTCATGGAAATTGGATGTCCCTTATCATTTGTCATTATAGCGGCGACGAAAGGGGTTTTGCCCTCTGCCCCACGGCCTCGTTTGCCACCTTTTCGCTTCCCGCCAAGGTAGGCATCATCGAGTTGTACAAAGTTACTGAGAGCTTGGCTGTCGTCACATAATTTCATCACATGTTGTAATTTGTGCTTCATCCGAAGTGCTGCATTTGCGGATACCCCAAGGGTTCTTGCCAAATTTAAAGAGGATATACCATCTTTAGATTGGGTGATCAGGTAAATGGCGAGATACCAAGTTGTTAGCTGGAGTTTAGTTGCCTCAAAAATAGTACCGGAAATTAGCGAAATTTGCCTTTTGCATGAAGAACATTGGTAAAGTTTCCGTGTTTTAAGTTCGTAATGATTTGAGCATCCACAATCTGGATAAACGAGCCCTTGTGGCCAGCGCATTGAGTACAGTGCCTTCTCACACTGCTTTTCTGTGCCGTAACTTTTAAAAAATTTAGGCAAACTCAAACCTTTTTGAAACTGAATTTTGTTTTTTGGCATGTGGACCTCCCTGATGTTAATCTTGGGGATCAGTATGACATACCAGGGTACTCACAGAGTGAGCACCCTATCATTTTTTTCGACTACCTGAGCTTTAGTGGTAATCAGGTCGGTAAATATACCCATCTTACAATAATATCCAACAAACAATTGATTGAGAGCTGGGTAGGTTGATACTTTAGGAAAGTTTGGCAGGTGTAGCTGTTGAATAGAAGGGTTTTAGTGAAATAATAAACAACTTGTGTTAAAAAAGATTTTGCAGAAATTTTCCAACTGGAACCACCGATGTTTTGGTTCCAGTAAAAATGTGTAAGTAGTTGAACTTTTGGAGCCGACAAGCAGAATCGAACTGCTGGCCTACGCTTTACGAGAGCGTCGCTCTACCAACTGAGCTATGTCGGCTATCAGGAAGGGTTTTAAGATTCTTAAAAAAGAATGTTCTATTTTCATGGCTTGTATAGCAAGGTCGCTTGTCAAAGTCAAATATATTCCATTTTCAGTAATCACCGGTACCGTATTTTGACGCAACGTAGCCTCCTTCCATTGCTCCTGCTTTTAATCTTGAGTTCCTGTTCAGAGGAACCTGAACAGCCGCAAGACAATGCTTCGGCTACTGTATCAGATACCGAAGCCGTGCTATCCACAGGCTGCAAATCATGCCATACTGTAGAGCTTGATGCTGCACACGATCTTGATTGCACTGTCTGTCACGGCGGCTCAAATGACACCCCATCCAAAGAACTTGCCCATAAGGATATGATTCTTCGCCCAGCCCATCCTGACAACATGATCCAAGTTTGCGGTAAATGTCACCAGGGTCAGGTTGAAAGTACAGCCCACTCCCTACACTTCACTCTCAAGAAAAAGGTCAATCGTGTTCGCTCAGCCTTTGGTGCTGAAGAAGACCTCCCAAGTCTTAACGATATTCCAGTTACCGATTCGCCTGAAACGATTCTTGAACTTGCCGATGACCTCCTGAGGCGTCGTTGTCTACGTTGCCACCCATATTTTTCAGGGGATCGTTATCCAGCCGTTGTCCGGGGCACAGGGTGCGCCAGTTGTCATCTGGAATTCTACGAAGGCAAGCTTGTTTCCCATTCTTTTCTCAAGACTCCCGGGGATAGCCAATGCCTGCAATGTCACTATGGTAACTGGGTTGGCTATGATTATTATGGTCGCTACGAACATGATATGAACGACGAATATCGCACACCCTACACTACCAGTTATGATTATTTCCGCCCCTTCGGTGTCGAGTTCCATCAACTCTCACCCGATATCCATCAGCAGAAAGGAATGGTTTGTGTTGATTGTCATGCCGGAAAAGAGCTTATGGGTGCAGATAGTGTAAATAGTGTAAAAATCAGCTGTGCTGCCTGCCATGATACGGAAAAGATCAACAGGCAGGTACCGCTTTCAAATATCAGGAAAATTGAAGATGGCTCCTACAGTCTTCTCTCTGCTGGTGACGGTAAAGACCATATCATTCCCCAGTTGAAACATCCCGCTCATAAAAAATATGGTCAGACAGTCGGCTGCCAGGTGTGTCATGCCCAATGGTCATTTAATGATCATGAGACGCATCTCCTGAGAAGTGACCTTGATGAATATGAAGATTTCTCAAGATTATCTGTTCAGGGTAGCTTTGAAGTCGAACAGATCATAAAAAACAATCTCGATTTTGAAGCCGATGAAATGCCTCACACCATGACGGATAAATTGAATGGTGAAGCAAAAGAAGGACTCTGGTACAAGGGCTATAAAACAAGACGTTGGGAAAATGTTATCATTGGCTATGACGAGGCAGGACGCTTGCAGGTAATGCGCCCCCTACTTGATATATACCTTTCATGGATAGATGAGGATGAAACCGTTCGATTTGATTCCATGCGAAGCAATGCCGAAAACAATGGATTAACGCCATATGTCCCCCACACCACAGGTAAGGCGGGTATGTTTTACATGGAAAGGATAGAGAGGGGGCAACGTACAAAGAATGACCCTGTTAAATAATATGATACCTTTACGTTTCCCCCTAAAATATCTTCAATCCAGACACATTTCTTTTCGGTTATTCAGTCTTTTCATTGTCTGCGCCCTCTGCCTTTGTCCAGAAAGTGGTCATGCCACAAAGCAAAAGAGGCTCACCGGTACCCAGAGACCCTATATTATTAATGATCGTTTGTACTCCCCCCTGCCTTCTTCTGTAGGTTATGAAGAAGTTGGCATAGCCTCATGGTACGGAAGTGACTTTCACGGTCGCAATACTTCAAATGGTGAAACCTACAATATGCATGCTATCACTGCGGCCCACAAGCTTCTCCCCATGCAAACAATGCTTCTTGTAGAAAATCTTGACAATGGTAAGGAAATTGTGGTTCGGGTTAATGATCGGGGCCCATTTATCCAAGGAAGAATAATTGATCTGAGTTATGGCGCTGCCCAGAAAATTGCCCTGATCGATTCAGGAACTGCACGGGTGAAAGTTACTGCACTTGGCGAAGTAAAAAAAAACAAGACAACAGGTCAACAGCGGTTTGAAAAATATGCAGACCTGCGATCAGGGGAGTATTTTGTCCAGATAGGGGCGTTTACTCAAAAGTACAATGGGATCAAACTGCAGGAGAAATTCCTGCGTGCCGGCCATCATGCGGTGATGAAAAAAACAACAATCAATGGACAACTTTTTTACCGTGTTCAGGTCTTTGTCGGCAGAACCCTAAACAGTGCTCGAAAAAGCGAACAGGCTTTAATTGCGAAGGGATACAAAGGAGCTTTCGTACTCGCCAGATAGCGCTGTATGTAAAGAATGTGTGCAGGATGAACCATCCTACACGGCATCGGTCCGCCGCACAATTCGTACAAAATCATGAAGCAACAAATGGTCCTTAATTCCTGGTTCTTCCTCTACTCCCGAATTGACGTCAACCCCAAATGGAGAGACAGTACGAATGGCACGCTCCACATTCTCTAGTGATAGACCACCTGCGAGAATCAGAGGTCGCTGAAGATCGAGCCGACCTATTATCCCCCAATCGAAACTGGTTCCGGTTCCACCCGCATTACCCTTCTCGTAGGTATCTAGCAGGTAACCGTGTACGAGGTCATCGTAGGGTGTAAATTCTTCCCTCTTACTCTCGCTGCTGACCCTGAAAGCCTTAATGACATGGCAGGGTGATGCAAATCGTTCTACCCGTTCACAGTATTTCGGGTCTTCCTTGCCGTGCAATTGGGCATGGGAAAGACCACAGTAGTCGACAATTTCTTCGACTTCCCGGCGTTCACGATTTACAAAGACACCAACACAGTCGACAAAGGGCGGTACTTTAGAGACAACTGCCCGTACAAAGTCAGGGTATACATTTCTCGGGCTCTTTTCGTAGAAGATAAATCCTAGTGCATCAAGGCCAGCATTAACACCAGCTTCAACGTCCTTCTCACGTGTCAGACCGCACATTTTTATTCGTGTTCGGCTGTGCATTGTGTATCCTTAAACTCCCCGTAATCCTTGAAGGCTGATACCGCCATTCTCTCCACGCATCAATGATTCGCCAATAAGAGCCGCACAGACACCGGCCTGATTTAATCGCTCAATATCCTGAGCAGTTTTAAGACCAGACTCCCCAACCACCGCAATGGTATCGGGAATCATTTTTTTTAACCGAAAGGTAGTTTCGGTATCCATTGAGAAATCTTTGAGATTACGATTATTGATGCCGATAAGGTTGGCTTCTGTCAGGAGTACAGTCTCAAGTTCTGCCTCATCATGAACTTCAACAAGACAATCGATTGAATACTCTTTTGCCTGAGCAAGAAAATCCTTAAGTTGATGAATATCAAGGATTGAGGCCATAAGAAGGATGGCATCTGCCCCGCAGACATGGGCTTCCTCAATTTGCAGGGGATTAATAATAAATTCCTTGCGAAGAACGGGGATTTCCACACTCTCTCTTGCCTGAAGAAGGTACAGAAGTGATCCCTGAAAAAAGTCCCTGTCGGTGAGTACCGAAATAGCCTGTGCTCCATTTTTCTGGTAATTTTGGGCAATTGTGACGGGATCGAAATCAGGACAGATGAGCCCCTTTGAAGGCGAGGCCTTTTTGGCCTCTGCGATTATGGCAACCCCATGGTAAGCAATCAAAGCCTGACGAAAACCACGAGGTTTCTCAATTTCCTTTTCAGCGTATGCTTGGGGGATACATACCCCTTGCCTTCTGAGGAGTTCTACTTCTTCTTCTTTTTTCGCGACAATAACGTCTAAAATATGCGCCATAACTTGATGTTAGTATGTTTGTATGATGTTTTGGGTGATACTGTTATTTATTGCTGAAGGCAATTAACTGATCGAGTTTGGCAATGGCCCTACCCGAATCAATTATTTCTGCAGCAGCAGCAATTCCAGCTTGTAAATCGTCAGAGTAGCCGGCGGCCATGAGTGCAGCACCACTGTTTAAAAGAACCATATCTCGTTTTGCACCTTTCTCACCGCTCAGCACCCCTCGCATCTGCTCGGCTGATGCTTCAGCATCGACACCACCCTGGAGATCCTGAAGCGTTGCCTTTGCCAAGCCAAAATCAGCGGGATTCACTGAATAAGTGGCTACTTCCCCGTTATGAAGTTCTGACACCCGAGTACTACCAGTGACAGTTAATTCATCGAGGTTTCCTTCCCCATGAACTACCAGTGCTCTTTTGGATCCAAGCTTAGCAAGCACCCTGGCAAGTGGTTCTGTTAAGTCGCCACTAAAAACACCTAAGACCTGGACATTTGCTCCAGCCGGGTTCGTTAAGGGACCCAGAATATTGAAAATAGAACGAATTCCCATTTCCTTTCGCGGCCCTATTGCATGTTTCATGGCTCCATGGAGTGCTGGTGCAAAAAGAAATCCAATACCAACCTTTTTTATGCATTCACCAACTTTATCGGAACTAATGTCGAGTGCAACACCAGCTGCTTCAAGGACATCGGCACTGCCACAGTTACTTGAAATAGAACGATTGCCATGTTTAGCAACGGCTATACCAGCTCCTGCAACGACAAAGGCAGAGGTGGTCGAAACATTAAAGGTTCCTGACCCATCACCACCGGTACCACAGGTATCAACGAGGATCCCCCCGGAATCCACATCAACTCCCGAGGAAATTACTGTGGCCTTGTCACGCATAACCCTGACAGCTCCAGTGATCTCCTCGACGGTCTCACCCTTCATACGCAGGGCAGTGATAAAGGATCCAATCTGGGCGTCGGTTGCGATGCCACCCATGATTTCGTTCATAACATCCACCATCTCATTTTCACTGAGATCTTCTCTTTGGACAACTTTGGCAATTGCTTCTTTAATATTCATTATAGTGTGTTTTCCGTCATAAAATTCCTAAGAAGGCTTACCCCGGCAGGAGTCATAATGGATTCCGGATGAAACTGTACACCTTCAATATTTATGTCCCGGTGACGCAGTCCCATTATCTCGCCCTCTTTTGTCCATGCGCTAATTTCAAAACAGTCCGGAACCGTGTCCTTGTCAACAATAAGAGAGTGGTAGCGCATTCCGTCAAAAGGATTTGGAAGGCCAGCAAAGACACCTTTGTTGTCATGATAGACAGGAGATGTCTTGCCATGCATAATTCTTGAGGCCCGAATAACGTCACCTCCAAATGCTTCCCCTATGGATTGGTGACCAAGACATACGCCAAGGATTGGGATTTTACCGCTGAAATATCGAATGGTATCGATGGAGATCCCCGCCTGGGATGGGGTGCAGGGCCCGGGAGAGATAAGGATACGATCAGGTTTTAAGACAGCAAGCTCTTCGACCTCTATCTTGTCATTGCGAAAGACACGAATATCAGCAACTTCCTGGTCTTGTATTGCATTTGCGGCAATAGTCTGGACGATATTATAGGTAAACGAATCGTAATTATCTATGATAACAAGCATGCCTAAAACCCCTTCACGGCAAGTTCGACTGCCCGTCGCAAGCCCATTGATTTGTTGATGGTCTCTTCGTATTCCTTGTCAGGGTCAGAATCAAAAACAACCCCTGCTCCTGCCTGAACCCAAAGGTCATCACCCTGCATAACAAATGTTCTGATGGTAATACAAAAATCCATATTACCTGAAAAACCGAAATAACCAACAGCTCCTGCATAGGGACCACGTCGTTCAGGTTCCAGTTCATCTATAATTTCCATGGCCCGGATTTTTGAAGCCCCGCTCACGGTACCCGCGGGAAAACAGGCCTTCATAACATCGAACTGATCCTTACCCTCGGCTATAACTCCGGTAACGCCAGAGACAATATGCATTACATGACTATAGCGTTCAACGACTAGCAAGTCGGTAACCGCCACGGTCCCTCCCCTGGCAACTCTCCCGACATCGTTACGTCCCAGGTCCACAAGCATGAGATGTTCGGCTCGCTCCTTTGGATCTGCCAGCAACTCTTTCTCGAGTGCAATATCTTCTTCTCTAGTCTTACCACGCTTTCTTGTTCCGGCAATGGGCCGCAGCTCGATAGCATTGTCTTCCTTGCGAACCAGTATTTCCGGCGATGACCCTATTTGAACAAGATCACCGAGTTTGAGAAAAAAGAGATAGGGACTTGGGTTGATATGGCGTAATGCCCTGTATAAATCCAGGGCATTCAGATCGGTCTTGGTGTGAAAGCGTTGCGAGACAACAACCTGAATAATATCTCCGGATTTAATGTATTCACGAGCCTTTTCGACCATGGCATGAAATTCTGGTTTCTCCATGTTGGAAGTGAAGACATGTTCGGTTTTACTCCCCTCACCACTTGATTCAAGAAAGGAAAGAGGAACTGGTGCTTTGAGGAGGTTTACGACAGTATCAATCCTGGCAACGGCGTTGTCGTATAACTGGGCATGTGGCATCTTTGTATCTTTGGCAACCCAGCAAACAACTGTAACTGTTTGTTTAAAACTGTCATGAATCAACACTATCCGCGGAATCATAAAGGACGAATCAGGGAAATCGAGCAGATCTTTGTCACAGGGAAGGTCCTCCATAAAACGAACCATGTCGTAACCAAGAAAACCGACAGCCCCCCCACTAAAACGGGGTAAATCAGCATTTTCTGCCGCCCTAAATCCTTCCAGTAATGACTGTAAAGCTTCAAGAGGGTTGGCCTCAGCCCCGGATTCTTCCTTGATTTCCCCAGCAAACGATTCGATATCTATCCGCGAACCAGAAGAGGAGAATGTGAGGATAGGATCGAAACCAATAAATGAATACCGTCCCCATTTTTCTCCACCCTCCATGCTTTCAAAAAGAAAAATATGGCTTTCCTCACCTGCAATCTTTGCAAAAAGAGTAAGGGGGGTGTCGAGATCCGAAATTATTTTACGGTATACAGGAACGAGTCCGGCAGTCTCTAGAGTTACTGTGAAATCATCATACTCTGGAAGATGTGTTGTTGTGGGCATGGAATAGGCTAAAAAGTTAGTATTGCTGGTGTCGTAAAAATTCTCCATCTGCTTTGTTGCTACAAATCTTCATCATTACGACGTACCCAAGTACGCCGAAATAATAGATGATTTGCGCGCCTCACATATGGAGCTTTTCGGAGTTTCTGCTTACCTACTTAGCCATCTCAAAAATGACCTTTTTACGAGTTTGTCAGTATTGCTGGAAGTTTTATCTGTTTAGGAACCGTTACGAAGTCATTGGGCTATTTGTCCCCATTTCGTTACGATTCTCTATGCCACTTCGGTCAATCAATTGGCCTTGTTGCTTTTTTACAGCGGCTTAGTGCAAAAAAAAGGTAAACATTCAGCCAATACCTGCTAATTGGCAGAACACTACACTGTAACTGTTTAGCAGTGCTACGAATCCGTTCATTTTGACATTCGAAGCATACTATTGCTATGTGAGAATGTCCAAATGGACGAAGTTGGGGTGCTGCTGAATAGTTACAAAAAAAGGATGTCGCATCATACCATAGTAAAAAAAAAAGGCCATAAAGTCTTATGACTTTATGGCCTTTAACTATCCATACAGTATTACGAGAATTCCCGTATCTAATGCGTTCTAACTAGGCCGCAACCTGCATCTTATTCACACGTTTAGTTAAACGGGAAACCTTTCTAGAGGCATTCTTCTTATGAATTGTTCCCTTAGAGGCTGTTTTTGCAATAACAGGAACAGCTATCTTAAGTGCAGCCAGGGCACCTTCCTGAGAACCTTCAACGATGGCAGCATCAACTGCTTTAATCGCATTTTTCATGCGGGTTTTGTTAGAGCGATTTCGAATACGACGCACCAGAGATTGACGGGTACGTTTCTCAGCGGATTTATGATTAGCCACAAATGTCTCCTGTAATGGTATCTAATATATTCATAACCGACATAATATGCCAGATATTTACGATAAGTTTCATTTCACAAAGTTATCAATTAATAAACAAATCATTTTTAATATGAGATACCAGTAAAGTCAATAGAAAATACTTATTAACTTCTAAAATCTGTAGGCAGAAAGTTTCTAATTGACTTGATGTGAGTTCCCGAGATATCTTATATTAATAGATTGTTACTATTTAATCGCTCAAATCACATTTTTCTATCATTGGTCAAATTATGGCGTTCCCTAAAGCAGTTTTCAAAGTTACAGAATCGATGAGTTGTCCCCTCTATTCCTTTGGAGATTTATTTGCTGTCACGGGCATAACGATTTCCATGGTATCCAAAGAAGAGAACACTTTTGTCAATACGACAATAATCCACTCTCCACTTAATAAAGAAAAATGTAAGATTCTCAATGGCGACCTCACCCGAGTCATTATCCAATATGAACGTGCAGACAGAATTCCTGTTTGCATGATCAGCTGTAGTGGTTGCACTGGTTCCATTCGCATGGAATATACCAAGGACCTCGCTCTTGTCGCAATCGACTCCGAACAGGATTACACCAATGAGCTGGGCTCCATGCTTCACCTGCTCTCAGACTTTGCATTCTTTAAAAATATCGATGATGAAAACCTTGAAAAAGTGGTAAATTTTTTCCGTTTGGACAAACTCAAAAAAGATGACATTGTGATTCGCAAGGGTGACCCAGGTGGAAATTTCTATATCATCATCACCGGTTCCGTTAACGTGATTAATGATGGTGGTATGACCATCACCACTCTTTCAAAAGGTGACGTTTTTGGTGAAATGAGTCTTATCTGCAATGACTCCGTTGGCGCTACAATTCAGGTCCGAGAACCTTCCTCTATCCTCTATATAGACAGAAAAAACTTCCAGAAGATACTTGAACAATACCCCACAATCCAGCTCTACTTCACCCGATTAATGGCGAAACGATTAACTAAATCGAACATTATCCGTACAGAGGATCTTTCTTCAGGAATGATCGGTAACCTGGCAGAAATTCCAGCCGAAGCCCTATTTCAAACGCTTAACATGAACAGCAAAACCGGTATACTTACCATAACTGAACTTATTAACGGAACCGCCAGATTCTCCTTCAGGCAGGGCTCGCTCATAAAAGCAAAGTACAATGCTCATGAAGGGGAAGCCGCCTTTTACGAAATCCTAAAGGAACAGGACGGACGTTTTCGCTTTACTCCCGGTATCCCGTCAAAGGATTTTGAGATACCTGAAATCGGATATTTCATGAAGCTTCTTATGGAAGGAATGCGAAGATTGGATGAGGGGCGGGATAAGCGAACGAATTAGTCCTCCTTACCAATAGCAGCTGTCATCTGAATCTGTTTCCATCAATATCATAGCGCCGCATTATCTTCTGTAGTGCAGCTCTGGTTAAAGCTGACATCCGTGCAGCCTGCGACACATTGCCATGACTTCTGGTCAACAATGTGTGGATATATTGACGAGTAAAAGAGTCTAGACAAATATCTTTCGCCTCTTTATAGGGTGTGATAATAGCATCCTCCGCATGAGTTACACCAGCCCCTGTATCCACCAATGGTGACTCTATCATCAATTGCCTGGCCCCAATTGTCTCTTCCTTGGAAAACAAAACAGCACGACGAATAACATTTTGCAATTCCCTGATATTTCCTGGCCAGCTGTGAGAAGAGAGTGCCTGGAGGGCATCTTTGGAAAAGCTTTTCTCAATGACACCAAGTTCGATGCAGACATTTTTAAGAAAATGGTTTGCAAGAAGTGGAACATCACTTGCTATCTCCAGCAGAGATGGCATACGCAGAGTCAACACTTCAAGCCGATAAAAAAGATCTTCTCTGAATTTCCCTTCACGTATTTTTTCTTCCAAATCTGCATTTGTTGATGAAATAATACGAACATTTATCTTTATCGAAGTCTCAGCTCCAAGTTGTTTGACTTCCTGATCCTGGAGAACTCTCAGTAATTTTATTTGCAGGCCTACCGGAATATCACCTATTTCATCCAGGCATATGGTACCGCCATCTGCCTTAATAAAGAGCCCTGCATGATCCCTGTCTGCTCCCGTAAAAGCGCCCTTCCTGTACCCAAACAGTTCAGATTCAAGCAGATGCTCTGGAATAGCAGGACAATTTACCATGACAAATGGTTTATTTGAGCGCTTACTTAAAGTGTGAATTGCCCTGGCGCATATCTCCTTTCCAGTGCCCGATGAACCACGAATAAGGATTGTATATTCACTATCTGCAGAGGTTTTAATGGTTTTGTATAGCTGTTGCATTACTGGACTCTGTCCGATAAAATTTGGAATTACATCACTCTCCCCAACTCTGTTACGCAAACTTTGGTTTTCAAGCAATAGTCGACTACGTTCCAATCCTTTAGCTAGCAATCTGCTGAGGATATCTAAATCAAGAGGCTTGGTGATAAAATCCCACGCACCTCTGCGAATGGCATCAACAGCGAGTTCAATAGTGCCATACCCTGTCATCATCACAACGGTGAGTTCTGGAAACCGGTCCTGAATCGTATCAAGTGTTTCAAGACCGTTACTTTCACCCATCATAATATCCATAAGAACTAGTGCTATGCTTTGATTGTCTATGATGTCCAGGGCTTGCTCTCCACTGGAAGCCGTTACCACATGAGCATCTGGTAAGCGCCTGGCAAAACTTCGTTGTAAACCTGTTAGGAGATCAGGCTCATCGTCAACAAGCAAGATATTCGGAAGTGTTAAGTTATGGTTACTCATTACCTTTAGATTCCTTCAATATTGGGAGAATGATGCTGAAATGGGCACCTCCCCCAGGGTTTGATTGCACTCTTATTTCCCCATTATGCTCCTGCACAATCCCGTAGCTGACCGAGAGACCAAGTCCTGTCCCCTTCCCTGGTTCTTTTGTGCTGAAAAAAGGATCAAAAATTTTATCTTCGACACCTTTTTGGATTCCAGGACCATCGTCTATAATAGTAATGAATATGTTTTCCTTATCCGTTGTGGTCTGGATAGTTAACACTCCTGATTGGTCTATTGCCTGGATTCCATTCATAATAAGATTAAGCACTACCTGTTGTATCCGTCCCTTATACATAAAAACAGCAGGTAGTTCCGGATCAAGGTGACAGACAAGATGAATACCATTTTTCTTAAGCTGTTGATGAACCATATCAAGAACATTTTTAATGATGGAATTTATAGATCCAAATTGTTTTTCTGTCCCTGACTCGGTACCACGAGAAAAATCAAGCAGGTCAGCGACAATGCGACGACAATTTTCTGCATGCTTCTCGATTATAGAGACATCATGGATGAGTTCTTCATTGTTTTCGTCGCTATCCTTTAGAATATCGGTATAACAGAGAATCACCCCTAAAGGATTATTGATTTCATGAGCCACACCGGCAGCAAGTTGTCCCACAGCAACCAATTTTTCGGTTTGCTGAATCCGCTGTTCTGTTTCTTTAATACTGGTAACATCTTTTGCTAAACAGACTATGGAATGGACAGAATGATCGAGCTGGAGAATGGGATAGAAAAACATGTCAAAAATAGTTCCATCTTTCAATTGAACTTCCTGAGTGTAGGGCTCCTTGGTCAGAAGATCAATTTTTTCATACTGAGTAAGTAACAAGTTCTGCTGTTGCGAAAGAATTGCGGCAATATTCATTCCGGTGACATCATCTATATGAAGATTGGTTGTCTGTAAAAACGTCTGATTAGCCATCTTCAGACTTCCATCGGGTGCGAGTAGTATCAAGGAGTCGCTGATACCATCGAATACAGATTGAAGGAGTTTTGTGGATTGACGCAGATCCTGCATGCTCTGAAGGCTTTCGATGGTAAGCCCGACCTGTTGACCTATGGAAAGTAAAAGCTCCTGAAATGCATCATTTAAAACCTCGCAACGGAGTTCAGTAATCACCATAATTCCAAGGAGTTGGTTGCGGCAACAGAGAGGAATAGACGTATTAAGCATATCGTAACTATCGGATGGCGTACTATTGATATTGCTATGGTCAATCGCATGATGAACGGGTTCAAGCAACGGGGCTGCTTCACTACACTGAAGCAAAAAACAAGCTCTCTTTTCGTTGTAAAGATAAATCCCGGCACCTTTTGCCGGGACCACTTCAAGCACCTCATGGAGAACCTGATGGAAAATGTTTTTTAATGTTTCGGTGCTGGTAATCAGTCCTGTAAGGGTGTTGTGGAGCATTAATTCCCTGTTTCTTTTCTTCACCTGACTACGGGCCATGTTTTCAGAACGTTCCAGGGCCTCGGTTCTTTCTTGTACCAATACTTCCAGATTATCAGTGTAATCAACGAGACGCGCCCTACTGTCATGGAGATGAGCAACTAAGGTTCGGGCATTGCGAAAGAGTTCTTCAAGTTCTTCCTTGTGTCCCTTGATTCCCTGATGAATCGGAAGATTATCGCTTTCATCAATACTGGTGCGAAACAGGGTTAGAATATCTCGAAGGTTGCTAATTATAAGTTGATGGAAAAGAAGCCACACCGCACTATAGAGGAGGGTTGCCAGAATTAGAACCGTAGCAAACATTCGAAAAGAACGTTGCCAGATTTGGGCCAGGCCTTCATCAAGTGGAATAGATATAGAGAAAACCCCTTCAATTTGATTAAGTTTGCGATAAAACCCACGCTCCATGCCATAAAGTTCTCCTATGGTAACGGGTGCCTCCTCCGGGTCCCCATGACAATGAAGGCAGGAATTCTTAAAAATAACCGGACGATACATAGTGAAATATCTGCTGGATTCAATTTTGGTTGTTCCATACCATTCCTGTGCATCAGGGTGGGTCTGAAAATAATCGATCATCTCCTGTTCTTTGACATTTGCCTCAAAACCAGGGTTTCTTGCATCAGTTGCCACCCGGCGATATCTAAAAGCCGGCAGTTTTTCTTTAAAACGTTCCATTATGACCCTGGTCATATAGGAGGTAGACATGGCTTCGATGATAAACTGATTCTCTCCAATTTCTTCATACATACGAGGTCTAAGAACTTCACGGATATAACTTCTTGTTGATTCAAGTAAAACCATAACCAGTTTTGTTTGTCTTAGAGTTTCCTCCTCGAGAACATTCTTCTGGAAATGATAAATAAGAGTCGTTGTAAAGAGACAAAAACAGAACAATATAATTCCCAGTCCAACCTGAAAGCGAAGTTTAAGGTTATGGCGGTCCTTATCCGCTAAGTCCCTGATAATATCCCTCATAGAAATACTCCCTCATAGTCTATCGAAAACAACGTAGGTGCTTCCACAAGTATACATGTTTTGCTTCCATGTGCAAACTGTTAGAGGCACCTATTTTCGACCACATCGCATATTTGAAAAATACACTCAACTTACTACATTGTGATATCGGCTACTTATCCATAATGCTATTTTTAACCTCTATCCGGAACAAAGTTTGCTTAGAAAGAGGAATCAAAAGCACTTATTCATAAAAAAAAGGGGAAATTAAGATGAATCGTACAATTTTAACACCATTACTTGTTTTGTCCGGAATCGTTTTAAGCTGCGCATTAATGGCAGCAACCAATCTTTTTGACCCTCTTATTCGCTTTATTCATACAGGTGTTATCACGCCAATTCAGGCTGCAATTTGCCTCGTCTTTACTATTGGAGGCTTCGCATTGTATTTTTACCTTTTAAACCTTATTTGCAGCTACTTTGTTCCTCGTATTGACACAGATCGTCAAAGCAGGGGGGTAAATCTACAAACCGAAATACCTAAAGGAGGATTGAAACAGCAATAATGAAAAGAATAGAGAGAAAGCTAGTTTACATAAAAATTGAAGGAGGATTTGCATGTCACGAATAAAAGACCAGATGCCTGTTCTAATTATGGGCATATCGTTACTAATCTATGGCTTGATTGCAAAAACGGGCGCCCTGATGCCCATGGCCAAATATCTGAGTACCCATAAATCATTGGATTTACAGATCACCCTTACGTTGATTGTAGGAGCCATCGCCATAGTTGGGGCTTTGATCAATTCATCAAAGGAACCAGGGACTTCAAATTTCGACACCTTTTTTCTGCAACCACTAGGGGGAATTGTACTTATTCTCATAATGGCCATGGCTATTCGCTGGTACGCAGAGCCATTAATGAAGATTTTCAGTAAAAATTTACAACCAATTCTTGGCTTTAAAATCTATAAGGTACTGAATCTTAACTATGTTGTTTTGGGGATTTTGGCCGGTGTTGTATTAACGAATACTTGGGGGATACCAAAGTTTGCAGGACCGGGTGTTAAATGTGCCCGATTTGTCCTGAAAATGGGAGTCATCATGCTTGGCGCTCGCTACTCTTTTGCTGAACTTGCAAAGCTTGGTGTCTATTCTGTCTTTCTCGTTGGTTTCTTCGTGCTCGGTACCGTTTTTCTTGTGTTGTGGCTTGGTAATATTTTTAAGCAGCCAAAATCCATGACGGGAGTCCTTGCAGCCGGTATGGGAGTTTGTGGCGTTTCGGCAACCGTTGCCGTCGCCCCCGTTGTAAAAGCCAAAAGTGCTGAGATGGCCTATACCATCGGAACTATCCTTTCATTTGGTATTGTCTGTATGTTTGTCTTCCCAACCATTGGAAAGCTTGCCGGGATGAGTCCTGTACAGTTTGGTGCATGGGCAGGAACCGGTATCCTGAACTCTGCTCAGGTTGCTGCTGCAGCTCTTGCATTTAATGCAGTAGATATCGAAACCCTGAAAGTAGCTGAAATTTTTAATATTACCCGAGTTCTTTTTCTACCTATAATTGTTCTTGTACTTGCCACCTGGTTTGGTAAAGAAACCGGACAGAAGTTAAGTTTTAAAACTGTAGTAATTGATAAATTCCCAGTATTTATCATCGGATTTTTAATTCTTTTTGCTATGTCTTCAATGGGCCTATTTTCACCACCAAGTCATTATAAAGGGAAATATATAGATGTATCCTATAATGACCGTACTCAGGTCACCCCTGAAGAATGGGAAACCCTGAATACAGCAATGACAACGGATGCTTTTTCCGGTTTAACTCCAAAACAGCTTGAAGCGGTAACCGACCTCGTTGAGCAGCGTCAAATCGCTGGTAATTATGATGACCGCAATAATACTAAAGAATTTGACCATGTCGGCCGTGCCCGAATGACACAACTCGAAGGTGTGATTGCGGCGGCAAAAGCCAAGCAGATCACCCTGTCTCCAGAAGTTAAATCGTCAATAGGCCATGCTGTTAAACAGGTGCACAAGAAATCTAAAACAGTTGTGACACTGACTGATTTCATGATTTGGTTCTTCGCCTTTGGCCTAATTGGACTTGGTATGCAAATCACCAAGAAATCAATTACCCAGGCAGGTGGATGGCCAATAGTTATGGGAGTAGTGTCGGGAATTACCAAAGCGACACTTTCTTTCTTTGTTGTCCTTTGGTTAGTTAAAGATGTTGTCCTAAATTAATCTCCAGCTAAGGAGTCTTTTATGAGTGATGAAGAAAAAAAAGTAATAATCGAAACCGGTGATGCCGGTAAGGGAAGCACTGTGATGTCAGAAAGCGCAAACACTGAAGAACTTGAAGAACGTGCCCTGTCCGTCTTTTCCAGTGATCGCAATGAGGACATCACTGCGCTGATATTTTGTTTAATAACCACCTTTCTGGTTTTGCTCTTTACCAAGTGGCTGGTATAATATACGATTATTGTGTTGGTACCTTTTTCCTGAACACCTTTACAAAAAAATCGGAAATAATATTTTTTTGTTATTTCGACAAGGTGCATAGGCTGAAGGAAAGATAGTATTACACGCGGCCTTCAGCCTCAAAACCCGTAGTGCTGGCACAGTCTGTATTAGACTCCACCATAGTCGGTATCCGTATCGGCTATGGTGGTTTGTTATTTTCTATGGTCAGCCTCTTTGGAGTTGCTATGTTTAATCATGTTCTTCTCTGTACCCATGGCACAGATGGTGCTCAAAAAGCAGAAAACTTTGTTTTCAAAACCCTTGAAAGGAACCCCGATTTAAAGGTTAGTGTACTGACAGTGCTTGATGAAGACTGGCGAGGGATGACCGGGGATGACTGGTTAAATTCTAGTAAAACGCACACCGATTTCCTCGACCACGTTGAGCAACAGGTCAGTGAAGAAATAGCTGCAGACTGGCAACGGATCAAAACGTCCCATCCTATCGCCTCACGGGTAGAATTTATTCAACGCACCGGAAAAATTGCAGAGACTATCACTCAAGTCGCCTCAACTCTTAACTGTGACCTGATTGTGATTGGCCCCTATCGTAAGTCAAAAAGATTCTCAATTCATAGCAAAGATATGGATATGGGGTTAAAAGCAAGGATGGAAAACAAAAAACTCCATCCACTCCTCCCCTGCCCTCTACTTATCGCACCATGATAAGCGACTATGCTCACACCACAGAAGAGGTTGATCTTGGATTGCCAAACATCACCTCGGATCTGGATATTTCTCAACTTTTCCCTGGTGATCGACTACTGCGATTGCATCCCAATTGGTTTGTAACGGAGTTCAAGCAGCAGGGATCCTCCTTTACCGTTGCAATTAAAGATTACGTTACGGACGACACATTTTCTCTATCAGGAAGTTTTGTTTTTGATACGAAGAGTGAGGAACTTTTAACAATAACCCTCGGCGCCCCCCTAGAAACGAAAATTCGTTTCTTCAACCGGAAAACTTCACTGAGGGTTCAAATTGATACGGTTGCAGGAGAACCATCTCCTGACGATCCGGTTCTTCTTTGGATTCGTGCCATAAGAGAATATATTCGTATTTATTTGAAGAAAACTCCCATTACTCTGTTTTTTCGTTTGTTGATGAATAAAATGGTTTTAACTATGAATCCGTCTCAACGGAAAATATGTCTTATGATGGCCAAGATTACTGCGGTGGAACTGGCTGTAATTGTTCTCCTGGTGATTGGCTATGCTCTGTTTGTTGTAAAGAATTTAGGGTAGTTAACTGCTGGGAAGAGCAACGTAAAAAAAACTCTACAATTAGGCTACAGCACGCTACAGATTTAAACATTTTAACCTTGTGCAATATGGACACATTATGTCTATACTGAAACAATCATCCTCACAATTCAGCCAACTTCAAATTGGTGATTTCCTCGATACCTTTATACTCCGTTCCATTCTCCACGAAGGGGCAATGGCCACTCTCTTTCTTGCCGAAGACCGCCTTTCTGAAGAACAGGTTATTCTTAAAATCCCTTGTGGGGATATTCTTAACCAGCCTATTCTTCTCTATCATTATCAGAATGAAGAGCGAATCAGCAGAAAAGTTGATCATCCCGGAATAATACGATTTATCCATCGTCACAGATCAAGACAGTATATAATAATGGAATACCTTCCAGGCCATGATCTCAGATCTATTGTTGGCAGAAATCGCGTTATAGAGCTCGACATCGCCCTCTCTTTGCTCACACAGCTCTGTGATGCTGTGAACTATCTCCATGATAAAGGAATAGTACACCTGGATCTTAAACCTGAAAATATTATTCTCCAACCAAATTCAGGGATTAAAATAATTGACTTCGGACTGGCAAGCTGTGCTAGTCTTCCTGATCTTTTGGCCACTGATATTAAAAACCCTCAGGGAACCCCCTGGTACATTGCCCCGGAACAACTCCTTGGAGAGAGGAGTGATCCGCGATGTGACATTTACAACATGGGAATGCTTCTCTATGAAATGCTCACAGGGCAATTACCATGGCCACGTTCCAGCAAGGTGCATATTGCCAGGCGAAGGTTGCGCCATGATCCGACCCCACCACGGTACTTCAACCATGCTATTCCACCACAACTGCAGGAAATTATCCTTCGCGCAATTTCCAGATTTGTACAGAAGCGCTATCAAAATATTGCTGAGATGAAGCATGACTTGGAACATTGGAAGCAGCTACCTGTAACAGCGCGAGGCAACACGGTCAAAAAGCAATCACTGTTCAAAAGATTGTTTCCAGGAAAATCTGTACAAAGAACACTCCCCATATCGTTACGTACAGAAACACCTTCCACAAAACCTCACATAATTGCAGCTGTGATAGATTATTCCGGCATTGACCATATGCTGATTGAGTTAAAGACTCAGGCCCTTGTCCGTTCTGCCGATGTCACTCTTGTTCATGTGATTGAAGAAGAGTGCGACTTGCATATGCGTCGCTATTCAATAACGGTTGAAGGAGAAGCGCTCATGGAACAGCTTGAACGAGCTGTTCAGCAATTTCGCCGTTGTTCAATTGATCCAACTATCCGCCTTCTTCGTGGTGAGGTTGTTGAAGTCCTGGGAAGTCTTTGCGTAGAATTGAATGCGGAACTGTTAATTATTGGGGATTCCCGCAAAAATGAAGGTTTTCTGCGCAGTGCCTCGGTTCGTCGCAGGTTGCAAAAAAAGTGTCCATGCCCTCTGACTGTTGCCAAGGAAGAACATTTTATGCCGGCTGTCAAGCTTGCAGAAATTGCCACGACCGACCTTACAGCTCAGCAAATTCTAGTCTGTGATATTTTCCTCGTTAACCTCTGGTTTGAGCACTTACATTTTCAGACGGATCATATATACAAGATGCTTCTCAATACAAAAAACGAGGTAACAGGCAATGGAGAAGACTTTTTACTGAGTTCCTTTTCATCTTCTCTTAAAAACTCAAGTCACTGGCAGAATATCCTGTCAATACTGGAGCCAGCTGAACACAAATTTCACAAACTTTTTCTTAAAATAAGTCAACTTTCTCACAATGATCACTCAGGTTTATATACTCTGTATACAATTGAATTCCTCCCGCTTTTCTGTCACTTCAAGAATGACCTAAGTAAAATTTCCCTTCTCCTGCGAAGCCATATAGCAGAACCACCTCCCCCTGTCCCCTTTCTCTCCGATAACATTTGTCCGGTATCCCAACCTGATATTGCCTGTTATGGTCCTCTGTTACGTGTTTTAAATCTTGATCAGGATATTTGCGCTCTAATAGAAGGGAAAGATAAAAGGGCGATTCAGCTCAAAATGGAGCACACCTGAATGCGCTTAATGGTCTTCTCAGATGTCCACGGCAACCTTGAGGCCCTGCAGTGTGTTTTAAGGGATGCCGTAAAACGAGACGTACATAGAAGCCTCTTTCTTGGAGATCTTGTCGGCTATGGGCCATTTCCAAATGAATGCGTAGAAAGAGTGCGAGGCCTGAAGAAATGTCGCTGTATAGCTGGTAATCATGATGTAGCCGCCCTTTGGGAAACATCTCCCTACGGTATGTCTCGTGGAGCAAAAAAGGCGATCCTCTGGACAATGGAACAACTCAATGAAAGCAATAAAAACTACCTTGCGGAATTACCAGATCGTATTGATCTCGCTGAGATGACTTTTGTTCATGCAAACCCTTATAATCCACGAGGCTGGCGCTATGTCACTGACCGAAAATATGCGCTGCGAAGTTTTGCAGCAACCGATTGCAAATATCTGTTTATTGGTCACAGTCACCGCCCATTACTTATAAAGAAAAAGCATTTTCTGTCCGTTGACATCCAGGCAATAACCGGCCCTACGCAGGTCAAAATTTCTGGAAATAAACGATTAATTATTAATTGCGGTAGTGTCGGACAGCCAAGAGATAATGATACGCGGGCAAGTTACCTTATCTTTGATACTCGAAAACATACAATCGAATTTCACAGAATTCCGTATGATTATTCAATCACGGTCAATGCCATGAAGAAAAATGCATTACCGGCATCCCTTTATAAACGCCTTCTAAAAGGTACCTGATTCCATGGAGTATTGATGAAAATTAAAAGACATGGACCTCGATCAACTACCAACCTTAAACAGCGCTTCTTTATATGGTCAGCATTTATTTTATTAGGCGGTGGCGTGTTGTTATCAGCCTTATCTTTCTGGAATACCCGACGACTTCTTATGGCTGAGGCAATGACTAAATCCGAGGTCATTCTCAGAGGAGCTGAGGCAATACGCAGCTATGTGAAAGAGGAACTACGACCAAAAATGTTTGAACGTCACGGCAACGACACCTTTATAATTGAAGCTATGTCAACAACCTACATAAGTACCACCATAATGGATCGTTTTGCTGAATCAATGCCCGATTATATCTACCGCCGGGCATCCCTTAATCCACATAACCCCCGCAATCTTGCTGATTCCTTTGAGGAGGGAATGTTTGACTGGTTTGAAATCGATTCAACCCGTCTTTTCTGGCAGGGAATAGTAAAGAAAAATGGAGCTTCGTATTTTGTATCCATGGTCCCGGACTATTTTGGGAGTTCCTGTATTCGCTGCCATGGGAAAGCGGAAGATGCCCCACACGAATTAACAGATCGGTATGGAATGGATGGTGGTTTTCGTTTCAAGGCTGGCGACCTTGCCGGTATAAACTCTGTAGCTATTCCAGTCTCAGCATCTTTTCGTGAAGCGTGGCAAGGATCAATTTATCTTTTTGCTATCACACTTGGCGGTAGTGCTCTATTACTGTGGCTTTTAAATGTACTTTTCCAACGACTGGTCATTGAGCGTCTTGGGGTGATGCTTACCTTGATCAGTGAAAAGAAAAAAGGAACGAGCAAACACAATACGAGTGGGGATGAAATTGATTTCCTACAGGCCTCCCTTGGTTCACTCAGGCGCTATGTAAGCTCTGCCCGCAAGGGATCGGCTCTGCAACCAAACTTTATAGGGAACTATACAGTAACTGAACCCATGGCTGCTGGTTCAATGTCCTGGGTTTACAAGGGGTTTGAATCAACAACAAAGGAAAAGGTAGCCATAAAGATTGGCTTTGCGGAGGTCTTACGAAATCCACTTTACAGAGCATGCTTTGAAGCAGAATTTCATTTGTTCGAAAGTTTCTCTCACCCATGTGTTCCAAAAGTAACACAACGTGTAGAAGATACCCTTATTATAGATGATATTCCTGGTGGAAATTTAAGTTTTCTTCTCCATTCTAAAAGACTGGATGACACTTTATTGTTCCGCGTTTTTTCACAATTATGTGATTTGGTAGCAACTTTGCATAGTGCAGGGCTTGTCCACCATGATCTGCGGCCGCATGTTCTGGTACTGGATGACCAGGAAAAAATACATCTCATAGATATGGGACTCACATCAAGCGATCAGCAGGAAGATCCGATAATTGCCGCAGGACTCGGACCTCAAGGGGATATGTTATATATGGCACCTGAAGTAATACAAGGAAAACGTGGCAATCCCGGCAGTGACATCTATGGACTTGGGTTTCTTCTCTATCTTGCACTTTCAGGCAGTCTTCCCTTTAGTGAAGAGAGATGTTCAAGCGGGAAATGGCTCAGGAAGAAAGAACAAATCATACCACTAAGCAATCATGTGGATAACCTGTCGAATTCGATGGAGCAGATTGTGCTCAAGGCGATGGCCTTTGACAGCAAAAAGCGATATAAGTGGGTTGAGGATTTCTGGGAGGATTTAAAAAAGGCGCTTAATTGAGCTCAGTACATTGCCTAACCTTATTGACTCTGAATTGTTCTATTTTGAAACGTGAATCACACCTTATACACCGATATTGCGGTGGAGCATTTAAAATATTTTTTCTTAGAAAGCCTCTATGAACCCTGCTGAATTCGTATAATAAGTGCATAGCCTCTGTAGGTAGCAGAGCCCAAAACACCTTTGAGTAAAACAAGGCTTAGGTGTATTCTGGAAAAAAGCTACCAAACGATTTTCCGGAGGTTCCAAATGAG
>Ga0207996_1000502_pt1 | contig 34000 bp, 33 predicted proteins | sample AntAceMetag02UKG_FD_184773 | JGI IMG/M metagenome (GOLD analysis project Ga0207996, IMG submission 184773) | Saline lake microbial communities from Ace Lake, Antarctica - Antarctic Ace Lake Metagenome 02UKG (SPAdes) (version 2) | ecosystem: Environmental > Aquatic > Non-marine Saline and...
CCTGAGTTGCAACTCAGGGCAAGAAAAACAAACTTTATTACTTTCCTGTAATAAGATTAATAAACTATACTATTTAAGTTTTTCACAGATGATTTATTAAATCGTTTCACTCAATAAATCATCATACAAGTTACCAAATAATAAATAATTTGAACATTTTTTCAGGCAGCACCTGACTTACCCCCCCCCCTGGAAGTGGTGCTTTAGCCACGCCCCAAAAAGGTAATTGGCGGGACTGAAGTCCCGCTTCCGGGAGCATCAGCAGTTCCCACTCATCCACGGAGTCCCATGATAAAACAGGCGAGAAAAACAGAGCCAGCTTTAAACAACAGTGAAAAGATGCAACTGCATCCGATTACTCTCGCCTTCCGTGGAACTCAGGGGCATCTGGAGAAACAATTCCTCGATGATTATTTCATCGGTTCACTGCCGATCGTTCGTTTTGCCTGTCTGCTGGGTTTTGTATTGTATGCATTTTTTGGCATCCTTGACGCATATCTCATCCCTGAAAAGAAACAGCTCTTCTGGCTGTTTCGTTATGTGATTTTTTGTCCCCTGGCACTGGGTACATTTTTCTTTTCATTCTCCCCTCTCTTTAAAAGAGCCATGCAGCCTCTTGTTGCCTGCATGGGTTTTCTGGCAGGGATTGGCATTATAATGATGATCCTTCTGGCGCCACCGCCAGCGAATTTTTCGTACTATGCCGGGTTGATTCTTGTCTGTATGATGTTATACACCGTGATAAAGCTGAGGTTTATCTGGGCATGCTCCACCTGCTGGCTCCTTGTCTTCATCTATGAATATGTGACCCTCAGTGTCATAGAAACACCCGTCTTCTTCCTTATCAATAACAATTTTTTCTTTATTGGAGCCAACCTGATAGGTATGCTCTCCTGCTACACCATTGAACGCTATATCCGTCGGGATTTTTTCCTAAAAACCTTACTCCATACAGAACAGGAGCATGTGCGCAATGCACGGAATATGCTTGAAAAAAGAGTACAGCAGCGAACGATACAACTTGTGGAGGCAAACAGCAGAATCACTCAGGAAATGAATGAGCGCATGGAGGCAGAAGCGGAAAATAAGCTGATTCAAACGCGACTCCTGCGACATCAGAAAATGGAATCATTAGGGCTTATGGCAGGTGGCGTTGCCCATGACCTCAACAACATCCTTTCAGGAATTATCAGTTATCCTGAGCTATTGCTCCTCGACTTGCCCCTGGACAGCAAGCTCAGAAAACCCATTGAAGAGATCCACACATCGGGGTTGCGGGCTGCTGCAGTAGTTGCTGATCTCCTCACAGTGGCCCGTGGTGTTGCTAGTCAGTACGAAATCATATGCATCAACGATATGATAAAAAATTATCTTGCCTCTCCCGAGTATAAAAAACAGGAACTGTTCTACCCGGAAATTTCATTAGAGCTACACCTTGAGAGTAATCTACCAAACTGTAAATGTTCCCCAGTTCATATCCAGAAAATTTTAATGAATCTAACAAACAACGCATTTGAGGCCATTGAGATAACAGGTACAATCGTTCTTTCCACCGCCCGCAAAACCTTCGCCGACCATCCTCCTGAGATTCCATTATTAGAAGCGGGTGAATATGTTGCCCTGCAGGTGAGCGACAGTGGCTCCGGAATACCCGCCGACGTCCTGCAACATATCTTCGAGCCCTTTTACACCAAAAAGGTAATGGGCAGGAGTGGCACAGGCCTGGGACTGGCAGTGGTCTGGAACAGTGTGCAGGAGCACAAGGGCACAATTGATGTCACAAGCGATGACCAGGGCACCACCTTCACACTCTACTTTCCTGTCACCGCGGCAAAGAAACAGGGCCACAAAGATGATGTAAAAAAAGATCTACAGGGAACAGCAAGTATTCTGGTGGTGGATGACGAACGGATACAGCGAGATATCGCTCACAGAATACTAACAAAACTTGGTTACAAAGTTCACACCGTAGACAGTGGTGAAAGTGCTGTCACCTATCTCCTAGGCCATCCCGTTGATCTGGTACTTTTAGATATGCTGATGGACCCGGGTATGAACGGACACCAGACATACAAGGCAATCAACATTCTGTATCCCAACCAGAAGGCAATCATTGCCAGTGGCTTTTCTGAAAGTACGGAAGTAAAAGCAGCCCTGAAACTCGGCGCAAACCTGTTTATAAAAAAACCCTACTCAATAGAGCAACTCGGCCATGCGGTGAAGCAGGTATTGGGAGAGTGTTAGCCTCTTTCACTGAACAAATCGATCAAAATGATACCATTCCAGCGGATGGGCGCGAAGCTGTTCTTCGAGCAAATCGGCATAGTGCTGAGCTGTTTTCTGGATCATCACCCTTCGCTCTGCCCTCTCTTCACAATGAATATAGAGAGGATCGGCAAGGCTGAACTGATAGCTGTTTTTCCCCGTACGAAAGCTGTAAAAGCAGAAGATGGGTGCTCCAGAAACCATGGCAAATATATATGGTGCCTCAGGAACCCTGGCCTTCCCGCCTAAAAAATCAACCTCAAGACTCCGCTGATCTTCGCGCCAGACAATGTCACCGGTCATGGAAATAAGTCCTCCATCCTGCAAGAGACGAATGCCTTCAACCGCATCAAAAGGTGAGCCGCCATCCCGCGGGGCACCAATTATTTTCACCCCGGACTCCTGTAACTGCTCTTTCTGGAGTCCCTCCACGCCCTCTTTTTCCTTCACACCCATATAAAGAAGAAGCTTCAATGTATCTTCCTGCTGTTGAAGGAGCTGAGCTGCAATCTCCCAGTTTCCAAGATGGGACATAAGAAGGATTGCACCTTTTTCCTGCACCACAGCTTCGAGCTTTTCCCAGCCATCTGAAACAAAGGTCGTCTTCATACCTTTGCTTGCAAGAAAGCGATCATAGTGAATGGTGGTAAAATTCTGATACTGACGGAAGGTACACAGGGTATGCTGAAATCTGCTTTTATGAGGATAGAGGAGGCCATAAAAACGACGACTCTCCTTAGTATTCTTTGAAAAAAGAAAATACCCCACAGCAATGGTTTTGGAGACGACAACAAAGAGCCAGGAGCCACATATTCTGGTCATTTTTTCAAGAAATGCATACCAGAAACCTTTCATTTTCGTTTTCCCGGGACAGAAAAAATTCTTTTCCAAATCAGCCTGCTGAAGGTAGCCGTGTTCCTTAAGAAATCTTTCCAAGGAAGAAAATGAGAAATGCGTTCCTCACCCTTCTGATAAACAACCTGTACCGGAGCCTCAATAACCGGAATGTTCATCCGATGAGCAGCGACCAGAATCTCAACCTCAAACTGAAAACGCCTGGCACGGACGTCAAGATCAAGTACTTCCGACAAGGGGTACAGCCTGAATCCAGACTGTGAGTCACTGGTTCGTGGGCCACCAGATATCCATACCCAGAAGTTGGAAAATCCTCTCCCAAACCGTGAAGTCCATGGAACATTTTCACCATCCATTCCCTGCCGCGCTCCGATAACAATGGGACGACCATTCCCCTTTACAGCCGCTAAGAGCTTTTCGATATCCTCAGGTTTATGCTGACCATCTGCATCCAGTGTTATCGCCCAATCAAAAGAGTCCCGAGCCGATGCAAAACCTGTTAGCAGGGCTGCACCTTTCCCCCTGTTCTGTGGATGAATCAACACCGTAATACCTTCCAGGGAAGAGAGGATATCTGCAGTCTTATCCGTTGAACCATCATCCACAACAACGATGGGGTAGCCAAGTGCTGCAGCCTTCCACACCACATCGCTGATACGGGTTCCGTGGTTATAGGCAGGGATGATAATAACAACCTTATCGGGATTCAGCATTCGGGACCCTCGGTGGCCGCAAAGGCAATACTCCAGGTTCCCGGCCCCATATGAACACCCGAGGTGAGTGACAGAGGAACCAGCAGAATTTCAGCTTCAGGAACCTGCTTATGTATCTGTGGCTCAACAACATTTACCAGCCATTCCTTATTATCTGTATACTGCAGCAACACTAGCAGAGCAGAGCCCTGATGATCCGACTCCCGAAGCCTGCCCCTGGCAAAATCCATCTGGGCCGCACGATCCCGAACCACACTGACCTTGCGAACCCCGTCAAAACCCGGACTGATAACAGGTTTCATATGCAGCAAATCTCCAAAGAACCCCTTGACCCTGGAGACACGGCCCCCGGCCACTAGATACTTCAGCTCATGGATAAACACATACTCCTCTGCCTCTCTGATGAGTTTCTCTGCGTAGTCTATCACCACATCAGCACTCGCACCCTCTCCGGCAAGACGAGCAGTCAACAGTGCGATAACGGCCAACCGGCCAGACGCTGCACCAGTATCAAGCACAGTAAACTGGTCACTTAAATCATGATTAGTCTTCCACTCCCCGGCAGTTGCAAAATTACCGGTAAAGGCAGAACCGGTACTGAGATACAGTACCTTCTCATACTGCTGGACAGCCGCATCATAATGAAGATGGCGTTCATGAGTCGACGCCTGGGCAGTGCTGACGCGTGCCCCCGCTTTCATCAGGACATAGAGCTGTTCCGAAGAAAAAAGACTTTCCGGAAGAGCCTGATCCTGGGCCAGAATATAACTATCAAGCAGGATGAGTCCATGACCACGGGCAATCTCCAGGGGAATGGAGCCTGCAGCATCACTCATAATCCTGATACTGTTCTGAGGAAACAATTTCTGTTCACCCGCCGCAATCATTGGATCCATGGCCTCGTCCGACCAGTTCACGACATCACCCAGCAAGGAGAGCTTATTTCGTAACTGCTCTGGATCCCGGGTATGAATATGCAATTTTACTCCGCAATCATCGGGCACGACAACTGCGCTATTTCCTAACGCAGCTATTCTTCTGCTAAGATCCTCCTGGCTCCCATCAACTGCAAGCAAGGCCTCCACGCAAAACTCACCGCTTGCCTGTGGCTGATAGGAAGAGTCTATACAAAGGGTATCGCCAAAGAGATCAGGCACCGAACTCACATCTGTTTTCTGTCCGCTGATTTCCCGAAAAAATCCATCAAAAAAGAGAAACATTCCCAAAGCACCGGAATCAACGACTCCTGCCGCCGAAAGCTCCGGTAACTGTTGCCTGGTGGCAAGTACTGCGTCCTGCAACTGTTTTCTGATCTTCAGGTAATCAAGATCATTCCAATTCTCATCATTCAACAACAAAGAAAGGCAATCAAAAACGGCCAGCATGGTTCCGGGCCTGGGATCAGCGATGGCCTGCCAGGCTTTATCACGGCCTCTTTTGACCTGTGACACCAAGCCGCCACTTTTGGGATTAAGAAATTCACAAAAAAATGCAACGGCAATATTTCCCGAATTTCCACGGCCATTGCAGGCAAGACGAGCCACAACAATTGCCATATCCGCGCAACATTCCCGCAGGGGGGCAAGGCTTACCCGAAGATTTACCCCAGTATCGCCATCGGCCACGGGAAAGACATTGATGCGATCAAGAAGATCTGCCCATACGGCAAGATTTTCGTATCCGGCAATTACGGCTGCAATGCTTTTATGAGAAGAAATACTCTTTTCCATTTATCCTGCAGGACTGTTCTATTTATGATGTTACATCTTGGCAGACACTAGCCCGTATTTCTCATTAGGAATGGAATTTTTATCCATTGCACAAAGAAAACTCCAGGAAACGAGAATTCAGTCCCGCCGATTGCGAGTTGGGGCGGGGCTATAGCCCCACTTCCAGGGGAGTTGTAAATCAGGATCTGCCTGAAAAAATGTTCATGTTAATTATTCTACTATGCTTACTTACCCATTCCAGTTTTTAATCCAACTGCATGAATATTGGAAACTACCTTATCAGAGAAACTGATAAAGATGCAATCACAACTGTTCTTTCCCTTCCTCCAGCCAGTACACTTTTCCCAGACGTTGATGTCCACGTATTATTTTTTGTTAAATATCGTCTTTTGAGTACACTGGGACATCGTTTGTACGCCTCAAAACTAAACATTATCCAACTTTATCGACAAAAATGTCGCCCACAATCAGCCTTTGTCGAAACCCACCATGAGTGCCCACAAACAAAAAACAGCATAACACACGGTAAACACACGTATTTAACACAAGCCATAAAAGTGGCATGGTTCCTGCTGATTGTTCAGCATAAAACATGATTCGAATAAAACTAAAGTAGTTTACAATCAATCTTATGTAACAGGAGATCCAAATGAAACACTCAGGAACAATCGTAAAAACAGCTTTGACACTTATGGTATGTGGAATGTTAGCAGCACCAGTAACTGCTGACGCAGGACGTTTTAGAGGCGCAGGCGGTGGAGCAGGCGCAGGAATCGGAACGGGAGTCGGTTTTGTCGATGCCAATGGTGATGGTATTAATGATTATTCTGTTGACGCTAATGGTGATGGCATCTGTGACCTCACAGGACTTCCTGTTGGTGCAGGAGCTTTTGTTGATGCCAATGGTGATGGTATCAATGATAATTTTGTCGATGCTAATGGTGATGGACTCTGCGATACCACAGGACTTCCTGTTGGTACCGGCACCGGTGTCGGCTATAGGGGTGGCAGATACTAAATTAGACACGGTTATAAAAAGGTGGGCCACGGCCCGCCTTTTTTATTTATCCTACAAGTTCTTCATACAAAAATATACCTACAACAGCACTGATTGCCGGCGCATTCAACCTAATAGTGGTAACTACAGTTCATGCTCAAAACGTTCAAACCAGAGGCCCTGTATCCTTTGCGACATATGATGCTAATACAGATGGGAACATTAACGAACAGGAATACAATACTATCTGCGAACAACGACAGACTGCCGTTAAAGAAACTGGTCGTTCAGGGCGTGGCATAGCCAACGCTCCCACCTTCAGCACGGTTGACACCCATAAAGATGGACAGATTTCCGAGCAGGAACTGCAAGTTATGCAAGAGCAGCAACAAGCTAACCGTGCCATGGGGTCTGGTAAGGGTAGGAACAAACAGTAAAACACAATCTGTGTTTTATCCATAAATACGACGGGGTATGATTTACAAATCGTCCTCAAAATCTAAGTAGACATAGTTTTTAATGATTTTTATGAAAAATTTCCTCATTTGTTTAACCCTATCGCTATATTTTGTTTTTTCTTTATCCGGAACTTCTTTCAGTGCACCGCTAGAAGCTGAAGTACCTGATAGCTCTCCAACAGAAGACAAAAATGCCCTTGTCCTGCATCAACTCGAAGTATCTTCAAAACTCGGCAGCGTCAATAAAGATTTTGACATGGAAGAAAGCGGTATTGTTGGATTAGGTGACAGTGCCGGACTTTCCCTTGGTTTGAAATATTATCTTGGTCTGGTGGAACAGTATAAGGAAAAGTTAAAAGAAGATAATCAAAATGTTTCTTTATGGTTAGGTCTTGCTCAGACCTGGGAATCTCTCAAGAAAAACGACAATGCGCTGGATGCATACCAGCAGGCATTAGAAATTTCAGCAGACAATGCAACAGCACAACAGGGAATCAAACGTATACAAAAAACGAGACAACTGCAATTAAGGATATATTGGTCTTCCGTGACTGAAAATGAATATTCTCCTTTATTACAGAAAGACTATATCTCCTGGCAGGAACAGGTGAGACAAGTACAGGTAACTAAATCCTGGGGTGAGGGAAAAACAATTGGATTTGGCTGGCTCGACTCTTTCATACAACAGGATAATCTGATTTATGGTGATATCGATTTCTCCCTGCATCGTCAAGCACCTTTTTTCATGCTTTCCTGGCCACTTATGGATCGTGTATCCACATCAATTCGGATTCGTGATGAAAAATTCAGCAGTGATGATGACGATGCCTTCTATCAACTGGAAGATGACGAACATATAATTACCGGACATGTTCTCATAAACTACAGGGGAGACGGATTTTGGACTGCCATTAATTATTCCAGAAACAGGGAGACGGATCCAATTTATGATCTCCTCAATGAACGTGCATTATTGTATGTCGAAGTGAAGGAACTCACTGGACTATCTGCTGGGATGGTCCTAGCACCGCGCCTGGAAATTGGTTCCAGCATCTACTACGAACAGTACAACTCCAGAAACATGGATCAATTCAACGGCAACATTCAGGTGAGTTACTGGCCTTCCTGGTTTCCAGGATTTCAGACGAGCCTTGGCAGTGGATATTATACTGAAGAAGAGGAAACAATTGTCAATCTCACTACAAAATATCAGTGGCAACCATGGCAGCAGTTACAAATACAGTTGGAATATCAATTAGAATACTCTGAAAATGAAGATTCCTGGCTTAATCAGGGTGATTTACTTTTAAACTGGCCCATTACAGAGCAACTGTCAATGACTCTCAGAACTCAGTACGGTGCAGAAACTGGAGGTGATAAAGATACTATCTTTTTTACCCAGGCAAGTTTGAATTGGAATTTCTTCTAAAGTCTTTAGTTGAATTATTTATAAAGACAACTATCGTTGTTCCTGCTAAGACCTTTGCCGTAATGACATAATCCAGATATCACCTCACGGTCACTTGCTTTACAACTATCATTTCCTCCTTCCTTGATTCCAGCATTACTGTTGTGATATCCTCTAAACAGGAGACACAACACTGTTCAATATTCTGGCTTCTCTTGTATAGCCCGCCCTTGGCTGGTAAGAGATCTGCCAGGCGTTACCGTCCACTTGTATATGATTGATCTGTCCAGCCTATCACTCCTTTTGATCGTCAACACCTATGTCCTTCTGGCATTTGCAGTGCTGTCATTCAGTGTCAGAGAACCGGTCTGTTGGCTGCGATGGGGCCGCCGCTGTGCCCAGCAACACCGTAAATTCAAGTTTTTTTGTTATGTTTCCCCTTCTGCTAAGCTGTCTTGCCCTGTTGGCTGGCGGTTTATTCACCATAGGGGTCTCCCATGGATCTCGTCCTGAAAACTATCAGGTTATCCTCTTTGTCCTTGTCTGTCTCCTGCCCTGTATCCTCTTAATTCTCTGGCTTGTCGGGAGTTCATGGGTGGATGCCGTGTGGTTTGCCATCTCCACCCTGGCATTTATCTACCTCTTCCATATCAATCCGGCTCTCTATGTTGAATACTGGGCTGATGACAAACACCAATGGGCGCAAATGTGGATGGCGGACCATTATACGACCGGAAGCGGGGGCCTGAGAGAATCTGATTCCATGCTTCAGCTTGCCAGACTCTCAGAAGGTACAAGAGAAGGCAAAGCATGGCTCGATCGAGCAGCTGACAGAAATCCCCCCGAAGCATTGTTTATGTTGGCCAAGCAGGCCATGACAGGGATTTAGCACTCGCAAGACAATTACTGCTTGAAGCTGCTGAGAGAGGCTCCCCTAAGGCAATGGTTTTTCTGATTCAGGAGTATCGCCAGGGTGGTATTTTATTTGATAAAGATACAAACCCTACCGGAAAATGGCAGGCCATCCTCGAAGAGACACCTCCATCCGATACCGATCTGCAGCCTCTCACTCCAGTAATAACTCAGCAAACAGACAAAACGACAGCGGACCCCGATGGAGAGAACACGGTCGATGCCCCGGAGATGTTGTATAAGAAGGCTCAGGCCTATTTACAACATCCCGCAAAAGATACAATCCTCCATAAACGGGCAATAGACTATCTGACACGTGCTGCCTATGCAGGACACAGTGCAGCGGCGGTTCAGCTGGCAAAACTTGCCAATGAGGATACTTCCGCCACATACGCTGAACAGATCAGTTCTACGATGGTATACAATGGCTGCTGTCGATGCTAATCCCGATGCTCTGCAGCAACTATCAGATACTATAAAGAAAAAGCGGATGCCGATAGCAATGATCTCAGCCTCTCACTCGATTTCAATCAGCGCCTGTTACAAACGCTGCCGACAGATACCACTGGCCAACGTTTTACACAGCAATTCTGGTCATCGGAATATAGAGACACCAGTAAAAGACTGGCACAGTTAAAACGTCTGGGAGGGAGCTGGGAGACAGCAACGCAACAGGCCATCGAGGATCCGCAAAAAGAGTACCGCTTGGCAAAGGAGCTGCTTGACGACAGGCAATATTCAGCCGGTATGGAACATATGAAATCAGCCGCACGGCTTGACAACTCCGAGGCCCACTACGATCTGGCTCGACGAACCCTCAATGGCCCACGCAGTTTCACCCAGGAAGTCGATGCGATCAGTGAACTGCAGGCCTTTGACCAAATGGCCTTACAACGGCAAGTATCCGCCTGGGTTCCCTGTATCAGTCAGGAACCGGAGTGGTACCCAAAAACCTCTACCTGGCTCGTCAATTATTTCGTAAGAGCATGGACAAGGGAGTAGAGGTTGATCCGGATTTATCACAAAAGGCAAGTCGTATGCTGGAAGGCTCCCCTTCCATTACCGATGCTCTAGTAATTAATACCGGAGACAATCCGCAGCAAAAGATAGAAGCATGGTATAAAAAGGCAATTCCTAAAACCCAGAATTTCACTCTGCTACAACAGTAGTACAGGGTCCTGCTTGAACATTTTCGAGATATTACTCCCCTGCAGGAACAGGCCAGGGCTAATGACGCCAGTGCCCAATACCAACTGGCCCAATCCCCACAAAGTTATACACTTACAGAGGCGATGCACTACCTGCAACGGGCAGCAGAAAACGGAAACAGCGACGCCCAATACGAGCTGGCTGTGCGTATGATTCGGGAAAAAAAGAATCCCCCTGAAACCCAACAGGCCTTGCAAAAGTGGCTGTTCACCGCAGCAGACAACGGACATGTTGGTGCCATGATATTTGCCGCAGACCAACTACAAACAGGGAGCAACGGGTTTAGAAAAAGCCCTACACTGGCAAAAGAATATTATCTCAAAGCACTGCAAAGCACGAAATCAGCTATTCTGTTTAAGACAACAATCGCTGGACGTTCAATCAGCATTAAACGCTCCATCATTCAGAAAAAGATTTACTAAAAAACAAGTGAATGCGTTCCAACAGCAGCGATCGACGAACAATACAGGCTGTTATTCGTCACATACATGTCGGTCAGAAAAATCGAAATCCTCATCAAAAGAGGGGGGTGAATTTTCCGGCAATAATCCTTTTGTTATTTCTCCACACTCCTTCATCTGCAGCACCACAGAATTTTTCATTACTTTCTTGCCATAGGCTACAGCTGTTTTTTGTGCTTTTTTTCGTTCTCCCTTGTTACACAGAGTTTCTATCTCTTCGTTTATCTTTTCAGATTCTTTCTCGAATTTTTCCAGTTCAATTTGATCAACTTTTGCCATACATTGCTGCATTTCCTGCATTAGCTGCATCATGTTTCCCATGTCAACCCCGCTCAAAGTCTGGTTTTGGGCAGTGGCTGCGACAGGAAACATGAAGAACAAAATAATAGCGATAATTTTCATACTGGTATCCTCCATTAAGGGACTTTAAAAAGTTTTTTTTCTATTTCTCACGCTATACTGCAATAATCATTTGGATACAATCAAGTCGAATGAAGATTTGCATCTACCAAGCCCCATCGACCATAGAAAAACTCTGGTTACCGTGGTTCCAGTGAAGCTACGAGGATAACAGAAGATTACAAAAGACTCAGTCCTCGCTTAAAAACTATCTCCCCATTTTCTCTATTTGAAGCAAACACTTCTCTTTGCATTCCGGACAATAGCTATGGCTGAGCTTGATATCCGTTTTGCGATGAAAATACTGCTCCAGTGTGAGCCACTCCCCTTCACCGAACGCACATTTTTCATCATCTCTGATTTTCCGACAGTCACAACAGATGGGAAGAATACCTTCATAGAGTGTTACTTTTTTACGTAGTTCCCGTTTTTCAAGGCAGTTTTCAATACGTAAAAGAAGTTCCTCATAATTATACGGTTTGAGAAGATAGTCTGCAGCGCCAAGACGTAGGGCATCGATGGCAGAGCTTAATTCTCCGTAGCCGGTAAGTATAAAAACGGCCTGATGGGGATCGTTTTCTCTGGCCTTTTGCAAAACTGCAAGGCCATCCATGCCTTCCATCATCAGATCGGTGATAATCAGGTCATAGCCCCGATTAAACATCATAACAGCAGTTTCCCCATCTGCTGCCATATCCACCTCATAGCCCTCATCCTGCAGATCCTGTTGTAGACTCAGACGAATGATTTCCTCATCATCAATCAGGAGTATCTTCTTTGCTGTCATGCTCACTCTCTCTATTGATTGGATTTTCCTTGATGGGCAGGGTAACAATAAAGGTAGTTCCCCTTCCAACATCTGACTGGACTTCTATTTTTCCACCATGGCTCTTTATTAAGCCATGAGATACTGACAGACCCAGCCCCGTGCCTTTAACCGCTGGTTTTGTGGTGAAAAAAGGTTCAAAAATACTTCCCATAACATCAGGCGCAATACCTGATCCGGTGTCATGGACGGTGAGCACACAATCGGTGCCCTTTTGTCCTGTACCAATGGTAATAGTGCCACCTGAGTCCGGAATAGCCTCAGCAGCGTTTTTCAACAGATTTAAGACGACCTGTTTTATCTGATTTTCAACCGCATTAACCATTGTGGGCAGATCATTATATTCCTTGATTACAGCGATCCGTTTTAAAGAAAACTCCTTCTGTAACAGAAGAAGTATCTCATCCACTGGATGCTCCAGAGCAAATGCTCTCGTCAAACCACTGGTCGGTCGGTTAAAGGCTTGCAGATCCTGAATAAGATGTTTCATTCTTTTACACTCATCAACAGCCATGGCCACCAGTTTCTGATTGCTCGTATCAGCAAGACCTTGTCGCTCTATTCTGTTCAGTACATTCGACACCCCGCAGAGAGGATTGTTAAATTCATGGGCAATGGAGGCAACGAGAGAGCCAATGGCACTTAATTTTTCAGCATGGATCAGTTGTTCCTGAGTTGTCTTAATTTCCCTGGTCTGTTCTGCAACCATCTTTTGCAAGTTTTCATTGAGCTCTGCCAGTTCGCGAGTACGAGACTCAATAAGTGCATCCTGCCGCAGATAGGCATTTTCAAGATTCTTCTGATTTTTTTCACGGTTCCTTTCATACATATAGGAAAAAAGTACAACCGTGATAAAAGAAGGCACGAAACGGTAACTAAAACTTGGAGTATAAATTGCCGCCTCCGGAGAACGGCCGTCAATAATAAGAAAAAGTACTGTTGGAAAAAAAAGAAGAAACGAAGTAATGGCGCCAGCTCGAGCCCCCAACAGAAAGAGAGCCAGAAGAGGAAATGTATAATACCACATAAAACCGGTACCATCTACGCCACCAGTGACAAAGAGCAGTAAATAGAGCCAGTAAATTATGGAGACCCCCAAATAGGAGCAAAAAACATAATTGCCTGTGTGGCGCAGATACAAGACGAGACTGATAAAAAAAATTACGGTAAAAAAATCAACCACAGCCAACCAGAAAGCACTTTGAAAAAAGGCGACGAGGCCGAGGACACACAGAACAGATATTCCAACAAACACAAGACCATACACCAGTGAAACCTTGCGGACAGCCTCTCGATTATCACTGCCAACAGTTGCGATAACTAAATTGTCAAACAACAGCTGCCATTTTTGTATTATTCGATTCATTTTACCAGTTTTTCTACTTCAGCGATTAATAGTTTAAAATCAACGTTCATATTCCTGTTGCCGCCGGTAAGCTCAACACAAAGGTTGTACCCTCGCCTGGGTGGGAGGTGACCGTAATATCACCGCCATGCCCCTTAATAATGTTATAGGAAACGGACAGACCGAGTCCCGTACCTTTCACTGTTGATTTAGTGGTAAAAAATGGATCGTAAATCTGGCCAAGATATTCAGCATTGATACCAGAACCGTTATCATGAATATCAACCCTGACAATCTGTCCCTCACGCTTTGTAGCAATCGTAAGAATTCCACCGGTAACAGACATGGCTTCCATGGCATTTTTAATCAGGTTTAAAAGGACCTGTTTTATCTGATCTTCAATAGCATGGACGATTGTAGACACAGGACTAAAATCTGTCTCCACCTCAATATGGCATAAAGAAAGCTCTTTTTTGCTTAACAAGAGGATGGATTCAATGGTTATCCGCAGTTCAAAATTACTTTTGCGGCCACTGCTTGGTCGGTTAAAACTCTGCATATCCAGGATCAAACGTTGCATCCGACTGCATTCGTTCAGGGCCATGTCCGTGAGTCGTTTATCACTCTCTGCCAGTTTGAGCGTTCTCCTCAGCCTGGAAAAGACATTTACTATTCCGGTTAATGGATTATTGAACTCATGGGCAATAGATGCAGAGAAAGAACCAATGGCTGCCAATTTTTCGGAATGGAGCAGCTGTGTATGCATCTCTTCCAGTTCAGCGGTACGCGACTGCACCCGCAGCTCCAGTTCATCACGGGAGTGTTCCAGCTTTCGCTGTAGGTATTGCTGCTTCTTCTTATATTGTTCAAAAAGATCATGAATCCCTTCTGAAAAATAACTGGCAAGAACAAGAGCAACCACAAGAGCAGCAATTATAACCATCAGAAACATCAACAGATCCTGTTCCAGCTGTTCAGCCAATTGCTTCCTCTTCAGGGCGATGACAGTCTCCAGATCATCAAAGTAAACACCCCTTGCCAGTACCCAATTCCATTGGGGATACAATTTAAAATAGCTGAGCTTTCTCGATATTTCCTCTGAACCTGGTTTTTTATACCAGTACTCAACAAAGGCTTCACCGTCTTCCCTAAGTCCTTTCAGTATTTCCTTACGAAACATCTTTCCTTTGACATCGGTAAAACTATCTGAGAGTACTGTACCCACAAGATCGGGGCGATTTACATTTACCAGCATGGTGGCAAACTCATTCCCTCCCTGGATATTTTGTAGTTGATAGAGAAAATAATAGCCCCCCTCATTTGAGGCACTGCTTTCCTTCAGTACCGTCATAACCCCCTGACGTACCTTCTTGTCAAGAAAATCAATATAATCTTCTGCGCCGACAACCCAGTCAAAAGGTTTGAAGTGTGTAACAAATGAGAGTTTCTGATAAAGTTCACCTAAATCAGTACCGGATTTAGGCCACTGGTATGTATAAAAACCCTCCCCTTTGTCTCTAATTATTTGTGCAATCTCCCCGGCGTTTTTTTTACTGTCAGAGATGGCAACAAAGCCTGAGAGGTCTCCTTCCACTGTTGGATCTGGAGGATAGAGCTGGGGGACACCGTTCAGGGAACGAATAAAGACATAGCCGCTTCCACCTTGAAACCGTAATGGCCTCAAGGCTTCACGAAGAAGCTGCTCTATCTCCTCTCTGGTTTTTGTTTCTCTGTATTGCTCATAAAGATTCTCCATAATATCGACAACATTTTGAGCTCTGGCTTTCAAGGAACGGTTGAGCTCTTCCATGACAAGTTTATGGCGAATTTCTATGCGGCCTATTTGTTCATCTACTGTCAGCTTTAAATATTCTTTCCGATGCTCCAGAAAAGTTTTTTCAAAAAAAAGAATATCTGCATCAAGCGTTCTGTACCCACTGTAAATATGCATGCCACCCAGGGCAGAGGTAAGAATTACCACCAGGCAAACAGAACCGAAGAAACTGATTTTACCAAGGTTTTGCTCGGAAAAATATCTCATCGCACCTTTTCCCCGCCAGAAGATATGCGATTCCGTGTCAACGGACCAGGTTTGCTGTTAAACATCTCAGCAACGATAAAAAAGAACATATTGGACATTGATACGGACGCCACAGTTGATGGACAATTGACACCTCTACGATAAAAAATGATGATTATCTGCTGAAAAATATTCTGCATTTCTTCTATACACAAAGTTCAGGAATAAATTTAACAGGACAAATATTTTATAAAAAGCCCACCCATTAACAATATAAAGCACTTAAAAAAACAACCCTTAAACCTAATAAGAATTAGAACCAATAACAATACCCCAAAGACCAGAGTAAAAATGCAGTACAGAACCATAGTTTTTTTTGCTCGTTCTGACGCAACAAAAGGAGGGCGGGTTTTCAGCTGGTGGGGAAAGAGAGCAGAAAGCTTCTGAGATTTGTTTTACGGCCAGTTATATCCAGTTTTTTTCGCAAATTCTGGCGATAAAATTCCACCGTACCGTGACTGAGGTTCAAGAGTTCTGCAATATCTTTACTGGTGCGTCCCTGCCTGACAAGATTTGCCACCTGTATCTCTCTTGGAGTCAGATTAAGTGAATCAGAAGAAAGTTCTTTGCTAAAGGAGGAGGTGATATTATGGATATTCTTTTCAATAATCGTGGTGTAAATTAGTCCTTTGCTGTCCTTCAGTTCCCCCTTCAAAAGATCCAGATAAGGGAAGATATTTTCTTTTAAATTCGTAGTGATGGTCTGTTCAACCTTTTTTTTGCCTTTTTCCTGCTGTTCCAAAAGCACTCTCAGGGTGGTATTGGCATCAGATACTTCCTGATGTTTTACCTGGATTTCCAAAGTCCGTTTTTGAACCTTCTTTTCCAACTCAGCATGGGATTTCCGTAGGTGTCTTTCTGTTTCTTTAAGCGATTGTCGTAATTGCCTCTTTTCAAGACAACGGGTCAACCGAAACAACAACTCTTCATACTGATAGGGTTTCAATAAATAATCATCGGCATCACAACGAATGGCCTCTATGGCTGAATCCATATTACCATAGCCGGTCAAGAGGAGAACACCACACGTCGGGTCAATACGCTTAGCCTCCTTCAGAACCTGCATTCCGTCCACACCCTCCATGATGAGATCGGTGATAACCAGGTCATAGGATTTTCCTGCAAGCATGACACAGGCCTGACGACCATCTACTGCGGTATCCACTGCATAGTCGGCATCCTCCAGATCCTTGCTCAAAGTGAGACGGAGAAGCTCCTCATCATCCACTAATAAAATTTTTATCTGCATCATGGGATCATCTTATTAAGTCAGGTATATTACCACCCAAAACTACAACGGCAGCAAAAGCTTGCAAATCGCTTCCCTGTCATATTTGCCGCTTGGAGCAACTGGAATTACAGAAACAACTTTGATACGTTTTGGCTGGGCGGCAGGTTCCAAGGTCGTGGCCATTACTTTTTTGAGCTGAGCCACATCGACCCCCTCACCCCGAACAAGTGCTGCGATCAGGTTCCCCCGTCCTCCCTTGTCAATCAGAGGTACGACCACACATTCCTGCACAGCGGATTGCCTCTGCAGGAAGTCCCGAACCTCATCAAGATCAACACGAATTCCGCCTACTTTTGTGATAGCATCAGCTCTGCCATGCAGGGAAAATGCATTGTCCCCTTCCCGTCGCACTCGATCCCCGGAGAGAAAAAAGCCGCTCTCACTTACAGAAAGATCAGCGGATAAAAAAGGAGACTGCACGTAAAGTCTCTCTTCCACTATCTGCCAGATAACCGGTGCAAGAGGAGTAAAGAATTCCTGGCCAGTGGATCTATCACGACTGGCAAGGCCTCCTGTTTCCGTTGAACCATAGACCTCCACCACTCCGACATCATTGCACCCTGAAAACTCAAGACTGTCTTCCTTCTCAAGCATTCCAGCTGAAGAAAAAGCCACTCGCAGGGATGTTCCTACGCTTCGTCCTCTCAAAATACGGTAATGAGTAGGAACACTGACCAGAATGGTCGCTGACTGTCGTTGTACAGATTCCACAATTTCCACGGGAAACGAGGGTGTTTCAGCAAGGACGGAAGCCGAAGCGACCAGGGGAATAACAACGGAGAAAAGGAGGCCGTAAATATGGTAGGGGCTGACGGTTGACAGGATGACATCCCTGCTGTTGATTTGATACCTGGAGGCCATAAACAGGGCTTCGCCAAAGATGTTTCCAGCTGACTTTGACCATATCTTCGGGGTTCCGGTGGAGCCCCCAGTAAAGATCTGGAGGAGCTCTGCATCTGCTGAAATATTTTTAACCGGAAGGGAGATATTAGCGCTGTTTTTTTTATCACAGGAAATGCGTTGGATACTGGAAGCTAAGTCCCGTTCCACATCAACTACTGCAGCGTTAAACCCGGTAACTTCCCGCATCTGTTCCAGTGCGGATTGAGAAAAGCTATGGGGCAAAACCAATACTGTTCCACTGGCAAGAGCTGCAAGGAGTGCGGCCGCAATCACAGATCTCCGTTCTGCTGCAAGACAGACAGGAACCTCGCTCCCGATCTCAACGAAGTCAGCGTACAAATGAGCTGCCATTGCATAGATATCTGCCCTGGTTTCTCCACCGCACAAAAAATCCTGTTGTGGATCAACGGGGGGCTGCAACAATCCCTTTAGCAAGAGTTCAACATCAGCCCTGCAAACCAACTCCTGCATCTCAGGTCAGATCCCGCCCAAAGGCCTGATCCGCCATCTCTCTGTTACGAGGTTTGAAGGTTCCGTCTTCCATCTCCTTGCTTACAACCTGTTTAAACAGCTTGAACATCTTCATTTCCTGGGGTTCATCCTGATAGAATTTATTCCAGGCCAGATCAAGTAAATCCTGCAATTTTCCGGGGCTCATCTGTTTCGGCTGATAGACAACCTTATCTGCAGAAAAGTCATTCCAATCTTTAGACAAAATACGTCCCTGCGCCTCAAGCTCCCTGTATGCCTTGGTATGAGGAAAGGGAGTAAGCACCGTAAATTCTGCAAGATCAAGTTCGATGTCTAAGAGGAAATCTATCAATTCTTTGATATAATCCTCACTGTGACTATCAAGTCCCAGAAGGATAGTTCCCTCAACACCTATTCCATGGTCATGATAGCGTTTAACCCGTTCACGAATATAATCCGAGGTGTCAAATACCGCCTGATACACGTACCAGGCCCCGGCCTGAGCTGCCAGATCAAGGATCTCCGGTTTATCTTCAATGGGGTGGGAACACCATTTTTTTTTCAGAGGGATCATCTCCCTGAAGAGATCCTTTTCCCACTGGCTGTTCTGGGCCAGCGAGTTATCCACAACAAACATGCGATTATTGTCAATCCCCGCCATCTCGGCTATTGCCTTGTCAATGGGACGTGGTCTGAAATCCCGACCACCAAGATAGGAAACGGCACAGGGATAGCAGTTAAAGCGACAGCCTCTGGAGGCGTGCACCAGATCAACCATCTGCACCCCTTTATAATTATAGAGTTCTTTATTGAGGAGATCACGACGGGCAGGACCGACAAGTGCAATATCGGGACGGTCATCCATATAGTTGTAACAGGGTTTCAGATTGCCATTTCTGAAATCAGCCATGACCTGCTCCATTCGACTTTCAGCCTCTCCAAGGAACACAGAGTCGGCATGTTCCATGGTCTCCTCTGCGTGGAGCATGGTGGCGATACCACCAAAGATCACCTTGACCCCTTTTTTGCGAAATCTATCGGCAATCTCCCAGCCCCGTTTAACCTGCACGGTGAGCATCATGGAAATGCCGACCATGTCGACCTCTTCATCGAAGTCGATTTCCTCCAGATTTTCGTCAACAAAGTCAATATCGACATAGTCCGGCAGGGCAGCGGCAAAGACAACAGGGCCATGCGGTGGGAGGTGAAATTCTGTCTGTCTCGAGAGTTTGGCCCATTTTGGATAAATCAGTTTAAATTTCATAACGTTATCTTAAGAGTTTATATTTTGTCAGCACTTATCAGTGTCATGTTTAAGGTATAGCCTCGTAGTCCATGAGCCTTGAGCTGAATTTTTTCAGGAATCATTTCATTTTCAACTGGACGCCCCCCTTCCATGATAACAGATCGGGTTCGCTTAGCATTCACATCATACACATTTATTCTGCTGCTTCCATCCAATTCAATCACAACGTCGTGTATCTGGCCATTTTCAGCAACATACCTGCACAGAGAGCTGCCATCACTCAGTTGTCCTGTAACAGGGTTTTCTCCAGAGGGTTGCAGGAAAATGGTCTGCACATCATGCACCAACCCTAAAGCAAATTCAGTATTGTCAAAGGGTGGTAAAGCTCTTCTTATATCAAGTTTTTTTTCTTTATCAAGCTCTGCCTCAAAAAGAACAAAACCTTCAACACCCATAAGACCTGTTTTGAGGATCTCTCCATCGAGCACAGTCACCCCTATCACAGTGGCACCGTGTCCGTTTGCCATCTCAAATGTAATGGAATGGACAAACTGCCAGTTTCCCTCGACAAAGGTTTGTTTACAGCGTTGGAGCTCCTGTGGGTCAGCGTTTTTAGCGGATAATTGCGGTGGTGTCGCGACCTGTAGCCCTGAGCAGGATGACAATACAAACACCAGCAGACACAGACAAACGGCTTTCATGGCCTGGTAAAACGCGTTGCCGGAATTTGTTCATTGAGAACACCGTCAGAGAAAACCATTTTGGTGAAAGAGCCCGGCCCCTCAAAGAGGGTTACCGATTCCATAAGCCCGGTCTTGCCAATTAGTTTCAACTCAATTTTGCTGATTATTTTAGCAAGTGCTTCCTCCTTTGGGGTAAGGATAATCAAATCATTGTCTTTACTCTGCACTTGAAACGTCGGCGTATCGGTGATCTCTCCGTCGAGCCATCCGGTGATTTCCTGCAAAACAATCTGCATGGAATCCACTCCCATGCCATGCTCTTCGATAAATTCACCATCCCGCTGAACAAACTTCCGGGTGCTTCCATCATCCATGAGTAATACCGTATGGATCGGAGAAAAATACTCCCAGCGCAGTGAGCCTGGGGCCTGAAAAGCAAACTGGCCCTTTGAGAAAATGGGACGTGCAAGAATGGGAAGTTGTTTTTCCTGGGTAAAGTCTGCCCGTACGGATTCCACATACACGGAAGCCTGTTCAGCCTCCAGTCCCTGTGCAAAAACAGTAGAGAAAAAGAACAAAAAAAGAGCCAGTAAACACTTCATCAACACATTCCACCATTCACAGAAAGAATCTGCCCGGTCATATATGAGGCATCCTCGGAACAAAGAAAAGCAACAACCTTTGCAACTTCCTCCGGTTTACCGATTCGGGCCATGGGAATAAGCGTTTTAATATGATCCTTTGGAGCATCGGCAATCATATCGGTTTCGATAAGACCCGGTGCCACCACATTGACACGGATACCAAGACGCGCGACCTCCGAGGCCACAACCCTGCTCGCAGCGTTAAGCCCCGCCTTTGCTGCCGAATAATTCGCCTGGCCTCGATTGGGAAGCAGAGAAGATGCAGAAGAAATTGAGACTATTGAACCACGTCTGGCCCGTACCATTTTTTCAATCACAGGCCGGGTCATATTATAAAAACCGTTGAGGCTGGTATCGATAACTGTTTGCCAACTTTCAGGTTCCATCATCATAAAAAGCCCGTCTTTTATGATCCCGGCGTTGTTGATAAGGACATCAATACGTCCGAGTCTTTCTGCAATATCGTTTACAGCCTCTTCAGCCCTGTTACCGTCACGGATATCGAAACCGCAGATCTCACCGTCGCCACCTTTTTCTTTTACGAGATTAAGGGTTGTTTCGGCACCTGCCTGATCTGAGCGGTAATTAATTACTGTGTAATAGCCGGCCTCTGCAAGTTCCACAGCAATGGCCCGACCAATTCCTTTAGCAGCACCCGTAATAATAGCAACGTTTTTGGTATTTTCTTCTTTCATATAATTGTACTCAATCACACCTGACAAGCTCGTAAAAGGTTATTTTTAAGATGGCTAAGTAGGTAAGCGTAGACTCCGAAAAGCTCCATATGCGAGGCGCGTAAATTTTCTATTATTTCGGCGTACTAGGGTACGTCGTAATGATGGGAAATTTATACCCCGAGAGTACTTCCTTCGGGGCGCACAACGAAGCAGATGGAGATTTTTTACGACGCCATCACACCTGATATAATTGTAAAGTTACCTCTCCCACCAAGGTTTCATCCATATGGAGAACCGCGGATACTTCACGCAGCTTATCATACACATGACTATTTTCTGAACGAGTCACCACCGTCTTTCCAAGGGGAAGTCTGTCTGTATAAAAATGGGCTCGTTTAATTCCTACCAGCCATCCCACCTTACTGGAATCCTCCCCCTGCCCCTTTATTCGGGACAGCCCATTACAGACTCCTGCTGTCTGGGCAGCAAGCTCTACCATTAAGAGCGGTTGTGCTCCATTATTGTCTGTTAAGGGGAAAGATGCGGTGATAAAAGAGGCTGTAACGGCAAATGTTTCATCCATTTCGATGATATCATCGATCAGCAGCATATTACCCCGGTGCGGGAGCAGATCCTCAATGGAATAATCAGACAGGTGCATTGGATTTTGTTTCCGTGAAAAATCGGGGACTCAATTCTTCAAGCCCCAGGGTATTGAGTATCTCTTGCAAACGTTCACTTGGACGGCGACGCGGCAGATCCTTGTAACGGGCGATAATCAGTTCATTTTTCATAGAGTGCTCCCAGCCGACCAGTTCGGTGACCGTAACCTGATAGCCGTGAGCCTCAAGCTGTAGACAACGAAGTACATTGGTGACCAGACTACCGAATTCGCGTGTATGAAGAGAATGCCGCCAGATTTCGGTCAAGCTGTTGCTGGCCAGGGATTTTTGTTTATTTTTCCGCAACAGCGATGCAACTTCGGCCTGACAACAAGGCACCACGACGATGAATTTTGCCTGTTTCTTCAAGGCAAAACGAATGGCATCGTCGGTGGCGGTATCGCAGGCATGTAATGCAGTCACCACATCCACCCGTGCAGGTAGGGCGTCGGAGTCAATAGACTCAGCGACTGATACGTTCAAGAACGACATACCAGGAAACTTCAGTCGCGCTGCCAGGGCTTGTGATTTCAAAACAAGTTCCTGCCGTGTCTCGATGCCAAAAATATGGGATCCGTTATCCTGATCCTTGAAAAACAAGTCATATAGAATGAACCCCAGGTACGATTTTCCTGCCCCATGGTCGACCAAAGAGATATTGGAATGATCCTCCAGGACTGCCTTCAGGAGAGGCTCAATAAATTGATAGAGGTGATAGACCTGTTTGAGTTTGCGCCTGCTGTCCTGATTTAACTTTCCATCGCGGGTGAGGATGTGCAACTCTTTCAGCAGCTCTATTGATTGGCCTGGCCGTATTTCGTGTTTTTCTTGCATCAAAACCTATGAACTTATATTTTGTTAAATTTATCGGCTATGGCGAAAGTAAGACCATATACCAAATTGGGATCAATGTTTTCAGCTTATGAGTTTACCACACGCCGATTGCTTGGCTTGTATGGATGAATTTTTTTCAGTTCGGTGACCTCTTTTTTTCTTGCTCTAAAGAGATCCCATCTAAGCTGGATATTTAACCAAAAATCCTCAGAAACGCCAAAATATTTCGCAAGTCGTAATGCTGTGCTTGGCGTTATGCCTCGTTTTTGATTAATAACTTCATTAATTCGCTGGTAAGGCACATGTATAGAATTAGATAATTGTTTTTGCGTTATGCCCATGGGCTTTAGAAATTCTTCTAATAACATTTCGCCAGGATGCGTGGGAGGCCTGTGGGAAGGTATGCGTACCATAGTTTTACCTCTGTATTTTATGTTTTTAATGGTAGTCCGTTATTTCTACATCATACGGACCTGCGTCTTTCCACTTAAAGCATATTCTGTATTGATCATTGATTCGTATGCTAAATTGTCCTTTTCTGTTTCCGGTAAGACTTTCTAGCCTATTACCAGGTGGGATTCTTAGCTCTTCTATAGCAATGACAGAATCTAATTGATCTAATTTTCTTGTGGCAACATTTCGCATGGGGGAAGGTAATAACTTTCTAGTATTTTTAGTATTTTTACCATTAAAAATATCTTCCGTTCCAATATTTAGAAAATTTTGTATCATATAGACACAGTAACACGGGCCTCATGCTATTTCAAGTGAGTTCGTTTTGGAGCCCAACGCTTAGCATCGCCAACGTTCTCGCGGTCTGGTTAATGCTTTTGTTCGGTTTTCTCTTGTAGAGAGCAAATATATGCCTCTATCTATTAGTTTCAATCAGATCCATTATGTAAGCGACCTTGTCTACAAAATCAACATCATAGCCAAATCGTTTGCGAAGATGAAAACTAACCTCGATTCCAGAAGGAATAAGTTGAATAAAAAAAACGTAACTATTCACTGAAATTGAGTTTGAGCCGAAATTGCATAACGAATAAGCTGGTAGGAAACTGGGGACATGACCCAATTCGTCTTTGTCTTTTGAATTGGAATCGTGTCCCCAGATTCCGATTACAATACGACCAGAATAGTTGAATAAAAAACGTAACTATTCAGCGTGACACGATATTACCCTAACTTCAGAGCTGTAACTGTTCAGAAGCTACAAAAAAACAAGCAAAATGTTCAAGTTAATCCGTGTCCGTTGCCTGGGTAAATACAAAAAAAGACATTATGGGCTATTGTGTAGTATAAGACTTGATATCATCACTCTAACATTTCGGATTTGCCTTGCTGTTGTCTTGGTAGTGCGGATTAAAATTCTATACTAATTAACAAAACATAACGATATGACTGACTTCCATTTTTCATCCCTTCCGCTTTCCAAACCAACGCTTCATAACCTTAAGGAACTCGGATTTAACAAAATGACTCCTGTTCAGGCAGAAAGTCTTCCGCATATTTTAAATAATCGTGATGTGATTGCACAGGCCAAGACCGGCAGCGGCAAAACAGCAGCATTTGGAATCGGACTCCTCCACAAATTGAATGTGGAAAGATTCAGAGTACAGTCCCTTATTTTATGCCCAACCCGGGAATTGGCTGACCAGGTGGCTAAAGAATTACGTCGTTTAGCACGAGCTACCCATAATGTTAAAATCCTGACTCTTTGTGGAGGCGTTGCTTTTGGGCCACAATACGGATCCTTACTGCATGGGGCACATATCATCGTGGGAACTCCCGGCCGGGTGTTGAAACATCTGGACAAAGGAAATCTTTCTCTAGAAGAGTTGGAGACACTAGTACTTGACGAGGCTGATCGTATGCTCGATATGGGTTTTATTGATCAAATCAATAGCATTCTAGCTCATGCACCGAAAAATCGGCAAACGCTACTTTTCTCAGCCACGTACCCAGACAAGATCATGGATTTAAGTGCAGCCATTCAAAGAAATGCCCTCAATATTCAAACCATATCCGGTGAGGCAGCCAATAAGATAACGGAATACTTTTATGAAGTGAAAGAGAAGGAAAGACTTTCTCTTCTTATTAAAACAATTGCTCATCATAAGCCCCAAAACATACTGGTATTTTGTAATACAAAAGTAGAGACACAAGATGTTGCAGATCGTTTATGTGTGGCCGAGATTGATGCTCTCGCAATACATGGTGACTTGGAACAGTATGAACGGATCGATGTTCTTGTCCAGTTTGCGAATAGAAGTTGTTCTGTACTTGTTGCAACCGACGTCGCGGCACGAGGAATTGACATAAAAGAACTTGGGATGGTGGTCAACTACGACATTCCTCAAGATGAGGAAACCTATACCCACCGTATCGGCAGGACGGGACGTGCAGGGAAAGAAGGCTTGGCAGTCACTCTCTTCAGCAATCGTCACGCCCGAATGATGGACGGGTATCGTAATGAAATGCGCAGGTTTGATGATATTGCCACCTTAGACGAGGTTGAGAATTTCACATTGATGCCACCAAATAGTACCCTTGTTTTAGAGGGCGGCAAAAAAGACAAAATGCGGCCCGGTGACATTCTGGGGGCACTGACCGGGGACGCAGGTATTGAAGGGAAATATGTCGGGAAAATCGACATCTACGATCATCAAAGTTATGTTGCCATTGAGAAAAATATGATTGAAAAAGCCTATTCGTATTTTAGAAGTGGAAAGATCAAAGGGCGGTCATTTCCGGTCTGGATATTTGGATAACTGGATAATGCTTTAAATTATTTTGTACTCGAAACCTGCTTCATCAAATCCGGAGCCATAGAGAGTATTGATCTGTTGTAACTTTGTTCATGCCTGGAAGTTCCATTTTCTTTGAAACTTATTCCGATATTCTGTGGGCCGCAATCCGGTGTGCTTGTTAAAAATTTTACGGAAAAAACTACTGTTTTCGTAACCTACGTCGTAACTGATTTCGTCAAAAGAACTATTTTTTTCCTCTAAAATTTGTTTGGCCACTTCCACCCTGACTTTTTGTAGATATAGCAAACAAGTCTCTCCAGTAGCAGCCTTGAACCTCCTCTCAAATGTCCGGCGACTCATCCCAACCGCTTGGGCAAGGTTATCGATATCGAAATCATCGGAATAATTTTTTTCAAGTTTCCGCTGCGTTTGCAGAATAGAATCATCAGCATGATTCCTTTGAAAATTAAAAGAAGAATAGGGTGTCTGGGAAATGCGTCCAATGTCGTGGATCAGTGTTTTAGCGCTTTCGGCTGCGACATTATATCCAACATATTTAGCAACCAGATAGAGGGAAAGATCATAGCAAGCGGTGAAAGCTCCGGCGCAGTAAAGTCCTCCGGCATCAGTAATGAGTCGCTCTGGTTTTAGATTCACCTTGGGGAAAAGCTGTCTAAAAACATCAGCAGCCCCCCAGTGGGTTGTGGCATCCTTGCCGTCGAGCAGTCCGGTTGCTGCCAATACAAAGCTACCTGTGCACATACTTGCAATATGTGCACCTCGATCGTGTTGTTCTCGTATCCAGTCAAATGCTTCCTTCTGTTGAGATAAGACACTCTCAACATCCCACACTCCCGCAATAACGATTAAGTCAGGATCTTTAACCTCATGCATGGCCAGGTGAGCAGCGATAGAGACCCGGTTTGCACATTGCACAGGCGCACCATCCGGGCTTGCTATTTGTACATGAAAATTAGGATCAGGTGATTCTTCAGCAATCAAGTTTGCAGAGTTTCCGGCAAACGAAAACACATCGAGAGGGCCGGTAATTGTAGTCGACGGTGCGCTATCGAATGCCAGGATAGTCACTTTTTTCATTTCTCCACTCCTTCCTCCCCACCAGCGCAAACAAATCGTCAGGCGAGAAGGCTAAAAAAATATCAGCTATTCATAATGGACAAATGCAGATTAAGGCCATACCAGAGAGTTAGCAAGGATAAACAACTGTGAGAGTTTGGCGAGGGGAAATAATTGTTTGACGTTATACGACTCAATTATGCCGCTAGGGGATCTTATTAACTCTTTGTTTTTTAATTACTATAACTCCAAACAGTTATGAATGAGCCTATTCGAAACCTATTTACGGAAGGATAGAGTTAGGCAGAGGACGCTCTTCCTAGTTCAGCTAGTGAATTTTTTATAGTTATAACGATTCAAAAATAAGCCCATGGAGAAAAATTATGAAATTGAACAAAAGAATTATTACAGCATTGCTATGCCTGTTGTTTTGCTACTCCATCAGTCTATCTTGTGCCGCAGCAAATGACCTGAAGCGTTATGATCCAACCAGTAAATCTTGCCGAATTTTAGGTTATGATAGCTTTTGGGGTGGAAAAGGACGGCGGCTCTTTGATCAAAAATGCAAGGTGTGTCACACAAGAAACAACAGCGAAAATGCCACGTTTTTACATGCAGAATCTAAATCACCTAAAGCTTGGACCCGCGTCTTTTTCACAAAGTACCCCAAATGCGCAAAAACAGGTGCATGGAAGGTAACTCCTGACGAAGCACTCCTTATTAACGATTACCTATACCGAAACGGTGCTGACACATATAACCCCAACATAGCTGCATGAGGCTACTAGCACTCCCGGTCGGGAGTTTGCTCTTGGTTTTCAGGATACCACGTTGGAGATGATACAAATTCAATCCGTTCTCCACTTCGATGGTCAAGAAAAGAAAGTCTGCTGGCATGCAGAAACATCGGGTCGCCAAACTCGCCGTTTCCATAAAGGGAATCTCCCAGAATTGAAACACCCAGTCCTTTTGGATGGGCGGCATGAAGGCGGAGCTGGTGGGTTCTTCCGGTTACAGGTAAAAAGAGGATGAGGCTTCGACCTTCAATCTCACCAATGGTTTGCCAGTGACTTATGCCGGTTTTGCCATGGATCGGATCATATACTTGGTGGGGTCTGTTGTCTGGGTCGAGTCTGAAGGCGAGTTCTACTGTTCCGTGTTCTCCTTCCACTTTCCCAGCCAGCAGTGCCAGATACTCTTTTTTCACCAGCCGTTCTTCAAACTGCTTTGAAAGCATCCGGTGGCTCACTGCATTTCGTGCAAGGAGCATGAGTCCAGAGGTGGCCATGTCTAACCGATGTACTGCAGGCTGTGCAATACAATCTGGGAAAAGGGCCTTGATCCTGTTTGTTACGCAATCCTGGTAATCTGGGCTTCTTCCGGGGACCGCAAGCAGGCCTCCGGGTTTATTTACCACCAGGAAATCCGGATCGGTATGGATTATGGTCAGTTCCTTCATAGCGTGCTCTGTTCTTGTATCCCGCAGAGAAGACAGCCTAAGATCGGGCCGTATTTGTCTTCACAGGTCAGATAAAATATAACTGATATCAAGTTCTTATCTTGGGCAACCTTAAATTTGAACCAAATAATTGTGGCCCCCAATACTCAAATGATAAAGTTAGTAATATATAGAATATGTTTCTTGCTTATATTGGCAATATTCTGTGAACGGTAAGGGGTAGATTAATTATTATTTTGGGTATAACATTGAACTCACTGGTTTCACGTTGTTTGCGAAATCTAGTGGAATGATTGGTGTACGCCCGACATGGGCGTGAACTCATGGGGTTAAAGTCCCCTGTAAGTGTTCCATGTAACGTCGTGAAACGTAACATAAATTACTAGCCGATGGCAGGTAAGCGCAGGTAAGCGAGCAGCGCGAGACTCCGAACTTGTGAGCTGACGAACAGAAACGTCATATAAGGCCGAGTCCCTGGGTAAGGCAGCACAACATGTCAACGCCCAAGGAACAGAGGATACGGTAAATGACGCGGTTGCACAAGGGAAGTTCACGTTCTTATTCGGGGAGACCTGTTTTCCATGCAGTATGATGTTGTTTCCAGTGTAATAACCGGAAGGGAATGGCTGATTAAAAAATACTTGTTAGGGCATAGCCCAAGCCACGAACAAAAATGATTAATCGTAGGAAATTTTGAAAGATCTGGACCTATTTCAGCAAAGACGGCGTAAGCTGTCAACACACTAATGCCATCAACTTGAGTAAGGTCTGTACCTAATATTCTGTATAGCTGAGAGCGTATGTCAAAATTCGGTTCATTACCTGTTGGTTTCGTTTTTTTGATGCGTGGTGAAGGAGGTGGCTTTTGTGTTATGTCAACGCGGGATTCAAACTTTTGTAAATATGCTTTGACTTCAATATGACATAGACCGATCATTTCACGATAATAGCGATATGCCTGCAGAGCTTGATTAAGGGTAAAAAGATGTTCTGGCAAGTAATCACCTTTCAATGATTTAATAATCACTTCGTCTGAAGCTTTAATTCTTCCGTGCTTTAGAGACGCAAGTTTTTTATGATTGTGTTCACCGGCAAGAATAGCATCAACAATGGCTAATCCTGTCAGCCCCGTTATGTCTCTTATGACATTATGAATCTGCAAATTCATCTGGGTAAGGGCTTTATGCATGTGTTTGATGTGAGTGGCTGACATCTTCACCATACTATCTCGGTGACGCAGTAAGGAACGAACCGGCACAAACATCTTGAGTTGGACGAAATGGGCCACTCAACAATCCGACGGAATGAAGGTACTGAAGCCATTGACAATCCTGAACATCTGTTTTTCTTCCAGGTACATTTTTAACATGGCGAGCATTAACAAGAAAAACCTCAAAACCGTAAGCTTCGAGAATTTGAAAAACAGGAATCCAGTAAACTCCTGTTGATTCCATTGCAATAGTTTTGATTTTACAGGACTTGAGCCATCTAGCAGCATCATGCAAATCGTCGGTAAAAGTATCAAAATGACGAATTGGAGTAGATGACCGATCTTCCGGAACGGCAATATAGATTTCTGTTGCTCCTATATCTATTCCTGCAGAATCTGGTTCGATTTTGTGTAACATTTTAATCGGTTGGGATTTTCTTGTCTTTTGCTTTCTTGCCATCATGCACTCTCCTCGAAAGAATAGTGATGGCCGAATCGTAAAATATGGGTATTCTTCTAAACGGGATAATTCACAAGAAAAGTACTGTGAATTTCACCAATAATTTAACCACAAGACTCGGTGCCACGCTGATTAACGGGCTATCCATGTAGGACGGCACCAGTGAAATTCCGGCTTACTTCCATCACCTTTGGAGTAAGTTTAGCAGAGATGGTGGCAGAAACACGTTATTTTTAAAATTTAACACGGTGCGCCGGGTGGGGCGCTTGATTACCACTCAAACTCAGGTGGATTTCAGGTCGATTCGGTATCAGGCTTATTTCGCCCATATAAGTATCTCTGGGGTGTATGCAGCTTACGCTTGTTCAAAATACGTGAGATTGGCTGATAGCAAGAATTTCAGCAATTGTTTATAATTTCGTTAAGCAGTTACCTGAATTTGAATGGTAATCAGGTAGCAATAAGGTTGAAAAAAATAGCAAAAACATCTTCTTTTCGATATACAGTACCAGGAAATCATATCATTTTTCATATACCTCCATTTTTCAACACACAGCCATCGGATCTATAAAAGTGAATTATTCCAAAATTAAGCAGTATGGATCAAAAATAAATTCCAGAATAATTTACCTGGTCGCACCCAAACATCCGGACAATTTCTGGTCCATGCAGGGAACCTCAGATATCCTGGGAGCAAAAACCTTGATGCCCAATTCTGCACTGGCAACCTTAATGGCATTAACTCCAACGGGTGTAAACGTCCAATATACCCTTGCTGATGAGAATGTAACCAGCATAGATTTCGATTTCCCTTGTGATCTGGTGGTCATAACCGGAGGCACTCTTCATTCAAAAAGAATCCATGAACTCTGTGAGGCGTTCAAAGAAAGAGGCCGGCAAATCGCCCTTGGAGGAACCTATGCCTCCATTGAACATGACAGATGTGAAGAGCTGGCAGATTATCATTTTATTGGAGAAGCCGAATATACCTGGCCGCTCTTCCTAAAAGAATGGATGGCTGCCAATACCCGGAAAGTCTACAGGCAGGAACAGTACATTGAAATGAAGGACAGTCCTGCTCCTGACTGGTCTTTGATTTGTGCCGGAGACTATGTGAATATCAGCATCCAAACCAGCAGGGGCTGCCCGAATCAGTGCGATTTTTGTGATGTGATCCAGTACGTGGGGAGAGGATACCGGACAAAAACCATTGCCCAAATTTTGGTGGAACTGCAAAACGCCCTGAATATAGGCGCCAGAACAATTTCCTTTTCAGATGATAATTTTCTTGGCAATAAAGCATTCACAAAGAAACTGCTCACCAGTATCATTGAGTGGAACGTCAAACAATCCCGGCCCTTGTCATTTTCCACACAGATCACTGTCCAGGTGGCCGATGACGACGAGCTACTAAAGATGTTTGCGGATGCCAGGTTTTCCGTACTTTTTCTCGGTGTGGAAACGGTGAGGAAAGAAAGTCTTGCCGAAGTACATAAGAGCCAGAATATGGACAAAGACATCTTTGGGCGAATCAAAAACATATCCCGTTTTGGCATAGTCCCTTTTATTGGTCTGATTGTCGGTTTTGACAACGATGACGAAACTGTTTTTGAAGATCTGGACTTTTTTTTAAAAGAAACAGCAAGCCCTATTGCCGGGATTAGCCTCTTAAATGCACCTCGCCATACCCCATTATACAAACGTCTACAGAAGGAAAACCGCCTGACTGAAAACGATTTTTCTGGGGAATGGCAGCTGCAAACCAACATTATCCCAAAGCAGATGAGTCCTAAGACATTAGACACCCTTTACTGGGATCTGTTTCGAAAAATTTACAATCCTGAGCTGTTTGAAGACAGATTTTTACAGTGGTTGCAAAATGTCGACTATTTCAGTGAGATTTATGTAAACAAAAAGGCTAATCCCAAACAGATGCTCTATGGAGTGAAAATTTTCAAACATTTTATTATTAATGAGAAGCCGGAAGTACGAGCTCTTTTCTTTAGAATGCTGAGGAAGACCTGGAAAATAAACCCAAAACTTGTTAAACGATTTTTTACTGTTATCACCCAGTATAGCCATTTTCATAATTTCGTGAATAGAGATCAAAAAGATGCCAAGAATATAGGGTCGGACCAAGCTAACTAATCGGAATATTATTGTAAAGACCCCAATAGTACATATTTTCAAGGCTTAGCAGGTCCATATGAGAGCAAAATCAGCATTGTTAGAACTTTTAGGCTCATTTAGTGTGAAATTTTCGTAACTACTCACCGAAATTGAGTTTGAGTCGGAATTGCTTTTTATTGTTGGAACCGCATTTGCTTATCAAAGCTTTCTGATCAATTATAGAAGATCTCTTGGGCGGGTGAATGCCATGTTAAGTGGGGGGTACGCTACAATCCGGCCACATAGGAAAACAGAAATATTCTAGCCCTTTTCCCTTCCTTGTCTTTCATGCCTTCACTGGAAATAATCAACTCACCAGTTTCCGAAAACGCTATTCCTTCTGGTTGCCAAAACCGATCCTTATCTAATCTTGCGGCGCCTTTAAATTTCCCGTCCCATCCATAGCAGACGAGCATTCGGGCACCTTTCGAACCGATTAAATAGACATCGTTTGTTATGGGATGAATTGCAATTCCTGATGGGTTGAATGTCTTGTCATCTCCATCTAAGAAATTTTGACAATCTATGGTAAGAACTGGCGAATTTGCACGCTTTCCGGACTGGATGTCGAAAGCAAATACTCTTCTTTCCGTGTCGCCGTGGGTTGGAGAACCCTTGCAGGCAATGAGCAGACTATTTTCCTGAGCATCATGACACAATCCTTCAGGGTTGTACTTCTCGTCCAGATCCAAATCGTATCGATCATACTGCTGCGATCCATCCATGAAGTCGATAACCCTATAAATTGCGGATCGTTTGCCTGCTGTTAATATATAAGCGGTGTTACCGATAATTGTAATATCTTCCGAATCACCAGGTTTGTGCTTTGCGTACTTCGTAATCTTTTCGGAGGACAGATCGAACCGGTAGACTCGGATCGCCTCGTCTTGAACAAAGGCCAGGGAATTGAGCCCCTGTAATGGCCATATTCCGGATATTTCCCTATATTTTTTTGGAAGTTTATACGTCTTCTTGGGATTCTCTAAATCATAGGGAATGTTCATCTTGCTTCCTTTTATGAGACCTATACAGAGATTATGGAAAACACTCTAACGATCACTAAACAATTGTATGAGGAAAAATTCCAATTCCAATTCCAATTCCAAGAGAAGCAATACAGTTTCGCACTGTTTGAAAAATCCAGTGGAATAATTTGTTCTGTTGTTTTTTTTAATTACATAAAACCATTCACTTCCGAACTCTTGCGACTTGTCCTTGGTTAAGCTTCAGGAGGGTTGCTGAAGAAATATGAACCAATGAAGTATCTGAACCTCCACCTGTATAGACCAACTTTTTATCGAGCACTTTAGGGTCAACCAAAAATATAGCGGAAAAACCAAATGAAGGAGTTCCTCCACAAGGAAAGCCAGTGAGATTTAGAATTTCTTCAGGTTTAGCCACTCTTGGTCTATCTATTTTTAATGCTTTTGCAACTCTTGACGTACTTGCCCGATCTTCTCCTTTAACTATGGCTACTATTAAGTTTTGATTTGAATCAATCATACATATACTTTTCACCAAATCACCAGGGGCTCCACCTACAGCTTCGGCAGCTTCATTGACGGAATGACATGATTGATTGAATGAAAGATGCTCAGCATCATTTTCAGTTTGTTCAAGATATCGTTTTAATTTTTCTTCTGATTCTTTCAATTGAGTTACCACCTTAGATGTATTTGTAGAGGCATAACACCAGCAATTCCCAGAGGCAGTATAGAAAGAGAAAAATAGTGTCCTGCAACATGCATATGGAGCTAATTTCTTGTGTTTCCCATTTTTCATACTAGCCTCTGCCACCTTTTACGA